>Ga0256832_1000102_pt1 | contig 50546 bp, 35 predicted proteins | sample 134614metaG_FD_190534 | JGI IMG/M metagenome (GOLD analysis project Ga0256832, IMG submission 190534) | Hydrothermal vent microbial communities from Lau Basin, Pacific Ocean - 134-614 | ecosystem: Environmental > Aquatic > Marine > Hydrothermal vents | place: Pacific Ocean: Lau Basin | collected...
ACGTGGTCCAGGCAAGCGACAGCGACCCGTTGGTGAACACGGCCACGGCCTCGGGCCAGCCCACGGACGACCAGGGCAACCCCCTGCCGGGCGTCGATCCCGTGGAAGATACGGACACCGCCAGCGTCGACTTGATCGGCCCCGCCATCGCCGTGGCGAAGGAAGCCAACGTCTCGTCCGCCCAGGTGGGCGACACCGTGACGTACACCTACAACGTGACCAACCCCGGCGACACGCCGCTCGGAAGCGTCAGCGTGAGTGATGACAAGTGCGCACCGGTGAACGGGCCTGCAGCGGGCGGCGACGCCAACGGCAACGGCCTGCTCGATCCCGACGAAACATGGGTCTACTCCTGCGACTACGTGGTCCAGGCAAGCGACAGCGACCCGTTGGTGAACACGGCCACGGCCTCGGGCCAGCCCACGGACGACCAGGGCAACCCCCTGCCGGGCGTCGATCCCGTGGAAGATACGGACACCGCCAGCGTGGATATCGTCCATCCTGCCATCCACCTGGAAAAGAGCGTGGACAAGTCGGTTATCGTCTCTGGCGAGACGGTGATTTACACCTACGAGGTCACGAACCCCGGCGATGATCCGCTGAGCCAGGTGGATGTCAGCGATGACACGTGCTCGCCGGTGGTCTACCAGTCGGGCGATGATGGCGATGGCGTCTTGCAGCCTGGCGAGGTGTGGACGTACACATGCAGTATGGCTCTCACGCAGGATACGACCAACACGGCCACGGCCACTGCAACTGCGTCCACAGGCCAGCGGGTCGAGGATACGGACACCGCGAGGGTGGATGTGATTTCGCCCCAAATTGCGGTGACAAAGACAGCCGATCCCGCCGTCATTCTGTCGGGCGATAGTGTGAAATACACCTATCAGGTCAGCAATCCCGGCGACACACCCCTTTCTGTCAGCATGAGCGATGACACTTGTTCGCCGGTGACCGGACCTGATCCGGCGGGCGATGTGAACAACAATGGCCTGCTCGATCCAGGCGAAGTGTGGACTTACACTTGCACGACCACTGTGACTGGCGACACCACCAACACCATCACAGCGACGGGCCAGCCCACGGATGACCAGGGCAACCCCCTGCCGGGCATCGACCCGGTGAACAACACAGCCACAGCCACGGTGGACGTGGTGCATCCCGGCACGCAGATTGTGAAGAGCGCCAGCACTGGCATCGTCTACAGTGGTGAACAGGTAATTTACAGCTACGAGGTGACGAACACAGGCGACACGCCGGTGGCGAATCCCGACGTGACCGATGACCAATGTGCGCCGGTGACGTACACGGGCGGCGACACGAACAACAACGGGTTGTTGGACGTGGACGAGACATGGACGTACGAGTGCGCGACCACCCTGACCCAGGATACGACCAACACGGCCACGGCCTCGGGCCAGCCCACGGATGACCAGGGCAACCCCCTGCCAGGCATCGACCCGGTGGAGGATGCGGACATGGCCTTCGTGGACGTCATCAACCCCGCCATCCGCATCGAGAAGACGCCCAGCGCCACGCAGGTGCATCCGGGCGACACGGTGACCTACAGCTACGAAGTCACGAATCCGGGCGACGACCCGCTGACTAACGTGGCGGTCAGCGACGACGCGTGCTCGCCCATGACGTACCAGTCGGGCGACGACGGCGACGGCATCCTGCAGCCGGGCGAAGCCTGGACGTACACGTGCAGCATGGCGCTGAACGACGACACGACCAACACGGCCACGGTCACGGGCGACGACAGCCTGGGCAACCCGGTGACGGATGAGGACAAAGCCTTTGTAGACGTGCTGATTGCAGGTTTGCAGATCGACAAGTCGGTGGACAAGCCCGTGATCCACGACGGCGAGACCGTCACCTACAGCTACGAGGTGACGGCGACGGGCAGCGACCCGGTGCACAACGTGGCGGTCAGCGACGACACGTGCTCGCCGGTGACGTTCACGGGCGGCGACACGAACAACGATGGCATTCTCGATCTGAACGAGACCTGGACGTACACGTGCAGCATGGCGCTGAGCCAGGATACGACGAACATCGTCACGGCCACGGGCGAGGATGCGCTGGGACAGCCGGTGCCGCAGGACCAGTCCAGTGCGGACGTGGTTGTGATACACCCGGCCATCCACCTGGTCAAAAGCGTGGACAAAACCGTGATCCTGTCCGGAGAGACGGTGGCGTACACGTATGAAGTCACGAATCCCGGCGACGACCCACTGGACAACGTGGCGGTCAGCGACGACGCGTGCTCGCCCGTGACCTACCAGTCGGGCGACGCCAACAACGACGGGCTGTTGCAGCCTGGCGAAGTGTGGACGTTCACATGCAGCATGGCGCTGAACAACGACACGACCAACACGGCCACGGCCACGGGCGAGGACAGTTTGGGCGCCCCAGTGGACGACGCGGACACGGCGAACGTGGACGTGGTCTCGCCCGAGATCGCAGTGACGAAGAGTGCGGATAAGACCGTGATCCTGCCCGGCGGGACGGTGCTCTACACGTACGACGTGACGAATCCGGGCGACACGCCGTTGGCGAACCCCAACGTCAGCGACGACAAATGTGCGCCGGTGAGCTACCAGTCGGGTGATACGAACAACAACGACCTGCTGGACGTGGGCGAGACGTGGACGTATCAGTGCACGACGCAGTTGAATGCGGACACGACCAACACGGCCACGGCCTCGGGCCAGCCCAGCGATGACCAGGGCAGCCCCCTGCCAGGCATCGACCCGGTGAACAACACAGCCACAGCCACGGTGGACGTGGTGCATCCCGGCATGCAGATTGGGAAGACCGCGTCGGCCACCACGGTTTACAGCGGCGACACGGTGACCTACAGCTACGAGGTGACGAACACAGGCGACACGCCGGTGGCGAATCCCGACGTGACCGATGACCAATGTGCGCCGGTGACGTACACGGGCGGCGACACGAACAACAACGGGTTGTTGGACGTGGACGAGACATGGACGTACGAGTGCGCGACCACCCTGACCCAGGATACGACCAACACGGCCACGGCCTCGGGCCAGCCCACGGATGACCAGGGCAACCCCCTGCCAGGCATCGACCCGGTGGAGGATGCGGACATGGCCTTCGTGGACGTCATCAACCCCGCCATTGCGGTGGTCAAGACGGCCAACGTCAGCTCCGCCCGGATCGGCGATATGGTCACGTATACCTACGATGTCACTAACACCGGCGATGATGTGCTCACCAACGTGACTGTCTCCGATGATTACTGCTCGCCCGTGACGCTGGCGACCAACGACGGCAATGGCCTGCTCGATCCCGGAGAGACCTGGACCTTCACCTGCGATTACACCGTCCAGAGTGGCGATCCCGATCCTCTGGTGAATACGGCCACCGCAACGGGCGATGACAGCCTGGGCAATCCAGTGGAAGATACAGACACGGCCAGTGTAGACCTGGTAGCTTCTAGCTACACCTTGACCAAGACGCTGAACACCACCGGTGCCATCCGCGTGGGCGATGTCATCAGCTTCACCATCGCCATCACCAACACCGGCGGCACCTGGCTGGCGGAACTGCCCCTCACCGACGAGTACGACACCACCTATCTCAGCTACGGCGGCGACGGCCACTTTGCAGATCCGCCTTCCGATGACAACAACGATGACGGCCAGATCGACTGGAGCGACCTCACCGACCAGGTGGGCGACCTGGCACCGGGCGATTCGGTGAACGTGATAGTCTGGTTCACCACCCTGGCCGACACCAGCGGCGAGTCTGGCGGCGTCACCATGAACACGGCCACGGCTCACGATGTCATGGCCGATCCCGACGGCCCCAACGGCCCGTTGCCGCCCGACGAATCCCTCGATGACCTCCAGGGGCCGACCAGCGATACTGAGCCTCTCGAGATTCTCCAGCCCACCGGCCTCTTCGTGGCCGACTTCTCGGCCCAGGTCGAGGGAACGGACGTCACCCTCGCCTGGGAGACGGTCAGCGAACTGAACATCGCCGACTTCCGGGTGTTGCGCCGCCGGGCCACCAGCGACGCGTATGAGCCCGTGGGCGAGTTCGTTATGGCCCAATGGTCGGGCATGGACCGGGGCGGCGCCTACACGCTGACGGACCGCGACCTGGCCGTCGGACGTTACGTCTACCTCCTCCAGGTGGTCACCCTGGACGGGCGCACGGTGAATGAGGAAAGCATCCAGGTCACGGTGCGCAGCAGGGTTATCTTCATGCGATAACGCACTCGCTGGGATGACGTTCATGACCTGACTTCATCCTCCCCTACACCTCTCTCCCCGGCCTGCATCCCCCACAGGCCGGGGAGGAGGCTTTCTCAATCGGTGACAGCGTCTTGATCGCATTCAAGCGAGTTGCTCTCAGTCTGGCTTTGCTCCTGATTCTGCTTGGTTTGGGAATTGAGTGGGTTGCGGTTCCCGCCTTCGGGCAAGGAAATCACGCGCCACGCGGCCCCGAACAGGCTGCCGACGCGGCGTGGACGTCGCCATCGCCCGCCTGGCGCATGACCATGAGCGGCGATGGTCTCTATCAGCTCACCCACGCCGACCTCCAGGTCGCTGGCCTGCTGGTGGATGCGCTGGATCCCCGCACGTGGCGCCTGTTCTACCAGGGCGCGGAGATCCCCATCCGGGCGGAAGGGGATGTGGATGGCCGGTTCGCCCCGGGCGACGTTGTATTGTACTATGGCCGGTCGCAGGACGCCCTCTATGCCGACAGGTTGATCCCCACCAATCGCTACACGGGAACCAACTTCACTGACTCACGTATGGCGGGCCCGATGGCCTGCGCATCACCGAGCGCACCCAGATCGCGGGCGGCCCGGACGCATCCGCATTTCCCCACCCGGTGCGGCCAGAGGTCAATCGCTGGTATCAGCCGGCCTACCCCTTTCGCGAGGGCGCAGACCACTGGTATTGGGAGATGATCCGGACCCAGAGCGCAGACCAGACTGGGGCGAAAGACTACGCGTTCGACGCCCTGAATCTGCCAGGAGACGGCTACACCGCCACTCCGACTCTCAGCCTGCTGGGCTACTACGACGACCCCCACCATCTGCCACATTTTCATCCTTATCGGCGCTCCACCCCTCATTGCGTCTGATTTCTGACCGCAATCCATATCCATGCCTCAGCCCTACACCGTTTATGAACAAACGCCTTTTCCTGTCACCCCCAATCCTGATCCTGATCCTTATCCTCATCCTGATCCCCCTCCCCTCCGCCCACGCCGAGGGAAACCCGCCCACAGTCCAGGTCCTCCACAGCGACGCCTCGGGCCTGACCCTGCGCCTCACCCTGAACGATATTGCACTCCAGCCCGACCAGGTGGATGGCGTGGCCTGCCAGCGCCTCGTCGTCGGGAGCGAGCCCGCGGCCATGCGCCCGGTGCTGCTGGGCGCGCCGCCCGACGCCCGCGTCTCGGCCACCCTGCACCCACTGACGACTCAACGCCTGACCCTCTCCCAGCCTCTGTGCAGCAACCTCGCGGCCGGCGTCGCCGCGGCCGAGGAGGATGTGCGGGCGGTGGATCTGGGCTGGATGCGCTCCCAACGCATCGTGCGGCTGGAGATCCCCCTCGTACAACGGGACGCGGCCGCGGGCGAGGCCCTGATTGCCACCGGGATGGAGGTGGAAGTGCGGTTCGAGGACGGGCGATCGGGCGAGACCGTGACCGAGCCGGACTCCTTCGAGGCTCTGTTTCGCCAGCTTCTGGTGAATTACGAACAAGCCCGAACCTTCCGCCAGGCCGACGTGCATCCCTCCGCGATCGAGAGAGCATGGACGCCGCCTACACCCTCCTGGCGGGTGCTGGTGCGGGAGACGGGCGTCTACGAACTCACCTATCAGGACCTGCGCGATGCAGGCCTGCCCGTCGATTCCCTCGACCCGCACACCCTCAAATTATTCAATTTCGGAAAAGAAATCGCCATAACCGTAACCGGAGAGACGGATTCCCGTCTTGATCCTACAGACAAGCTGATCTTCTTTGGGCGGGGCGTTGACTCCCGCTACACCGACGTCAATGTCTACTGGCTCAGCTATGGCCGCGGAAACGGCTTGCGCATGGCCGAGCGGTCCGGCTCGTCTTCGGCTGCACGGGCGGGCTACTACCTGAAAACCCTGCGATCGGAAGAAAACCTGGCTTATGTATCCAGCCTGCCTATGACCGAAGGTCATGATCACTGGTTTGGCAGGCGCATCACCGTTGGTGGCCACGGCAACAGCGCCTATAAGGAATACGTCTTTGACGCGACGGATCCCGCCGATGCGTCGGTCGATCCCACATTGGCGCTCTCTCTGGGCGGCAACATGAACGCCGCCCATCACCTGAGGCTCTATGTGAACGGCGCGCGGGTGCATGATGATGTCTGGCATGGCCGCACCCTTTACTCGAAGACGATGGCTTTTCCCCGGCAGAACCTTCGCGCCGGACGCAATACGGTTCGGGTGGAATTCGTCAACGACGCGGCGGGTCAGACCACCGACCAGGTGTATGTGGACTGGCTGGAACTCACCTACGCCCGCCGTCTGGCGGCCGAAGACGACCGTCTGGGCTTCGCCAAACAGGAAGACGGCCCCCGCACTTTTCAAATCGAAGGCTTCACCTCCTCTCGGCTGGAATTGTACGACGTCACCTCGCCCGAGCGGGTGCAGCGGATGACCGGCTGGCAGGCCGTGAACACGGGGAGCGGACGTTATCGTCTGGAATTCAGTGACAATCGTTCCGACCGCCGCTATTGGGCCCAGACCAAGGCCCAACGCCTCAAGCCCCTGGCCATTCAGGACAAAGAGGCATGGAAAATTCCGCTCGCTTCTCCCGATAACGGCGCTGACTATATCGTCATCTTCCATTCCGACTTCGGGGACGCCCTCAAGCCCCTGCTGAATCATCGGGCGAGTCAGGGCTACCGGATTATGGCCGTCAGCGCGCAGGATGTGTATGACGAATTCGGTTACGGGATGATGTCGGCCGAGGCCATCCGCGATTTTCTGGCCTTCGCCTACGCCTATTGGCAGCGCCCGGCTCCCAGCTTCGTCCTCCTGGTGGGAGATGGAACGTATGACATGCGCCACTACCTCAGCACCAGCGGCGACACCTATCTCCCGCCCTTCCTGGCCATGGTGGACCCCACCCTGGGCGAGACCGCGACGGACAACCGTTTTGTGGCCGTGGCGGGCGACGATATCCTGCCCGACATGCACGTGGGCAGACTCCCCGCCAACAGTCCGGCCGAGACCACGGCCATGGTGAACAAAATCCTGGCCTACGAGCGCACGCCCGTCGACGCCGCCTGGACGAAACGCATCCTCTTCGTCACCGACAATCTCGAAGGCGGAGGCGGCAACTTCTACGAACTCTCCGACGCCATCGCCGACGGCTACGCCGATCCACCCGCCAACACCGTCAAACTCATTCCCGACGCTTATCGACGCACCAAGCTCTATCTCGGCCGCACCTGCACCTCGGGCCCGGACTGTCGCCAGAAGATGAACAACGTTCTGAACAACCAGGGCGCTATGTTCGTCAGCTTCATCGGCCATGGCACAAAAACCTTCTGGGCCCGCGAGAAAATCTGGGACGTCACCGCCGCCTCGCAAATGGCGAACGGCGTCAAATTCCCCATCATGCTCCCCATGACCTGCAACGAAGGCTACTTCCACGAGGCCGCCCGCACCGCCCAATCCACCAGCGAGGCGGCTGTGCGGCTGCCCGGCAACGGTGCGGTGGCCAGTTGGGCCCCCACCGGCTACGGCCTCAGCAGCGGGCATGATTATCTAGAGCGGGGATTTTTCCTTTCGGTTTTTCATGGCTTCGGCTGGCGGGTTGGCGCTGCCGCCACCGCGGGCAAGCTCTATCTGGCCGCGAATGCACCCTCCGGAAGCTATTTCGATCTCATTGATACATTCTTACTGATGGGCGATCCTGCGTTGAAACTGCCCCTGGCATCAGCCTCATATTCCCAGCAAATGTATCTTCCCATTGTCATCAAGGAGTGATCACCATGATGGTTCCCCCGAAGAAAACCAAACACAAACTGCCGCTTCTTCTGGCGGTCGTAGCCGTAGCGGCCATGGTCGTGTTGCTGGCGGCCACCATGACGCCATCGGCGACGAGTGCAGTCGGAGCGCCCCGTATGACGCAACAGACGCCGTTCGCTCCCCAGGGCGTTGCCGGCGTCTCTGTCATCGGCGATTTTGTCTGGCAGGATGACGACCGCGACGGCCAGCAGGACGCGGGGGAGCCAGGCATTGACGGCGTTTTGGTGAAACTGTGGTTGGATGATGGCGATGGCCAGTTCGATCCCACCCAGGACACCTTGATCGACCAGATGACCACGGGGGATGACCCCAGCACCCCGGGCGTCGAACACGGCTGGTATCTGTTCGATAATCTCGATGGGGTCAATGACTATTGGGTGGAAATCGACGCCTCGAATTTCGATCCGGGCGGCCCGCTGGAGAACTATGAACTGACCAGCGACGGCGCATACGGCCCCAATCCCATGTTCGTCTCCCTTCCCACCGAACCCAGCGAGTTCTACGACGCCGACTTCGGGTATGCGCCCCAGGCCGCGACCATCGCCGTCACCAAAACGGCCCATCCCGCCAGCCTGCCCGAACCGGGCGGGACGGTGACCTTCACCGTGAGCATCGAGAATCTGTCGGCCACAACGTCGGTGACCATCGACACGCTGAATGATTCGGTGCACGGCGACTTGAACGGCCAGGGCGATTGCGTCGCGCCTCAGACCATCGCCGCCGGGGACACGTACACATGTCAGTTCTCGGCCAATGTGTCGGGCAACGCCGGGGATAGCGAGACGGATGTCGTCACCGCTTCGGGCGTAGACGGAAATCAGAATCCGGTGGATGGCCAGGACGACGCCACCGTGACCATCACGGACGCTCCCTCCTCGATGCAGGTGCTCAAGAGCGCCAATCCCGCCAGTCTGCCCGAACCGGGCGGCGATGTCACCTTCACCGTGCAGGTGAACAACACCAGCTCGGCCGACGCCATCACCCTCAACGCCCTGAATGATTCGGTGTATGGCGATCTGAATGGCAAGGGGGACTGTGCAGTGCCTCAGACCATCGCCCCTGGGGCCAGCTATTCCTGCCAGTTCACCGAGACGGTGTCGGGCAATGCCGGAGACGCGCACACGAATACGGTCACCGCGGACGCCACAGATGACGACGGCAATCCGCTTTCCAGCAGCGACGACGCCACGGTGACCATCACCAACGCCTCCTCCTCCATTGTCGTCATCAAGAGCGCCAATCCCACCTCGGTGGCCACGCCCGGCGATGACGTCACCTTCACCGTGGAGGTGCAGAACACGAGCTCGGCGGACACGGTGACCATCACCTCCCTCACCGATAACGTCTATGGTAACTTGAACGGACAGGGAAGCTGTGTGACGCCCATCTCCCTGACGCCGGGCCAGACCTACACCTGCTCCTTCACCCATTTCGTCGGGGGCGACGTGGGCGATGCGCATACGGACACGGTCACTGCATCGGGCGAGGATGACGACGGCAACCCGGTCAGCGATGACGATTCCGCCACCGTGGATATCGTCGGCGTTGTCTCACGGCTGCGCATCACTAAGATCGGCGAACCTCGCTTCATCCTGGAGCCCGGCGGCCCGGTCACCTTCACCATCCGCATCGAAAACACCAGCGGCGCCTATTCCATCCCCATCCACACCCTGGAAGACACCATCTACGGCGATCTGAATGGGCAGGGCACCTGCTCCATTCCCCAGACGATCCCGCCCGGCGGCACGTATGAGTGCCAGTTCCCCGGCAGCGTCACGGGCGTGGCTGGCGATAGTGAAACGAATACGGTTACGGTTATCGGCGAGGACCCCGACGGCTATGACATGAGCGACGCTGATTCGGAGACCATCAACATCATCAGCCCCACTTCCTCCATCGCCCTGACCAAGACCGCGGATCCCACCGAATTGGTTGAGCCCGGCGGGCTGGTGCATTTCACCATTGTCATCACCAACACCAGCAACAGCGGTTACCCCGTCACCATCAACACCCTCACCGACACGGTGTACGGCGATCTGAACGGCCAGGGAACCTGTTCACTGCCCCAGACCATCAACGCCGGGGCCAGCTATTCCTGTGTGTTCATCGCCAACGTCACGGGGGAGCCTGGCTTCCATGAGACGAATATCGCCACCGCCACGGGCGAGGACAGCCAGGGCAACCCTGTTCAGAGCAGCGACAGCGCCGATGTCACCATCATCGATTCGCCCGCCTCGCTGGCCCTGAGCAAGGTGGCCAATCCCACCAGCGTGCCCGAACCGGGCGGCCCGGTCAACTTCACCCTGACCATCACCAACACCAGCGCCGTGGACACGGTGACGCTGGACACGCTCACCGACACCATCTACGGCAATCTGGATGGCAAGGGCAACTGCTCCCTGCCGCAGACGCTGGCGGCCGGGGCCCACTACACATGCAGCTTCACCGAAACGGTGAATGGCAATGCGGGCGACAGCGAAACGGATATCGCCATCGTCACGGGCACGGATGACGACGGCATCGGCGTCCACGCCAGCGACGACGCCACGGTAAACATCACGGACGTGCCCGCATCCATCGCCCTGACCAAGACGGCCGACCCCACGAATCTGCCCGAGCCGGGCGGCCCGGTCAACTTCACCGTGGTCATCACCAACACCAGCCCCGCGGACGAAGTCACCATCGAGACGCTGGTGGACAGCGTCCACGGCGATCTGAACGGGCAGGGGACGTGTTCTGTGCCCCAGACGCTGGCGGTGGGCGCGACCTACACATGCAGCTTCACCGCGGATGTCATGGGCAATGCTGGCTATGTGGAAACCGACGTGGTCACCGCCACGGGCACGGATGACGATGGCAGCGGCGTCAGCGCCAATGATGACGCGGATGTCTTCATCACTGACGCACTGCCCTCCATCGTCCTCACCAAGACGGCGAACCCCGCCACTGTGCCCGAGCCGGGCGGCGTCGTTTCCTTCACCATCACCATCACCAACACGAGCCCGGGCGACGCCGTGAATATCCTCACCCTGGCGGATTCCGTGTTCGGCGATCTCAACGGCCTGGGCGATTGCTCCGTTCCCCAGTTGATCCCCATCGGCGGCAGCTATTCCTGCACGTTCACCCAGATCATCCGGGGCAACGAGGGCGACACGCACACGAACGTGGCCATCGCCTCGGGCTTCGATGACGAGAATAATCCGGTGGTGGACAGCGATGAGGAAGTGGTGACTGTGGGCCCGCCCAGCAGCGTGCCCGGCTGCATCAGCGGCTACAAGGTGGATGATCTGCATGTAGGCCTGCCCGGATGGACGATCCACACCCGGCCTGTGGGCAGCGCCACGCCCGAATACACAGCCGTCACCGATGGCTCCGGCTACTTCGAATTCCAGGACCTGACGCCGGGCCAATGGGAAGTGTGGGAGGAGATGCAGAACGGCTGGGAGCCCGTCACCTCGGACCGGTTCGAAGTCACGGTCTTCAGTGGCGATAACTGCGTGCAGGTGCGCTTCAAGAACCGTCAGGCCCCCACAACGCCCACGCCAACCCCCACGGCGACGCGACCTACTTCGACGCCGATGGTGACGCCCACGCCTACGGCGACGACTCCACACCCGCGCCCCACGTCGACGCCCACCCCTACGCCTCCGTGTCCCTGCCCCACCCCAACGTTCACCCCCACCCCCACGCCTTCATCGCCGCAAGGTTGTGAGAACGCCCGGCTGCAGTTCAACATATGGGGGCGAGATTACGACATTCCGCTATGGGACGATGACCAGGTGTGGTCGGTGAATGGCCTTCCCTGGCAACGCGCCACCCTCTTCACCGTCACTGGCTTTAACGGCAATGTGACATGGCGTCAGTACCAACCCTATTGGCATGAACAGGTGGGCGGCTACACCTACGTCTACCCCGGCGGCCACGCAGGCGATCTCTTCCAGCTCTACGTCTACACGTATTGCGGCACGCTGCAACTTCTGGGAGCCATCGACGATCCCACGCCCACGCCGCCCGCTCCCGGCCCGATGGGCTACCGCGTGTGGGTGCCGGTCATCTTCAACGTAGGCATCGTCGCAGCCAATCCGCCAGCGACCGCCACTCCAACCCCCACGCCCGCGGTCATCGAGCCGTCCCAAGCGCCCGTCGCCGGGCTCAGAACCCCCAATGACGTGGCCTACAATCCCGCCACCGGGCGCCTCTACATCACCAACCGGGATGCAAACTCTGTGCTGGTGCTGGATGCACAACACTTCCAGCGTCTGGCCAGCGTCGATGTCTGTGACCAGCCCTTCGGCGTGGATGTGAATGCGAAGACGAATCGCATCTATGTGGCCTGCGCAGGCAGCCATCAGGTCGCGGTCATCAACGGGGCCACGAATGCGCTGCTGAAGACCATCGATGTCGGCATCTTCCCCACTTACATGGATGTGAATGAAAAGACGAACCGCATCTACGTGGTCGCCCATGATAGCCGTCGCCTGGAGGAGATCAATGGCGTCACCAACGTCGTGGTGCGCAAGATCTCCGTCCCAGCGGGCGCGTTCGGGCTGGCCGTGGATGCGGTGCGGAATCGGGTGTATGTGGGCTCCCGAGACCGCAATCGCATCTCGGTCATCGACGTCGACAGTTGGAGCCTCCTGCGTTCATATCACGCCAATGATGAGGAGGATCGGGGCAGCCCCTTCGCCCTGGCCTTCAATCCCAACAACAGCCGTCTCTATGTCACCTATCGCGGCCCCACGTTCTACACCCGCCTGGGCGTGTTCCGGGCCACCGATGAAGGTCTGAAGCGGGAAACGAACATTGATCTGCCTGATGGCGGCAAAGACGCCACGGGCAAGCTGGACGTGAATCTGGCCACGAACCATGTCTTCGTCCCCAACACCGCCTCTAACTCGATCTCCATCATCGATGGCCGCACCAACCGCATCATCAAGACGGTGCAGGTGGGGAAGGGGCCTTTTGGCGTGGCTGTGAATCGGGATACGGGCCTGGCCTATGTGGGAGCCAAACTGGCCAATCAGCTCTGGCTCGTCCCCGACCATTGATCTGAAACGACGCCGGTTTGTTCTCACGGAAAAAGAGCCCCGTCCTGACGACGGGGCTTTCTTTATGGCCGGGGCGAAGGCGCTATTCAAGAAAAATCTTGACCTTGTCGCCGTCCTCCTCTTCGACATCCACGAGCAGGCCCGTTTCGCCGTTGAGCAGCGCCTGTTCCAGCTCCTCCATAAGTTCAGGGCCAAGCTCATCGCTGTCGAAACCGCCGATGCTGAGATGGCCGCCGCCGATGCGCAGAGCCGCCCGCACGATGGCCACGGGCAATTTGATGCGCACCCGGTTGCCATCCCGTTCGTTCACCTCGATGCGCATCCATTTCGCCTTGCGGGGGCTTTCCCACACCGCTTCAACCTGTGAATTGCCGTCGTCACGGAGGTCGGCGGTTTTCAGCGCCTCGAGTAGCTTCGATGCTTCTTCGGCTGTGATTTTGCCCTCTTCGAGCATCTTCAGGATTTGCAATCGTTCGTCAGTCATAATGATTTGTCCTCCAATTGAAAAGAGAGTTGGTTTGGGGAAAAGGAGCGCAGGGGATTGAACTGAAACGCGCGCCAGTTTTTCCGTCGCGGCCCGATAACGACCTCGACATGTTCCGGGCCATCATCGACCACGATTTCGATGGCGTCGTGGTGGAGCGTTTCCAGCAGCTCAGGGTCTTCCAGGATCATGCGGGCAAGGTCCGCGGCGTCGTCATCGATGGGCGCCCGGCGCAGACCCCAATGGATGAGGGCGATGGGAATGGGGAAGGCCAGGGAGATGACGGCGTCATCGGAATCCACCAGGACGTGGGCCCAGATGCCCGATCGCCTGGCTTTGTACCAATAGCCGGTCAGCAGCAGGCCGCCGCCGATGAATGCGCCCAATCCGACTACCAGAAGTCCGCCCACGACCACGGTGGCCACGGCTGCGCCCAGGGTAAGGGCGGCCGCGCCCCCCGCCACGGCCAGGGGGCGGGACATGCGCCCGCGCGGCCGCCGTCGGGCCAGGGGGTTGCGCGGGCGCCGGCGCGTCAGGCCAGGCCCAGAGCGCTTGGGCGGTGGGGTGATGATGCTCATGACAACGCCTCCAGCAGTTTGTCCGCTTCCTCCGCGGTGATTTTGCCTTCTGCCACCATCTTCAAAATCATCGCCTGCTCATCCGAAACGCCCGGTTTCGGGGCGGAGGAGGGTGCAGAACGGGGTCGGGGCCGAGGTTGGGAGGTTGGGCGAGGTTCGCTTCCTCCCAGGCTTTCGAAGATGCGGGCCAGCCACCCCTTGCCTGTGGTTTTCGTGTATTCGGGCTGCGGCGCGGTTGCGGGCGGGTTCGGGCCCAGATAGACTTCGCCCTCGGCTTCGATATCCAGGGTGATCACCGGCCCCTCGCCCTCGCCCGGCGTGAGGGTGACCTCGGCGTCGGTCATGGATCCCTGGTCCAGCTCGACCCGGACGCCCTCGCCTGCCCGCACATGGCCCTGCACCCGGGCATCCGCGGGCAGGGTGAGGTAGACACTATCACGGGAGCGAATGCGCACGGTCTGCTCCCTGTCGCCTGTGGGATGGATGAACGCATCCCCGCGCAGGGTCAGGTCCACATCGCCCGCGATCGCGTCCACCGTGAGAGGGCCAATCGCGTTCTCGATGTGGATATCGCCGCGCCCGCGCTTCAGGGTGATAGGCCCTTTGATCTGGCGTCCCTGGATATCGCCCCGGATGTCGGTGGCGATCACGGGCCCCGTGATTCGATCGAAGCTCAGGTCGCCGATGGCGTCGATGATGAGGGGCCCCGTCACGTTTTGGACCTGGAGGCGCACGCTGGGCAGGGTCGCGACCTTCACCGGCCCGTGCACGTTCAACGATAGGACGACATTTTCGGGCGCTTTGATGGACACCGGGCCGTTGCCGCGGACGATCACCCGATCCTCCGTCTGCTCCACCCGGCTTTGGCCGACGCCCATCACGCCCAACTGCCCGTCGCTGGCGGGCTGGATGGTGAGCGGCCCCTTGCAACGCACTTCGACCGCGTGCCCGGACGGCAGGGGAATGCTTTCGGCGAACATGCCGAATCGTTTGAAGGACTTGACTTTCATGACGATGCTCCTTTCAAAAGCTGGATAGCCTGTTCGGAAGTGATCTTGCCTGCTTCCAGATCGGCCAGGATCTGGCGACGGCGTTCGGGGCTGAGCGCCCGTTCCTGGCTTTCATCCGAGCTCATGGGCTCGAATCCCAGCGCCCGGATGACCTCGTGCAATTGCGCCCGCACCGTGGGATAGGAGACGCCCAGCACCTCCTGCACCCGGTTGAGTTTGCCTTCCGCCCGGATGAACAGCTCGACGAAACGCTGATGCTCGGGAGAGAGCCGGGCCAGGCGGGGCAGCTCGAACGCGCCCTCCACCATGACGCCGCAATGGACGCAGGCCAGTTTTTTGACGTAGAGGTCGCTTCCGCAAACGGGACAGCGACCGGGGACTTGATAGCGCATCAATCGCCTCCTGAAAAGATTTTTCAATGCAGATTCAACATTCTAGTCAAATCATAGCAAAAATTTTTCTACTTGTCAAGATATTTTCAATAAAATTTTCAACGAAATCAAAAATTTTACATTGGAGGTAAATTTTTCGTATTTCGCTGATTTGGATGCACGCCCGGAGTGCGTTATACTGCCCCGAAAATCGCGTTGCGTTGGTTTGCAAAAGCAGCTCGAAGCCCACGTTGAGCGAGTCTGCAATCAACGTCAAACGTCATGCGTAAAACGTCAGGTCATGACGCATGACGTTTGACGAAATCGGCTTCCCGCGTCCACGTGGCCGCGAGTCCTGTTCGAATGTTTCAGCGAGTCTTGGCTCGTCCCACCTTTCCACCCCCATCGATCTGCAACCGCTCATGGCATCGGATAAAATTGCACCTCCCACCCGTCCCCTTGGTCCCACCGACATTCACGTGACCCCCATCGGTCTGGGCACCTGGCAGTTTTCCCAGAATATCCTTTCTGGCGCGGGCAATTGGGGCTCCCTCTCGCCCGACGACATCAACGCCATCGTGCAGGCGGCGTTGGATGGCGGCGTCAACTGGTTCGACACGGCCGAGATCTACGGCTTTGGCCGGTCGGAGCGCAATCTGGCCCGAGCCTTGCGGGCCGCGGGCGTGCAACCGGGCGAGGTGGTCATCGCCACGAAATGGTGGCCCATCCTCCGCTTCGCGGGCAGCATTCCCCGCACCATTGGCAAGCGCATCAAGAATCTGGCGCCCTATCCCATCGACCTGCATCAGGTGCATTGGCCCTATGCCCTTTCCTCCATCGAAAGCATCATGGACCGCATGGCGGAACTGGTGCAGGCGGGCAAGGTGAAGGCGGTGGGGGTGAGCAATTACAATGCGGAACAGATGCGCCGCGCCCACGCTTGCCTGGCCCAACATGGCATTCCCCTGACCTCCAACCAGGTGAAATACAACCTGCTGGACCGGCGCATCGAGGCGAACGGCGTTCTCGAGACGGCGCAGGAGCTGGGGATCACCATCATCGCCTATTCGCCCCTGGAGATGGGCCTGCTCACGGGCAAATTTCATCAAAAACCGGAGCTGCTGAACAGCCGTCCCCGACGTCGGCGGGGCAAGCTCAAAGCGCGGTTGGAGATCACCCGGCCCCTCATCGACCGCATGGCCGAGCTGGCGGAAAAATACGACGCTACCGTGACTCAAATCGGACTCAATTGGCTCATCCACGCCTATGGCGACCGCGTTATCGCCATCCCCGGCGCCACCAAACCCCATCACGCGGCCGATGCAGCCAGGGCCATGAACTTCGTCTTGAGCCTGGATGAGATAGAGGAACTCCACGCCATCGCCCGCGCCCTCACCGGCTACAAACCTATTTCCAACTAAAGCCTGTGATGCACTTTGGCTTCGTCTGCCCGTGGTGCGCATCATTAGCCTGCTGGCCGCGGCCATGATTCCGGTGATACTGGTTGGCGTTGGGCGTGCAGTTGGCTGCCAGCACGGGCCTGCGGCTGGAAAAGGGCGTCTGGCTGGCCAGCGTCCTCACCCTGACGGTGCTGCTGGCGCTAATGTGAACGAGTCCAATGAGAAAAGCTTTCATGATTTCTTCAGTTCTGGTGTATAATTGAGTGTTGTACGTCCCATAAAATAACGTTGGCATTGTTTGCAAATGTAAAACATTCGTAACTATACAGGTATCCAACAAAACGTCTTGCCACGAAGGCTCAAAGGAACGAAGACAATGCAGGTTTGCAAGTCGCAAGTGGCAAGTTCTTCTGGCGGCGACGTTTTTCACCTGCTACTTGCCACCTGCCACTTTTCCCCTTCGCACCGTCGTGTCGTCATGGCTTCGTGGTTTTTGCCTCGCTATGAGGAGATACGTGTATAGTTACAAACATTCGAGGAAATCAAAACGATATGGAAATCACCTGGTACGGACTGGCGTGCTTCCGTTTCAAAAGCCGCCAACTCACCATTGTCGCCGACCCCTATGCGCCCGAATTGGGCCTGACCCTGCCCAACCTGCGGGCCCGGGTCGTCACCATCAGCCATGATGTGCCCGGCCACAATTATCTCAAGGCGGTCAAGGGCTACGAGCACGTGTTCGATGGGCCGGGCGAATACGAGGTCAACGGCGTGTTCATCACCGGCGTGGCCACCTATCACCGGGGCAAGCCGGGCGAGCGGGAGCGTAACACCGCGTTTCTGTATGAGTTCGATGATATCAGCATCGGGCATTTGGGCGATCTGGGCGCGACCCTGGATCGCAAACAAATCGAAGCCATGAACAGCCCGGATGTGCTCATCGTGCCCGTGGGCGGCGGCGACATCCTCGACGCGTCCCAGGCGGTGGAGATCATCACCGAACTGGAACCGCGCATCGTCATCCCCATGCATTACGCCCAACCGGGCCTGAAGCTGGACCTGGAGCCTCTGGAAAAATTTCTGAAAGAGATGGGGACGGGCGCTATTGAGCCCATACCCGTCCTCAAAGTGCGAAAATCGGACCTGACGGGCGACGAAACGCGCGTCGTCCTGCTGGAATCGCAAGGAGCGCCCGCATGAGAAAATATCTGATTCTGTCCCTGCTTTTTTCCCTGATCCTGGCCGTCGCCGCCTGTGGCGGAGGCGACGCCACGTCGCCGCCCTCGGGCCCGCAGGCGACGCCTCCGACCGGCGTCGAGAACGACGCCGCGCTCAAGCGGATGGCCGACGAGGTGGAAGCGAACCCCTCGGCCGCGGGCTATCTCAAGCTGGGCAACGCCTATGCAGAACGCGGGCGATTTCCCGAAGCCCAGCAGGCTTATGAAAAAGGGCTAAAAATCAACCCCAACGATCCCACCATTCTCGCCAATCTGGGCGTCACCTTGTATCAAATGGGGCGGTTTAGCGAGGCCCAGGCCCAATTCGAGAAGGCGCTCAAGCTCAAACCTGATGACGCTGCCACGACCTATCTGCTGGGAGCGACTTTCCTGCAAATGGGCGATCAGCAGCAGGCGGAGGCCCAGTTCAAGAAGGCGCTGGATATCGACCCGACGCTACCCGAGGCCCATTTCGGGCTGGGCACGCTTTACATGTTGCAGGGCAAGAAGGACCTGGCCATCAAGGAATTCAAGACTTTCCTGGCAGGGCCGCCTCCGCAGGACCCGCGGGCCATCACCGAAGCCAAACGCTATCTCGAACAGCTCAAAGGGCAATAAGCGCCCGTGACCGCCAATCTCTCGCATCAGGAATTCGAGTATTACCAGCTTCCCAATGGTCTGACGGTCGCGTACACGCCCATTCCCTGCGTGCGCTCGCTGGCCATGGGGCTTTATCTGCAGGTGGGCGCCCGCTATGAGCGGGATGAGGAGGCGGGCGTCAGCCATTTTCTGGAGCACATGGTGTTCAAGGGCTGCCAGGGATGGCCCACCGCGCTGGAGATTGCCAACGCGGTGGAAGGCCGCGGCGGCTATCTTAACGCGTCCACCAGCTACGAGTTCACCACCTTTTGGGTGAAGATCGGCGCCCGGCGCTGGCGAGACAGCCTGAAGCTGCTGGCCTCCATGATCCTGCGCCCCCTGCTCGACCCGGATGAGATGGAGCGGGAGCGGGGCGTGATCCTGGATGAAATCGCCATGTATCGAGATGTGCCCGAGGACCTGGCAGGTCAGCTGGGGAACAGGGCCACGTGGGGGGAACACCCCCTGGGCCGGGAGATCGCGGGCGAGCTGGAGACGGTGGCCGCGCTCTCCCGCGAGGCGCTACGCGCCTTCCATGCCCGCGCCTATCGCCCCGAACGGGCGGTGCTCACCCTGGCCGGGGCCATGGACCCGGAAGCCGTCCATCGCGCGGTGGAAGAGGAATTCGGCGGCTGGCGGGGGGAGGGCGATCCGCCCGAGATGCCGCCTGCGCCTCCTGCGCCCACCAATCCCCGCTATCGCATCGCCCGGCGGGACAGCGAGCAGGCCCATCTGCAACTGGCCGTTCCCGCCCTGCCCCGCCTGCATCCCCAGCGCTTCGTCCTGCGCCTGCTCAATGTGATGGCGGGCGAGGGCATGAGCTCCCGGCTGTGGCAGCGTCTGCGCGAGGAGCAGGGCCTGACCTACAATATCGGTTCGTTCACCCACACCTTTCATGATGCGGGCATCCTTGGTGTTTATGGCGGCTGCGACGCGGATCGGCTGTTCGAGGCGCTGGACGGCGTCATGGACGTTTGGCAAGAGATACAGGAGCGTCCTGCGCCAGAGGAGGAATTGCAGCGGTTCAAGGAGTATCTGCGCGGGCGCACCGAGCTGGCCTCCGAGGATACGGTGAGCGTGGCCGCATGGTGGGGGATGCAGTTGGCCGCGGGCGCGGAGCCCATGAGCCTGGATGAGACGCTGGCCGAGATCGAGGCGGTGACGCCTGAGGATATCCAGCGCCTGGCGCAGCAACTCTGGCGGAAGGAGAAGCTGGCCCTGGGCTATGTCGGGCCGTTGGATTCGGAGGATCGCCTGGTTGAGTGGTTGACAGGCCGGTAAACCCGGAAATCGATAGACCGGTAGACCGGGACAGATCTTTCCCCTGCCTGGTTTGAAAATTAATCTCACGCCAAGTCGCTAAGTGAGCGTCAAAAAATAACTTCCCTTTTTCGCCGCAACACTGGCCGAGTGAACTCGGGCTCTTTAGGCGCAAGCCCCCTCCTTTGCTTCCTCCCCCGCTTCGAGACGGGCGGGGGAGGAAATAAGGAAGGAGGATTCGATGGCGCCGGAGGTCGCCCTTCGGCGACCCTTTTGTTTGTCGTCGTTTTGGACGGCGGAGGCCGTCCACTGGCCGCAGGCCTGAAGCGCCCGACTTGAGTCGGTGAGCACAAAAACGGGAACTAATTTCTGGACGCGTACTAAGTCGCAAAGGAAAAAAGAAGCAAAGAATTCTTGGCGGTCTTTGCGTCTTTGCGTGAGATTCCCGTCCGTACCGGCGCGAGCTTGCCTGCCGTCGGACTGCTGCTTTACTGAATACTGATCGTAACTGCTAAGGTAGTTGGCCCCAATCGCCCCTTTTTTGCCACGAAGACACGAAGGAAACGAAGGCGCGAAGTCATTCAAAAAAGATTTTATCCGTGTTTCCTCGTATCCGTGTCGAATGAACAGGGCTACGTTAGCAGTTACTACTGATCACTGAATACTTGAAAATGACCTCCCGCACCATCGCCCGCAACACGGTTTTCCTCAGCATGGCCCAAGGGGTGCGCATCCTCCTGGCCCTGGCGCTGATCCTGTATATCGCCAATTTTTACGGACCGGTGTGGCAGGGCAAATTCAGCATCCTCCTGGCCTTTCTCAATATCTTCCAGGTGCTGGCCTCCTTCGGACTGCCGCGACTCATCACCCGCAATGTGGCCCGGCGCTACGATGAGAGCAATCACTACTACTGGGCGGGACTGGCCGCGCAGGGATTGACCACGCTGGCGTTCATGGCGATCATGGTGGGGGTGGTGGCGATCATGCCTTATCCTGCGGATACGAAGTGGATGCTGTGGGCCGCGGTGCTGGCGTTGCCTCTGTTCACCTTCTACTCCCTGGCCGGGGCGCTGCTCCGAGCCATTGAGCAGATGCAATATCTGGTTTACGCCGAACTGCTCAGCGCGGCCGCGCAACTGGCCGCGGCCGTCCTGTTGTTGAGCCTGGGCGGAGGCGTCATCGTGCTGGCCGTGATCCGGGTGGCGGGGATTGGCCTGGCCGCGTTCACGGTCACCCTGGCCGCGCTGCACCGGCGACTGGTGCGAGTTCCCCAGTGGGATTTCGACTTCTCGCGCAAGCTGCTGCGAGAGTCGCTGGATTTCTTCGGCATGGCCGGCATGGATGCGCTGACCCAGCGGCTGGATATCCTGGTGCTGTCGGTGGTGGCGGGCGAGGCCGCCACGGGCGTGTATGACGCCGCGTTCCAGCTCATCAAGGTGCTGATGACCTTCATCCTCTCCTTCACCGACGCGGTCTATCCCGCGCTCTCCCGGCTGTTCGCCCATGACCGGGCCGTTTTTCGTCATGAACTGCTGAAATATCTGAAATGGGGACTGGCTGCGTTGATCCCTGTGGCCGCGGGTCTGAGCCTGCTGGCCCCTTTCATCATCCGATTGCTCTATCGCCATGCCGGGTATGACGCCTCGGTGCGGGTGTTGCAGGTGTTGGCCTGGGTGGTGATCTTCTATTTCATTTACATTTATCTCTCCCGGGCGCTGATGGCCGGGAACCGGGCCCGGGCTGCGTTTCTGACGGCTGTGGCTATGGTCACTGCCGGGTTGGTTCTGCTGGTAACGGGCGTGCGACTGAGTGGAGCCCAGGGCGCGGCGGCCGGGCTGTTGGCCATGTATGCGTTTGGGGCGTTGCTCACGGGGTGGCTGACGCGGCGGGCCTAGAACCACAACCCCAACAACCACTGCACCCGGTCGATGAGCAGGGTGATGCGCGCACCCGCCATGCTGGCCAACAGCGCGCCCAGGGCCAGCATCAACGCCCAATATCCCCACAATCGCCAGCCATCGAACAGCCACTGCGCCCACGAATCCGCCTTTTCTGCGGTTTGCTCTCGTTTTGGCAGCAAATAGAGGAAGACGCCCAACGAGGTGAAGGTGGCGACGATGACGCTGATCACGTCCAGGGCGGGAAATTCGGGGAAGAAGGCCAGGTAGATATTTTGTGGAGCCATGAGCTGGGGCAGCAGGGTGCCCCGCATCGCCCCGGCCAGCAGCAATGCGCCGCCTACGCCCGCCACCAGACCCATCGAGGGCAGGCCCCAGGCCCGCAACTCGGGCCGGGCGGAAAAACGCAGCCCCAGCGCCGCGATCAACGCCCCGGCCAGGATGCCGATGCCGATCTGGGAGGGATGCACCCAGGCTCGGGGATCGAACGCGGGCAGCAACACCTGTTTGAGCGTAATGGCGGCCACATACCCCGCGCCCATGCCCAACAGCAGGTGCGACGCCCATCGAAAGACGCGGTTGTCCCCAAACGCCCGGCTGAACACGGCCAGGGTGATGAGGGTGGCGAGGGCGGCTCCGAGGAGGGAGGTCATTTTGGAGTGAGCAGTTATCAGTGATCAGTGTTCAATTTTTCTTTTTTATCTGCGTTCATCCGTTTCAATCTGCGTCATCTGCGTTCCCTAATCCTACTTTCGGAACAGAGACCGCAGGGCCGCGAAGAGGACGACGGCCAGGAAGAGGCCCGTGAGCAGGGCCTGGCTGGTCGCCTGTTTTGTGGCGGGGCCCTCCTGCCCGAGCAGTTGTTCATAAGCCAGGGCGTCGGGATAGCCCGCCAGCAGGACGCGGATCTGGCCGGTTTGCTCGTAAGGGCGCAGCAAGGGCGCGACCGCGCCCGAGGCGGCCACCAGCAGCGGCGCATCCGACCGGGAGGCGACCTGTTCCACCCACTCGCGGCTGCTGGTCATGTCCGCCGTGATCTGGATGACCAGGTCGAAAGCGTCGATATCCTGAGCCGGGCGCATGCCCGCTTCCTGGATGGTCAACCGGGGCTGGTTGGAGGCGTTGACCGGGGAGAGGGCGATGGAACGCAGGGCGATGCTTTCGCCCGGGATGAAGCCCATCTGGGCGGGCGAGGGCGCGGCCATGGCGACGCCCGGAGCCAGGCGCGCGGTCAACGCCTGCGCATCCGCGGCCACGTTGGGCCCGAAAGGCCGCAGGCTCATGAACACCGTGCGGGCCCGTTTGCGCTGGAGATGATGGAGGATGGGTTGGGCCAGCAGTTGCAGTTCACCCTGGACGGCGGGATCATAGTCCCAGGCCACCAATACGTTGGCGTTGGGAGGCAGGATCTCGATGAACGCGTAGGCGTTTTTCACCGAAGGGCGTATGGGCGCGCCCGTGACGCCCAACGGATTCCAGAAGCTCCCCAGCAGCGCCGCCAGAAAGGCCGCGGCCGCCACCATCCACAGCGTTATATTTCTCCGCGCCATAGAGGCAGGCGCACTTGCCCCCGCGGGCTCCTGTTCCCCAACGGCTGGCTGCGCCCGCACCGCGGGTGCGGGTTCGACGAGGGTCTCGGGCAAGGCGTCGATGGGGATGCGGTCGGCCGCGCGCAGTCGCCCGGACGTGATCACCGGCTCGGCCGGGATCAGGCCCTGGATCTGGCTAAGCAGGCGCGGGCGCTGACTCGCGGGCGGCAGGGGTTCGCTGCAATGCTGGCAAATGTCCGCGTCGTTGGGGTTTTCCTTCCCGCAATGAGGGCAGAGCATGGTCGTTTGGTCGTGCAGTCGTCTAGTCGTGCAGTCGCCTGGTCAGGCGGTCGTGCGGTCGCCTGGTCGACTGGGTGCGTTTATCGGCCAGGTTGGGCGATGGAAGCCGGCGCCGTAATGCGTGATGCGTGATGCGTGATGCGTAGCGACCTCACGGATTACGGATTACGCATCACGCCCGTAGCAGACTCGCCCGACGTGGGTTTCGAGTTGTTTTTGCAAACGAATGCAACGCTATTTTCGAAGCAGCGTATAGCGCAGGAGGGCGAGGATGGAGCCGATGGCGATGCCCAGCAGCACGCCGCGAAACGCGGCCGCGGCCGGGGCGATGAGGATGTCGTGGCGCATGCCCGCCAGGAAGGGGACGTTGGCTGTCAGGCCCGGAATCTGGCCCAGCAGCACCGCCATCAGCCCCAGGAAGAGCAGCGCTCCCCCGACATCACGCAAGGAGAGATGCCGAATCAGAGCCACCGCCAGGAAGATAGGGAGCAGGGCGAAAACAGCGGCCATGCCTGGAGCCAGCATCCAGTGGTAGAGCCAGTTCCCCGCGCCCGCCAGAAAACCTCCTGGCAGTAGACCCGCCACGAACGTCCCCGCAAACCCCGCCAGCAGCAACAGGCTGCCCGGATCTTTTTGCCGGGCTTTGGGCCAGTGCCGCCATGCCAGATGGAACGCGGCCAGCAGCAAGGCCCCGCCGCTCACCAGCACCGTGGTTTTCAGCAGCGCCTGGGTAGGGCCGTTCAGGAAGGATTGGGGGAAGAAGTAGTTGGCGAAGGCCAGGAGGCCCGCGGTCAGGGCCACGGCCAGGGTCAGCCATTGGGGCCAACGTCGGGGGAAGGACATGGCGTCAGAAGATGGAGATGAGCCAGAAGAGGAGAAAGGTGAGGCCCAGCAAGATGGATAGGGCCGCCAAAGTTTCTTGGACGCGAAGGGAGAGACTGTCTGCTGGCTGTTTGGGACCGGGGCTCAGGGCCAGGCCCAGGCCCGCGGCTTCGGGCGTATCTTCCTCGGCCCCGGCTTTCGCCTCCAACAGCATCTCCAGTTCCACAGGCAGGTAAGCTCCCTCGCCCGCGACGCTGCCCGCGGCGTCCAGGCCCGTGAGAGGCAGCCTCATGGCTGTGGGGTCCGTGCGGTTCTGGCGATAAAAGCGCGCCTCATCCTCGCCCAAGACCGCGCTTTCATGAGCCCGCAGCCGCAGGAGCAGGGCGATGCCCGCGGTCAGGATGATGAGAGCCAAGGCAAGGAGATCGAGAGGCATGGGATTCAGTAATCAGGAATCAGTGATCAGTAATCAGTGATCAGTGGGGCGGGAGGGCGTTTGGGGTGGGTCTTTTAGAGGTCGTTCGGTCAGGCTGTCGGGGAGCAGGGGGGCGGCGGCCTGCCAGATTTCGGTCAGAAAGAAGCCCAGGGGGGCGAAGGCGTCTTTCAGCAAAGGAAGGATGCGTTGGGTGGGACGAGGAGGAGGCATTTCAGTAATCAGCGATCAGTTATCAGTGTTCAGTTACCTGCAATCAATGGCAGGGGAGGCCATGAACGATAATAGATTATCATGAATTGCGGATTTCTGCATGGTTGGGCGATACGAACGATAGCTGGCTGATACGGATGAAAATGGCGGGGTGCGTAGTCCCGTAAACCGGTAAACCAGGAAACCAGGGAAACCGGGCCGCGTCGCTCCCTCTCCTGGTGTACCGGTCTACCGGTTTCCCGGTCTACCAACGTTATCTTCAATAAAAAGCCGGCCCTGGGAGGGACCGGCTCGAAGTGTATGAGTTAGCGACGTTTTTTCTTGCGTCGCTTGGGCTTGCGGCGTCCGCTGGACGCGCCCGCCATGGCCGCCTGGGCTGCGGCCTGTCTGCGCACGGCGTCCGCCGGGGGCGATGTCAGGCCCGCGGCGTCGCTCTTCATGTGGCAATCCTTGTACTTTTTGCCGCTGCCGCACCAGCAAGGATCGTTGCGGCGCAGTTTGGGAGCCTGACGGCGTTGGGGTGCGGGTTTGCCACCGCCGTTGCCGCTGGCGCTGGGATGCACGGCCCGCACCGGGGCCCGCTGCTGTTCCTTCACCAGCTCCACCCGATAGATCTGACTGACCACGTCCTCCTTGATGCGGTCCAGCAAGTCAGCGAACATGTCGAACGCTTCGCGTTTGTAGGCCACCAGCGGGTCTTGCTGGGCCACAGCCTGCAGCCCGATGCCCTCGCGCAGGATGTCCAGGTCGGTGAGATGGCGCACCCAGCGGCGGTCGATGGACTGGATCATGAGCAGACGTTCGATGCGGCGCATTTCCTCTGCGCCCAACCGCTGTTCCTTTTCCTCATAATCCTTGCGGGCGATGGCCTTCAGCCGCTCGATAATCTCTTCGCGAGTGAGCTGCGCCCACGCGTCGGGCGTTTCGCCCGCGGGCAGGGGCATGATGCGCAGCACGGCCTGATGCAGCGCCTTCAGGTCCCAATCCTCGGGATATTTGGCCTGGGTGTAGGTGTGCACCAGGTTTTCCAGATATTCGTCCACCATGTTGAGGATGGTGGGCTTGAGGTTGGCTTCGGCCAGAACCTTGCGACGCTGGTCGTAGATGACCTCGCGCTGTTTGTTGACCACGTCATCGTATTCGAGGACATGCTTGCGCATGTCGAAATTGTAGCCTTCGACCCGGGTCTGGGCTTGCTCGATGGCCTTGCTGACCATGCCTGCTTCCAGAGGCAAATCTTCATCCACGCCCAGGCGATCCATGATCTTGGAGAGCGAGCTACCCCCAAACCGTCGCATCAGGTCATCTTCCAGCGACAGGAAGAAGCGAGACTGGCCGGGGTCGCCCTGACGCCCGGCGCGGCCGCGCAACTGGTTGTCGATGCGTCGGGCCTCGTGGCGTTCGGTGCCGACCACATAGAGTCCGCCAAGCTGTCGCACGAGCTCCGCGTCCTTCCTGGTCTGTTCCCAGCGGGACTTCAGAACCTCGACCCAAGGCTCGTTGATCTTCTCGGCCGGGTCCTTGCCCTTGCGCAGCATATCCACGGCCTCAATCCAGTCCGATTCCCGGATTTCGTTCAGGTCGTAGCCCTGCTTGCGCAGGTCTTCGCGAGCGAGGTTTTCGGCGTTGCCGCCCAACAGGATGTCGACGCCGCGGCCCGCCATGTTCGTGGCGATGGTGACTGCGCCGGGACGGCCGGCCTGGGCGATGATCACGGCCTCCCGCTCGTGATTTTTCGCATTCAGCACCTGATGAGGGATGCCGCGGCGGGTGAGAAGCCGGGAAAGATATTCGGAGGTTTCGATGGCGCTGGTGCCCACCAGCACGGGCTGACCCCGCTTGTGCGCCTGCTCGATCTCATCCAGCACGGCCTTGAACTTGGCCCGCTGGGTTTTATAGACCAGATCGGGGTGGTCGATGCGCTGCACAGGCACGTTGGTGGGGATGACCACCACGTCCAGGTTGTAGATGCGGTGGAATTCCTCCTGCTCTGTGGCCGCGGTGCCGGTCATACCGGCCAACTTGCGGTACATGCGGAAGAAGTTCTGGAAGGTGATGGTGGCCATGGTCAGGTTCTCGCGGCGCACCTTCACCCCTTCCTTGGCCTCGATGGCCTGATGCAGACCTTCGGAATAGCGGCGCCCGTGCATGAGGCGACCGGTGAATTCATCGACGATGATGATCTCGCCATCTTTGACGATGTAATCCTTGTCTCGCTTGAACAGGACATGCGCCCGCAGCGCGTTATCCATGTAGGGGAGCCATTCCGCGTATTTGGGATCGTACAGGGATTCATCTTCGGGAATGCCCAGCCATTGTTCCAGTTTGCGGATGCCATCCTCGGTGAGGGTGACGACCCGATCCTTCTCGTCCACCGAATAATCGCCCGGGCCATCCTCCTCCACCTGGGGCTTCAGGCGGGGGATGAGTTGGGCGAATTTGCGATAAAGTTCGCTGGATTCCTGAGCCGGGCCGGAGATGATCAGGGGCGTGCGGGCCTCGTCGATGAGGATGTTGTCGATCTCGTCGATGATGGCGAAGTTCAGCTCCCGCTGCACGAGCTGGCTCAGGTCGGTGACCATGTTGTCGCGCAGATAGTCGAAGCCGAACTCGTTGTTCGTGCCGTAGGTGATATCGGCCTGATAGGCCTGGCGGCGGGTGATGGGCCGCAGATTGCGATAGCGGTCGTCCTCGTTGGGATAGTCGGGATCGTAGAGGAAGGAGCCCTGGTCGGGATTGCCCGCGCCGCTCTGGATGACCGCGGCGCTGACGCCCAGGAAGTGATAGATGGGGCCCATCCACTGCACGCCGTACTTGGAGAGGTAATCGTTGGGGGTGACCAGATGGACGCCCCGGCCCGTGAGCGAGTTCAGATAGAGGGGTAGGGTGGCGACCAGGGTTTTGCCTTCGCCCGTCTTCATCTCCGCGATCTTGCCCTTGTGCAATACGATGCCGCCGATGAGCTGGACGTCGTAATGACGCAAGCCCAAAGTGCGCACCGCAGCCTCGCGCACCACCGCGAAGGCCCGTGGCAGAATCTCCATGAGGATGTCTTCTTCCAACTGGCGCAGGTCTTCGTCCACGCGTTCGATCTGGCGCTTCAGCCGGTCGATATCGCTGGGATCCTCGGCCTTTTTCAATTCTTCGCGCAGGGCTTCCAGCTCCTGACGCAGGGGCGCGGTCTCTTCCCGGATCTTCTGGCGGAAGATGTCGGTTTGGACCCGCAGTTCGTCGTCGCTGAGACGCTTGATCTCGGGTTCCAGCGCGTTGATCTCGTCGACGATAGGCTGGATTTGTTTGATGAATTTTTCGCTGGGATCGCCAACGACTTTCTTGAGCAGGTTCTTGAACATAGTGTGTTTCTTGATGGGGTTTGGATTGTCAACGCCTCATTATAACACACCTCGGCCGTCAGCGAACAGCTCCCCCCGGCGCGGGGGCGCGTTTCAAAAATGGGGCGCACTAGCCGACTCAAGTCGGGCGCTTCAGGCCTGCGGCCAGTGGACGGCCTCCGCCGTCCATTTTCACCGTATGCAATAGGTCGACGAAGGTCGACCACTGGCGCGAAGCGCCCAAAAAGCCCGAGTTTACTCGGCCAGTGCTTGGCGACGAATCGACGATGATTTTTTGCCCCCAAATTGAAACGCACCCCCGGCGCGGGGGTGCGTTTCAAATTATGGGCGCTTTGCGCCTGGCGCTCCGGAGATGATGAACGTTTACGAAACAATCTGGTCATTGGACAGGGTGTTTGCAAAGTCCTCTGGTTACGTCATTCCGAATAACTACTAAGGTGTCGCCACCACTTTTTGCCACGAAGACACGAAGAAAAGCCAAGGCACGACGTGTTTTTCTTTATTTTTCCTTCGTGTCTTCGAAAAACTTCGAGCCTTCGTGGCTTTTGGCGGCCTAAAGTCAAGTACGTTAGCAGTTACGGCGCGTCCCAGATAATTGGCGGGTGCGGTTGGCCGCGCCCATCCGGGCCAGACGCTACACCCGGTTGCAGTAGGTCCACTGACCGATCTCGCTGGCGGAGATGATCTCCTCCTCAGGCATCTTCGCTCCCCATCACGCCTTCGACCCGACGCAGCGCCCGCTCCAGCCGCCGCTGACGCACGGCCACGGTCAGATCGCCGCGAGTGCGCTCCGTCACCCCGCGCACGATATCCGTCTGGCGGCGCAGCCCGCCCGTGATGGCGTCGGGGAAGTCGATGGTGACCAGCACGCTGTAGATCTCATCCATTTTGGCAAAATAGCCCTCGGCCTCATCCAGCCGGTCCTGGCGGATGAGGTCGAGGATGAAGCGGCGCATCTCCGTGGCGGCCTCGGCCAGCCCGCCCAAATAGACGCTGGCAGGGACGTTCAGCTCTTTGGGCGTGGGCAGAGGGTCGTGATGGATGAGTGCGTAGACGAGATGGGCCTCCACCACCTCCTTCAGCGCGTCCCGGGTGTAACCCGCGTAATAGAGGTCGGGATAGTCCGCCAGGTCCGCGGTCATCTCCGCGGCCAGCGCGTCCACCTGCGCCAGCAGCGCCCGGGCCTTGTCGAACTCGTGGCGGTGGCAGGCGCGGATGCTGAGGGAGCAGTGGCGGATGAGGTCGCGCGAGCGTTTCAGGGCCTGATCGCGGGCCTCATTGCGGGCGTCGAAATCCCGGCGGATGAATTCGATGATGGGGGTGAGGTTGTCCATAAGAAGCGTCCAGAGTCAAGGCAATGAGCTTTGCATCTTGTGCGGAAGATCGGGTGTGAAACGTAATACGTGATGCGTAAGGCCCTTACGTTTCACGCATTACGCATTACGTCGGTTGCCGCCACGGCCAGCGTCGGCCTGGCGATCCTTTCACAAACAGAGGAAACGTTCCTTCTCAAGACAGCGTCTCCGCCACCAGTTCGGCGATATCCTTGACCACGAGGCCGTCATCGCCCGCTTCCTTGGACGCGTCGGTGAGCATGGTCAGGCAGAAGGGGCAGCCCACGGCGATGCAGGAAGCGCCCGTCTCCACGGCCTCCTCGTAGCGTTTCATGTTGACGGCCTGCGCGCCGTGTTCTTCCTCCTTCCACATCTGCGCGCCGCCCGCGCCGCAGCAGAAGGACTGATTGCGGCTGTGCTCCATCTCCACCGTCTCGCTGACCACGAAGGAAAGGGTCTCGCGCGGCTCGTCGTAAATGCCGTTGTGCCGGCCCAGGTAGCAGGGATCGTGGAAGGTGACGGTGGCGTCCAGCTCCTTCTTGGGGCGAATCTTGCCCGCTTTGATCAGGTCATCGATCATTTGGGAGTGATGAATGACCTCGTAATGTCCGCCGAACGCGCCATACTCCGCGGCCAGGGTGTTCAGACCGTGGGGGCAGGTGGTGACGATCTTCTTGGCCTTGACCTCGTTCAGGGTTTCCACATTCTGCGTGGCCAATTCGAAGAAGAGATACTCGTTCCCGGCCCGGCGGGCGGAATCGCCGCAGCACATCTCCCGCTCGCCCAGCACCGCGAAATTGACGCCCGCTTCCTTCAAAATCCTGGCGAAAGCCTTGGCCGTGGATTGGGCCCGCATGTCATAGGCGGGCGCACAGCCCACCCACCACAGCACATCGAAATCGGGATTCTCATCCACCGTGGGGATATCCAGCCCCTTGGCCCAATTCATGCGGTCCGAAGCGCTCAGCTTCCAGGGATTGCCCGTGCGCTCCATGCCCGTGAACGCGGTTTGCAGTTTGGCCGGGAAATCGCTCTCCATCAGCACCTGGTTGCGGCGGATATGGAGGATATCGAACATGGGCTCGTTCCCAACGGGACAAATCTCCACACAGGCCCCGCAGGTGGTGCAGGCCCATACCGCCGACTCGGTCAGGGCGAAATCCAGCAGTTTGAGCTCACATTCGCCGCCACTGGCTAGTTTATCCACATGATCGTTGATGTAATAGCGCTTGTTGATCTCCAAGGCCGAAGGGGAAAGCTCCTTGCCCGTGGTGTAGGCCGGACACACATCCTGACAGCGGTTGCACATGATGCAGGCGTAGGGGTCCAGAATGCCCTTCCAGGTGAGATCGGTGAGTTTGGCCGCGCCAAACTGCTCGATGCTCTCATCCTCGAAATCGATGGGCTCCAGCGCGCCCAGGGCCGGGCGTTCCGGCTTCGTCAGGAAATTGACGCCCGCCATGATCAGATGGAAGTGCTTGCTGTGGGGGAAATAGGGGATGAAAGCCAGGATCAGCCCCAGCGCAATCCACCAGGACGCGTGCTGCCAGAAGACCAGCGTCGTGTCGGGCAGGCCCGCCCACAGACTGCTCACCGCAGAGGCGAAGGGCTGATAGGGGTCCAGCCCCTCGTGGGCGATGGTAAAGCTCTCACCCAGAAAGCGAAAGCCCACATGGAAGAGGATGAACAAGCCCACGATGAGGGAATCCTTCTTCAATCCGCCCGCCAACACCTTCTCGTGCAGCCTGATGTTGTCATGAAATTCGAGATGAGGATCATGAGCCAAGAAGCGACGCACCAGGAAATAGGTCATGCCGATGAGTCCAGCCACGCTCAACACGTCGGCGATAAAACGATACGCGTTGCCGATGAAACCTTCGCCCAGAAACTTGATGGGGAAATAGCCCTGCACGATATCCCCGAAATTCACCAGGAAATAGAACATAAATGCCCAGGCCACAAATGCATGGAAGAGGCTCGAAACAGGACGGGTCTTCCACACAGGCCGCAATGTCACCCAGTTGACGAAGGCGTTCCAGGCCCGCTTCTTGATATCATCGTCACCGGGCTCGCCCTGACCCCGGCGAATCACCAGATAAACCTTGTAAAACGCCCAATAGCCATTGTAAATCGTGGCGAGAACAAGCACTGCGAAAATAAGTTTTTCGATCAATGTGAGCATGGGACACTCCTTGAGGCATGATGAAGGTTCAGGAGACGCCAATTGGAAGTCATGCTACAACAAACCGGGCGATTTTCGCAAAAATGAAACGCCTCCCAACGCATCGCGTCATGGCATCGAGGAAAGCATGTTGGCGTTGTAAACCGAAGCCGTAGAAGGCGATTTCGGACGTGTTTGCATTGCCGTAATGCGTAATTCGTGAGGCGTGGTAACTGCTAAGGTATCGCCACCACTTTTTGCCACGAAGACACGAAGAAAAGCCAAGACACGACGTATTTTTCTTGATTTTTCCTTCGTGTCTTCGAAAAACTTCGAGCCTTCGTGGCTTTTGGCGGCCTAAAGTCAAGTACGTTAGCAGTTACGAGGCGTGACGACTTCACGCCTCACGTTTTCACGTTTCACGCCAAGAAAGCATCGCGCCACGTTGGTTCCCCTCACGTTCCCGCCCCCCTTGACACGATCTCCAAGCGCCCGTACAATCCCCCCATGCCCGAACTGCCCGAAGTCCAGACCATCCTCGACGCGCTCGCGCCCCACGTGGTCGGTCGAACCATCCGCGACGTGACGCTGCTGTGGCCGGGCGTGGTGGATCGCCCCGAGCCCGCGCTCTTCCGGGCCTGGATGCAGGATCGGCGGGTGGAAGAGGTGGGAAGGCGGGGAAAATACATGCTCTTTCGCCTGGATGACGATCGCTGGCTGGTGATGCACCTGCGCATGACGGGCAAGGTGCGCGTCGTCGCTCCAGATGATCCGATCCGGCCTCACGATCGGCTTATCTTCCATTTGGATGACGGCAGAGAGTGGCGGTTCGAGGATCAGCGCAAGTTCGGGCGAGTGTATCTGGTGGAGGCCCCGGAGGAGATCGTGGGCAGGCTGGGGCCCGAGCCCCTGAGCGATGATTTCAATCCCGACTATCTCGCCCGCACCCTGGCGAAACGCACCGCGGCCATCAAATCCCTGCTGCTGGACCAGCGCATCGTGGCCGGGATCGGCAATATCTACGCGGACGAGGCCCTGTTTCGGGCCCGCATCCATCCCCTGCGCCCGGGCGGCTCCCTCGACCGGACTGATATCGAACGGCTGGTCGTCGCAGTGAAAGAGGTCTTGACCCAGGCCCTGGCCGAAATGGGCACGACCCTGCGCGACTACCGTCGCCCGGACGGGTCGGTGGGGAGCTTTCAGAACAGCCTGCAAGTGTTCCGGCGCACGGGCGAGCCCTGCCCCTCCTGCGGCGCGCCCATCCAGCGCATCATCGTGGGCGGGCGCAGCACCCACTTCTGCCCGCGGGAACAACGATTGTAAAGATGAAATTTGTCGAAAACGCGTGAAAGCGTGCCAGCGTGTCAGCCAGGTTGGCGCAGGAAGCCAATCCCGTAATGCGTGATGCGTAATGACCTCACGGATTACGGATTACGCATCACGTCAGTAGCAGACTCGCTCGACGTGGGCTTCGAGTTGCTTTTGCAAACCAACGCAACGCTATTTTCGGAACAGAAATTCACTCGAGTAACTTCTCAAACTCCTTCGAGGTAATGCCAGCATCCCGCAAAATGGCGCGCAAGGTGCCAATTGGAATCACCTGGCCTGCGTGGACAGGCACAGTTAAGCGCTTGCCATCCTGTTCCCGCTTCATGTGCACATGGCTTCCCCGTTGACGTTTTACTTCAAATCCCGCCTTCCGTAGCGCTTTGATCAGTTCTTTGCCGGTAACGCGACGTAATTTGGGGCTCATGATACAGCGGATACAACATGACGAGAGATAAACATGGGCTCATGCTCCACAGGAATGGACTCGCCATCTTCCAACATGCTCTCGATGTGTAACTCAATAGCCTCGGCAATCCGTTTCCGAGCTTCTTCGACGGTCGCGCCAAAGCTATGGCAGCCTGGTAATATGGGAACGAAGGCGTGAAAGCCCTCTTCATCAGGCTCGATAATGATGGTGAATTCGTAATTCTTCATGGGAAACTACCTCCAATCCAAGCATAACGGCATCATTACTGGATGTCAACCTATTCCGAAACCAATTTTCGTCAAACGCCTTACGCCTACCCCGCGCATGGCGTTTGACGAAGATTAGCGCCCCGCGCCTTCGTGGAACGGGAGATTTCGGTGAAGCAAACCGACTTTTATCCCGGCACGGGGAATGCGGCCAGCATGTCCTTGACCTGGGCTTTGATGCCGCTGGCCAGGGCGTCGTTTTCGGGGTCTCGCAGCACCTGAATCATCCAGCGGGCGATCTGGCGGAATTCCTCCTGGCCCAGGCCACGCGTCGTCATGGCCGGGGAGCCCACGCGAATGCCGCTCGGGTCCATGGGCTTGCGCGTGTCGTAGGGGATGAGATTCTTGTTGATGGTAATGCCAGCCCGGCCTAGCGCGTCTTCCGCCACCGCGCCGCCGATGCCAAAGGGCGTCACGTCCACCAGGGCGAGATGGTTGTCTGTACCGCCGGAGACGAGACGCAGCCCGCCCGCGGCCAGCTCTTCGGCCATGGCCTGCATGTTGTCGAGAATGTTTTGGGCATAGACTTTGAAGGAAGGTTGGAGCGCTTCGCCCAGAGCCACGGCCTTGCCCGCGATCTGATGCATCAATGGCCCGCCTTGCAAGCCGGGGAACACCGCCTTGTCCACCTTGCGAGCCCATTCCGCCTTGCACAAAATCATGCCGCCGCGGGCCCCGCGCAGGGTCTTATGGGTGGTGGTGGTCACCACGTCACAGTAGGGGACAGGATCGGGGTGGCGTTTGGCCGCGACCAGGCCGGCAATGTGGGCCATATCCACCATGAGATAAGCCTCGACCTCGTCTGCGATCTCTCGCAGCGTCTTGAAATCGATAAAACGAGGATAAGCGCTGGCCCCGGCCAGGATCAGCCTGGGTCGCACTTCTTTCGCCAGATCGCGAATGGCGTCGTAATCCAGCATCTCCGTTTTGGGATCGACGCCGTAGAAATGGAAATCCCATATCTTGCCGCTGATATTGAATTTGGCGCCATGGGTGAGATGCCCGCCGTGGTCCAGCTTCATGCCCAGGACAGAGTCCCCTGGTTTGAGCAGGGCCATGTAAGCGGCGATATTGGCGGGCGCGCCCGCGTGAGGCTGCACATTGGCATGGTCAGCGCCAAAGAGCTTTTTCGCTCGTTCGATGGCCAGCCTTTCTACGATATCCACATACTCACACCCGCCATAATAACGAGCGCCAGGCAGGCCCTCCGCGTATTTATTGGTCATCACGGAACCATCCGCAGCCAACACAGCCCGACTCACATAGTTTTCGGAAGCGATGAGCTCGATGTGGTCCTGCTGGCGGCGGCGCTCCAATTCGATGGCCTGATAAACTTCGGGGTCGCTTTCCTTGAGGATAGCGCGGGGATCGGGCGATTGATCCCAGGGAAGAAGGGGCGATTTTGGCATGAGATTACCTCGGGTTTGAGTGAAGGATGGTTGCTATGAAAATAGGAATGATCGTCAGTAGCGGAAGGATCGCCAGGCCGACGTTAGGCGAGTCTGCAACGAACGTGATGCGTAATCCGTAATCCGTGAGGTCATTACGCATCACGCATTACGCATTACGTGACTGGCTTCCCGCGTCGCCCTGGCCGCGAGGCCTTTTCATTTGCATGGATGCACTACACGCTCATCCATATTTACGTCTCGCTGCTCGCAGGAAGGGGCGCGGGGGAGCGTTTCAATTCGTCGATCTCAGCATCGATTTCAGCGATGAGCTCGCGGGCGACATCATCGCTGATGACGCCTTCGCGGGCCAGGTCCGATATCGTCGCCCGCTGAATGATGAGGGCTTCGCGGCGCAAGGAGGTCGTGATTCTGGCCACCAAGTCGGGATGGGCCTCGGCGAATTGCTCTAATTGCTGCTTGAGAGCCTGAATGCGGTCGTTCAATTCCGATTCGATGATCTTCCAGGCGGCGGGATCAAGCGCGCCCTGGTCGGCCTGCGCCTGCAGGCGATGATAGGCCGCGCGGGCAGCCAACAGACGGGCGTGTAGCCGCTCATAGGCCCGCGCCTCCTCCGATTGGCCAATGAGCCCCAGCTTGCGCAGCAAGGGGCTGATGGTCGTGGCCTGAACCAGCAGGGTGAAGAGCGCCACCGCGAAGGTCAGGGTAAGCACGGTGTCGCGGCCAGGAAATGTTCGGGAGATGCTCAGGGCCAGGGCGAGGCTGACCGCGCCGCGCAATCCGCCCCAAAAGAGCACGTGCTGGTAGGAAATGGGCACGCGGTTACGAAGCAACCGGCTGACGAAACTCAGCCCATACACCGACACCGCCCGGCTGAACAACACCGCAGCCACCGCGGCGGCAATGAGCAACATGACGCCCTTCTCCATCCTGGGAAACACCACCTCCATGCCAATGAGAATAAACACGAGACTGTTGGCGAGAAAGGCGATATATTCCCAGAAATTCATCAGCACCATGCGCGTCGTCGGCGACATGCTGCGATCGCTGCGGTTGCCAATGAGCATGCCCGCGAAAACCACGGCTAACACGCCGCTGAGGTGAAATTGCTCCGCCAGCAGATAGGCGCCATAAGCCACAATCGTGCTGAGGGTGATCTCGATGAGATGGTCATCCACCCGGGCGAAGATCTGATTGGCCAGGACGCCCGCTACGACGCCGATGCCCATCCCTCCCAGGGACACAAGCAGGAATTGCTGCACCGCGGCCATCAGATCGGTTCCGCTTTCAGAGCCGCCATGCACCAGCACCGCGGCCGTGACAAGATGGAAGAGCACGATGGTGGTGGCGTCGTTGAACAGGCTTTCGCTTTCCACCAGGGTGGCGAGGCGTTTGGGCGCGCCCAACGCCTTGAACAACGACACCACAGCCACCGGATCGGTGGCCGCGATGAGGGAAGCGAAGATCAGAGCTGTGCGCCAGTCCAACAACCCCGTCGCCGATAACAACCCATACACAATCCCCATGGTGATCAGCACCCCGAACACCGCCAGGAGAAGCACCGGCGTCAGCACCTTGCGGAAGGTGTGATAGTCGATATGCAGGGCCGCCTCGAACACCAGGGGCGGCAGGAACAGCAGGAGGATGATCTCGGGCGTGAGCTCAAACTGAATGGCCTGCTGAAAGGAAAGGGCCAGTCCCACCAGCACCAGCGCCACGGTGTAGGGCAATCGCACGCGATGGGCGAGCATCGCCACCACGAAAACCAGCAGCAACAGCTCGACAAAGGTGAGTTCCAGGGTGAGAAGATCGCCGGACATGGCAGGGGGATGCAGACCGGTTGTGGGATGAAAAGAGGCGGAGGCGGCCAGGTTGGCGGGCCGTGAAACGTGATGCGTGATGCGTAAGAGCCTCACGTTTCACGTTTTCACGCATCACGTCCGTGGCAGACTCGCTCAACGTGGGCTTCGGGTTGCTTTTGCAGACGAGCGCAGCGCTATTTCCAAAGCAGTATACCACGCGGTCAGGACAAAAATCGAACCTCCCACCTCATATACTTTGCTAATGCAACCCTAATATCCTGCATATATTCCTGGCGTATGCTTTAGACAGCAAACAATCGGGCGGGAAATTCTGCCCCCGCGCATTCATATTCGCAAAAATTACCCTATCCTGAGGAGGATTCAAAATGGCAAAAGTTGTAGGCATCGACCTCGGCACCACCAACAGCGTCATCGCAGTGATGGAAGGCGGTGATGTGACGGTGATTCCCAATGCAGAAGGTGGACGCACGACGCCCTCCGTCGTGGCTTTCAATAAAAATGGCGAGCGTCTGGTGGGCATGACCGCCAAGCGCCAGGCTATCGTCAATCCCGAAAATACATTCTACTCCATCAAACGCCTCATGGGCCGCCGCTTCGATGATCCGGAGACCAAACGCACCATGGAGATGGTGCCTTACAAGATCGTCCCCGGTCCGCAAGGCGACGCCCGCGTCTACGCACCGGTGGTGGACAAGACCTTCACCCCCCAGGAGATCAGCGCCATGATCCTGGCTAAGCTGAAGAAGGACGCGGAAGCCTATCTGGGCGAGCCCGTGACCGCGGCGGTCATCACCGTGCCCGCGTACTTCAATGACAGCCAGCGTCAGGCCACCAAGGACGCCGGCAAGATCGCGGGCCTGGAAGTGAAACGCATCATCAACGAGCCCACCGCGGCCGCCCTGGCCTACGGTCTGGACAAGAAGAAGGAGGAGACCATCCTCGTCTTCGACCTGGGCGGCGGCACCTTCGACGTGTCCGTGCTCGAGGTGGGCGACGGCGTCATCGAAGTGAAATCCACGGCCGGCGACACCCACCTGGGCGGCGACGACTGGGATGAACGCATCGTCAATTGGATGGTCGAGGAATTCAAGAAGGACCAGGGCATCGATCTGAGCAAGGATCGTCAGGCCCTGCAGCGGCTGCGCGAGGCCGCGGAGAAGGCCAAGATCGAACTCTCCAGCGTCAAGGAGACCGAGATCAACCTGCCCTTCATCACCGCGGACGCCTCGGGTCCCAAGCACCTGCAGATGAAGCTGACCCGCAGCAAGTTCGAACAGCTCACCGAGGACCTGGTGCAGCGCTGCCGCGGCCCCTTCGAACAGGCCCTGCGCGACGCCGGTCTGAAGACGGGCGACCTGGATGAGGTCATCCTGGTGGGCGGCTCCACCCGCATGCCCATGATCCAGGACCTGGTGCGCAGCCTCACGGGCAAAGAGCCCAACAAGTCCGTGAACCCGGACGAAGTGGTCGCCATCGGCGCCGCCATCCAGGCGGGCGTGCTGGCTGGCGAGGTCAAGGACGTGCTGCTGCTGGACGTGACCCCGCTGAGCCTGGGCGTCGAGACCCTGGGCGGCGTGATGACGGTGCTCATCCCCCGCAACACCACCATCCCCACCCGCAAGACCGAGATCTTCAGCACCGCGGAAGACAACCAGACCGCGGTGGACATCAACGTGTTGCAGGGTGAACGCCCCCTGGCCAAGGACAACAAGCTCCTGGGCACCTTCCGGCTGGACGGCATCCCGCCCGCGCCTCGCGGCGTGCCGCAGATCGAAGTCACCTTCGACATCGACGCCGACGGCATCCTGCACGTGACCGCGAAAGACAAGGCCACGGGCAAGGAGACGGGCATCAAGATCACGGCCACCACGAACCTGAGCGAAGAGGAAGTGGAACAGATGGTGCGCGAGGCCAAAGCGCACGAACGTGAGGATGAGATGCGCCGTCAGCTCATCGACGCCCGCAACACGGCGGACAGCACCATCTACGCCACCGAGAAGATGCTCAAGGAACTGGGTGACAAGGTTCCGCCCACCGAAAAGGGCCAGATCGAGAACCTGATCGCCGAGCTGAAGGAGGCCATGGAAGGCGACGACATCAATCGCATCCGCAGCCTCACCGAGCAACTGCAATCGGCCAGCCACGCCCTGAGCCAGCAGCTTTATAGCCAGCAGGCCGCGGCCGGTCCCACGCCCGGCGCTGACGGCGGATCCGCAGCGGGCCCCGAGCCCGGTCCTGGCGGCGACGAAGAGGTCGTCGAAGGCGACTTCCGGGAAGTCTAAAACTCTCCGCAGGTCACGTCCCGCCCTGCTGCGGGCGTGGCCCGCGGTTCTCCAGACCCCACACGCGGGCGGGAGTCGCCAAGACTTCCGCCCGTTTTGCTAACGGCTATGCTTATTCAGCTCTTTGACAAGTTGATAAACCGTGGTGCAGGGATTGTCTCTGGCCGGATTGTGAAATTTGTATGAGCGGCAAAGACCTTCTGCTCGTTCAATCGCATGTTGTTCAAACGCCTGCAGTTGTTCTCTCATCCCTATTTGATTTTTTCGATATCGTTCGCCCAAGTGTTTCGAAAGTCTGGTTTCGCACTCCTTGCGAGTCAAAGGGCTGCGATGATTTTCGAAATGAAGCAGGAACCAAAGTTCGAAAGATGGATTCGAATAAGCTGCGCCAATTCCGTTGTTTCGGGCAATTTGTATGGCCCTGTTGAATTTATCTGCGGAGAAATCGTCGCGATCAAAAACTGCCCATACCTGATCATATCCTGCATCCCTTTGAATGGCCTTCTGCTGCAACTTCCGGGCATGTTCAACCACATCGATGGTGTCTCTGCCTATACCGATCACTCGGACATCCGCCTGCGCGCGAAAACTATGAAAATAGTTTGGCTCTGTTTTCTCACCTTCGCAAACGATAAGAAAACGTTGGCGCTGCTGTCGGAACGCAACCTGTCTTCTTCGCAGTTTCTGCCCCTTATCACGCAGCTTCCGCTGACCGGACTTCTTTTTTCGTCCCATCTTGCATCTCCTGTTCCACAAAAGCGCGCAAACCACCAATGTAAGGCACGGCGCCATACCGTCCTAAAAGATAATTTTTCAAAAATGACGCATCTTTTCGCTCCTTTATTTCCGCCAGAGAGTAAAGCTCTGTCTCTCCGAACCGCGTCTTTTCGGTAAACCAGATTTGGTCTCGGCGCAATAACCTTTCTCCCAACAGGCTCACATCATGCGTGGCGAAAATCAATTGCGCATGATGAGGATTCGTCTCGGGCGAGTTGAAAAGCTTGATCAGTTCTCGCGTCAGCATAGGATGTAAACGAGCATCGAACTCGTCAACAGCCAGTACGCTACCGCGTTCCAAAGTGTCGATGATAGGTCCTAATAGAGCAAAAAATTTCTGCGTGCCGGCAGACTCTTCATTTAGATCAAATTCAACCTTGCCGACAGGCGAGGTTTCCGAGAAGACCGTATGCGACATTTTTGCCCTGCGGAGAGTAATTTCATCCAATGCCTTTCCGTCCTGTTGAGCCAGAAATTCAAAAAATCGTTGCACATCTTCTGGCACGGAGGGATCTCTCACTTTGAGCGCTTCAATACGGACATCTCGAATGCCAATATCCGCAAGCTTTAGTAAGGTCACTATTTTCCGATGAAAGGAACGATCTTCGCTCATACGTCGCAAGGTAAAAGGAAGATAGCGTTCGTCATCGATGCCTGATACGACTCCCAAATTTTTCCGAAACCATTGCAACAATCGTCCTCCCAACGGACTGTTGAATTGAGCAAGCACAGAGAGGAAAAGCGCGTTGGGGCGCGTTAATTTCTCCAATCCGCGCTCCTCTTTCGAAAACCTGCTTGAAATTTCAAATGTCTGTCCTTCCCGAAGAAACAGGCGCACCTCTCGTTTCCTGGTGCGATAAAGCCATTCTGCGTGAATTTGCTTTTCGTCCAGCTCAAAGCCATAGCGATATTGCACCCCCTCCTTATCGAAAAATACAATCTGAAAAAAAGCAGGTTGTTTTCTGGCCTCATTTTTCAACGCAAAACGTTGCACGCGCGTCGATTCCCCATGTTGCAAGCCGGTTGCTGACTTCAATACGAAAAACCGCATATATCCCAGGGCTCTAATCAAATTGCTTTTTCCACTGGCGTTCGGCCCAAATACCCCTGCGCTTCGTAACAAATCCCATTTTTCCATTTTTATCAAGGGATCTCGATCGAGCGCCCCCCCATCTTTCAATTTCGAAGCCACCATGCTTAATGTCATGGATGAGAAAAAGGAACGGAAATTACCAACTGTAAATTCGATTAACATGAGTTTTCCTCGACCTTATCGCAAAAAATAACGATCTTTTCGAAAAAGTGACAAATTAGTAATCAGATTGTATAGCATATTGACTATATTGTCAACCCCATCTTTCACTACTCAGCTTTGCCATTCATCGCATCATGCCTTACGATCCTTATTTCCGTAGCGCCCTCGATCCCCGCTACAACCCCACTATCATCCAGCGGCGCCGGCCCGTCAAGCGCATCAAAGTGCGCCGCGCGGATGAACCGCGCCCAACGCCATCCCAGACAGCGGAGGACAACCCAGAAAACATGACTGAAACCCGAACCAAACCCCAACAACCCATTTCCACCGACGAAATCGAACAGCAAAAAGCGGCTCATGAAATCGACTGGCAGGAGCAATACGCCCGCCTGCAAGCCGATCTCGAAAATACGAAAAAGCGCATCGAAAAGCGCTACGCCCAGCGTCATGAAGACCTGCGCTCCCGAATGATCCTCGACCTGCTGCCCCTGGCCGACCATCTGGAAGCGGCCCTGGCCCATAGCGGCGAGGGGCAGGACGTCGAAGCCCTGCGCCAGGGCGTCGAGCTCACCCTCAAGGCGTTTCTCGACACCTTGAGCAAGTACGGCGTGCAGGTCATCGACCCCGTGGGCGAGGAATTCAACCCCGAACTGCACGAAGCCGTGGGCGTCATCGACGCCCCGGACACGCCCAGCGGGCATGTGGCCAAAGTGCTGCAACGAGGCTATACTTTGGATGGGCGGGTCATTCGGCCTGCCCGCGTGCTGGTGGCAAACTAAAGATTAAAGACTGAAGATTAATCTTTAGTCTTTGGTAACTGCTAACGTACTTAACTTTAGGCCGCCAAAAGCCACGAAGGCTCGAAGTTTTTCGAAGACACGAAGGAAAAATCAAGGAAAATACGTCGTGCCTTGGCTTTTCTTCGTGTCTTCGTGGCAAAAAGTGGTGGCGATACCTTAGCAGTTACAGTCTTTGGTAATTAATCTTATCCGAGAGGATTTATCGCACATGGAATACAAAGACTACTATCAAATCCTCGGCGTACCTCGCACCGCAACCGAGAAAGAGATAAAAAAGGCGTACCGCAAGCTCGCCCGCCAATATCACCCCGACGCCAATCCCAACGATCCCAACGCCGAAGAAAAGTTCAAGGAGATCAACGAGGCCTACGAGGTCCTCTCCGACCCCGAAAAGCGCAAGAAATACGACCAGTTTGGCGCGCAATGGAAGAACTTCACCGGCGCGGGAGGTCGGCCCGAAGACTTCTGGCAGCAATGGCAGACGGGCGCTAGAGGCCGCGCGCCCGGCGGAGCCACCTACCGCACCGTCTCGCCCGAAGAATTGGAGGAGATGTTCGGTGGCGGCGGTGGCGGCTTCTCCGACTTCTTCGAGGCCCTGTTCGGCATGGGCGGCCGCCGCAGCGCCCGCACGGGCGGCTTCGAGGATATCTTTGGCGGCATGGGCGGCGTGCACACCGCGGGCGGCCGCGCCCGTCCCATGCGCGGTCGCGACATCGAGCATCCCGTGGACATTACCCTGGAAGAAGCCTACCACGGCACGTCCCGGGTGTTGCAGATGGATGGCGAACGCATCGAAGTGAAAATCCCGCGCGGGGTCAAGACCGGCTCCCGGGTGCGCGTCGCGGGCAAGGGCGAGCCGGGCCGCAATGGCGGCAAGCCGGGCGATCTCTATCTCAAGATCCACGTCCTGCCCCACGCCCGCTTCCAGCGCGAGGGCGACAACCTGCGCCTGAAATTGCCTGTGGACCTCTACACCCTCATCCTGGGCGGCGAGGTGCAGGTTCCCACTCTGGATCGCCCGGTCATCCTCAACATCCCGCCCGAGACCGACAACGGCAAGACCTTTCGGCTGCGGGGCAAGGGCATGCCCAACCTGAAGCATCCCGACCAGCGCGGCGATCTTTATGTCGAGGTCTCGGCCAAGCTGCCCAAGAACCTGACGGAGCAGGAAAAGGAGCTGTTCCGGCAGCTTCGGGCGTTGCGTCCGCGCATCTGAACCCCTAACCCGCCTCCGAGGCGACGCCAGCCTCGGAGGCTTTTTACTTGCCGGGCCTGGTAACTACTAGGGTTGTCACCCGAAAACCACTAAGGACACTAAGACACAAAGGGGAATTGATACATTTTTCCTTCGTGTTCTCAGCGCCTTTGCGCTCTTTGTGGTTTGTTAACCGGGGTACGTTAGCAGTTACCGGGCCTGAAACCCTGTGCGGACATGCGTCGTAATGGAAGATAGACAAATGATGCCACGGGAGCGGAAAGTTGATGGCGTGATGAGTGATGCGTGACGATCTCACGGATTACGCATTACGGCATCACGACGGCTGACGTCTCGGCCAACGTTGGCCTGGCGGACTTCCCTTAACCCACGCTATTTTACGGAACAGGAGGTTTCATCGCATGGATATCATCAAATCCCTCTTTTGGAACGGCGAAGAACGCCGTCTGCGCCTGGTCTGGCGTTTTCTCGTCTTTTTGCTGGTTTTGGCCCCCGCCCTGGCCGCCGCCCAGGCCCTGCTTTATTTCATTGCCCCGACTTTGCTGGAAGCGTTGCAAAAGGGCGAAGGGCCCGGTTTCATCTCGGGATGGGCGTTGAGCGAGTGGCTCATGCTCATCGCCCTGATTGTGACGTTGTTCATCATCGGGCGATGGGTGGATCGTCGCCCGTTCAGCGATTACGGCTTTCGGCTGGGCAAACGGTGGTGGTTGGACCTGGCCTTCGGCCTGGGGCTGGGCGCGTTGCTGATGACGGGCATTTTCGTGGTCGAGTCCTTGTTGGGGTGGGTGCAGGTGACCGGAACCATGCAGGCGCCCGCAGGATCCACCTTCGCCGCCAGCATCCTCACGGCCGCGGGCCTTTTTCTGGCCGTAGGCGTCTTCGAGGAGCTGCTCTCCCGCGGCTATCTGCTTCACAATCTGGCTGAGGGGCTGAATTTCAAGTTCTGGACGCCCGCCATCGCTCTGGCTCTGGCCTGGCTGTTCTCCTCCAGCTTCTTCGGATTGGCCCACGCCAGCAACCCCAACGCCACAGCCATCAGCATCATCAACCTTGTGCTGGCAGGGTTGTTTTTGGGCCTGGGCTATGTGATCACCAGGGATCTGGCCATACCCATCGGTCTGCACATCGCCTGGAACTTTTTCGAAGGGAACGTGTTCGGGTTCCCCGTCAGCGGCACGCCCGTCAACCAGGTTACGTTTATTGCTATTCAGCAGCGCGGGCCCGAGTTGTGGACCGGGGGCGCGTTCGGGCCGGAGGCGGGCATGATCGGGAATGTCGCCATCCTGATAGGGGCGGCGCTCATCCTGGCCTGGGTGAAGTGGCGCTATGGCCGGGTGCAGCTCCAGGCGTCCATCCCCCTGCCGCCGAGCAAGAAGCGCGCAGATCAACAATCTCAATAGATCACGATTTCGTCCGCAAACGCACGCTGAATGACTTCGGGTCTAAGGGCGTTCCGCCGCATGTCCCCCTTCGGGGACATTACCCGCTCGTTTGGGCCTGTCTGCGCAGGCAGACAGGCGGCCAAAGGCCCCCAGCCCTGATTTTAATCGGCGGGCCAGCAGAAATCATGAATTACTGAATTTCAAATATGACGCACCGAGTGTCGGCGCTGGCATGAAACCTCGGAGGTCTGGCGAGACCTCCGAGGTTTCTTTTTACTTGCCCAGCTTCTCGCGAGCGGCCTCGGTCAGCGCAGGCACGACCTCGAACAGGTCGCCCACGATGCCGTAGTTGGCCACGCTGAAGATGGGGGCTTCGGGGTCCTTGTTGACGGCCACGATGATCTTGCTGGAGCCCATGCCCGCCAGGTGCTGCACCGCGCCGCTGATGCCGCAGGCAATATACAGGTCGGGCCGGACGACCTTGCCCGTCTGCCCCACCTGATGGTCGTAGGAGATGAAGCCAGCGTCCACGGCCGCGCGGGACGCGCCTACGGCCCCGCCCAACACGCCCGCCAGCTCGCGGATCAGGTCGAAGCCCAGCTCGGGGTCCTTGGCCACGCCGCGGCCGCCGGAGACGATGATGCTGGCCTCGGTGAGGCTGATCTCACCCTTCTCGGCCCGCTGCACGCCCAGCACCTCGTAGGGGCTGTCCACGTCCATCGGGTCCACCAGCACGACCTCCGCGCTGCGGCCCTCCGCCTTCTCCGCGGGAGCGAATGCGCGCGGGCGCAGCGTCGCGATCTGGGGCGAGCCATCCACGGTCACGTCCACCAGGATATTGCCGGAATAGATGCCGCGCACGCCCTTGAGCCTGCCATCCTCCAGGCTCAGCTCCAGCGCGTCGGCGATAACGCCCGCGCCTGACCCCACGCCCAGAGCCGCAGCCAGATCCCGGCCATTGTTCGTATGCGAGGCCAGGAACACATCCGCGCCGCTCATGCTCAGCACATTTTTCACATCGGCCAGACAGCGCTCCAGATCGAACATGGCCCGGGTCTCGTCCTCGACCACATAGACCTTCTTGGCCCCGCGCTCGACGGCTTCCTCCGCGGCCACGCTGACCCGGTCGCCGATGACCACAGCTTCCACATCGTCGCTGAGGCTCAGGGCCGCGCCCAGGGCCTCCCAACTGCTGGCGACCACGTCGCCCAGATCGGTTTCAATATAAACCAGGAATTTCATGGTCCAATCCTCCTTACAGCACTTTTTCTTCGAGCAGCGCGTCGATGAGCGCAGCGGCGGCTTCCTGCGGCGTGCCCTCGAACAACTTCACATGAGCGTCGCGGGCGGGCGGCTTGCGGAAGTTGCTCATGTGCACCACGGGCGCAGGCACATCCACGCCCAGCTCCTCCGCGGTCAGTTCGGGAATCTTCACCCGGGCGGCCTTGCGAATGTTGATGAACGTGGGATAGCGGGGTTCGCCGATCTCCTTGATAACCGAGACCACCACGGGCGTAGGAGCTTTCACTGTCAGCCGGGCCTGACCCACCACCCGCTCCACGGTGATGCTGTCATCGGTCAGTTCCACGACCTTGGCGACGCCGGTGAGCACAGGCCAGCCCAGCTTGCGAGCCAGGGCCACGGGCACAGCGCCCGAGTTGCCGTCCACCGTCATCTGCCCGGTGAGCACGACATCCACATCGCCGTCATGCCTGACCGCGGCGGCCAGCAGTTCGGCCACGCCCCAGGCGTCGATCTCATCGTCATGCTTCACCAGGGTCGCGTCCTTGCATCCCATGGCCAGGGCGCTGCGCAGGGCGTCGATCGCGCCCTCTTCGCCGACGGTGACCGCGCCGGTCGTCCCGCCGTAATTCTCCATGAGCTGCAAGCCCGCCTCGATGGCGTGCTCATCCCACGGATTGACCACGAGATTCACGCTCAGCTTCCCGGACGCGGCCTCTTCCGGCGAGATCTTGGGAAGCTCCGCCGTGTCCGGCGTTTGTTTGATACAAACCAGATAGCGCATATTGCCTCTCCTTACTTGGGTCGAGATGAATGCGTTGATGAAACGTGATGACCGGAAACAGGCCCGAATGATTCGAGCGGGTCCGGCTCACGCTGTTGACGGTTGGATCTCGGGAACCTGCCTTCGCTCTCCTGAATTTGGAAACATCTCCCCACGCGAACGACGAACCGGCCAGAAGGTCGGCGCAATCCGATGAAAGCCCTTCGTTGGGCCGGGCTTTGACATGACGTGCATCGTTGCAGGGTCGTTTGATAGCGCAATCGGACAAAAACCTGACTTGTTTGGATGCAATTATACAAACTCATGACGCAGTGCGCAAAATCCCGGCTTCCATTTTCCACCCCGCGCGCAAAGCGGGCGACAAGCCCTCTTGGAGCCCGCCGCCCGCCATCTTAACATGCCTCTTCCGCTGGCTACTCGCTCTTTTCCGCCTGCTGCGCAGCCAGCTTCTGCTTCTCCTCCTCCACCAGGGCCCGGCGCAGCAGCTTGCCCACCGCGGACTTGGGCAGCTCCGTGCGGAATTCCACCAGCTTGGGAACCTTGTAGGGAGCCAGGCGCTCCCTGCAGAAGGCGATGATCTCCTGCTCGGTCGCGGTCTCGCCCTCCTTCAGCACGATGAACGCCTTCACCGTCTCCCCGCGTCGGGGATCGGGCACGCCCACGACCACGGCCTCCTGCACCTTGGGGTTCTCGTAGAGCGCCTCCTCCACCTCGCGCGGCACAATGTTGTAGCCCGAGGCGATGATCAGGTCCTTCTTGCGGTCCACAATGTAGAAGTAGCCGTCCTCATCCATCTTGGCGATATCGCCTGTGTAGAGCCAGCCCTCCTCATCCAGCACGTTGGCGGTCTCATCGGGCCGGTTCCAATAACCTTTCATGACCTGCGGCCCGCGCACAGCCAGTTCGCCCTCCTCGCCAACGCCCAGGGGCTGATAATGGCCGTTCTCGTCCGGGTCCAGCGAGACGATGCGGGCATCCACATCGGGGAAGGGCAGGCCGATGGAGCCCACTTTGTAGAGCCCGTAGATGGGATTGGAGTGGGTCACGGGCGAGCTCTCGGTCAGGCCATAGCCTTCCCGCAGCTTGCTGCTGGTGATTTCCTCGAACCGGCGCTGCACTTCCACAGGCAGAGGCGCGCCGCCCGAAATGCAGACTTTGACGGAATGGAGATTGTAGTTTTTCACATTCTTGTGGTTGATGATGGCCACGTACAGGGTGGGCACGCCCGGGAACAGGGTGACGCCCTCCTCCTGAATGATGCTCATCAGCAGCTCGATATCACGCGGGTCGGGCATGAGCACGAGCTTGCCGCCCACATAGAGGCTCTCCAGCATCCCCACCGTCATGCCGAAGACATGGAAGAAGGGGATCGCGCCCATGAAAACCTCTTTGCCGTGGGCCATATCGGGCACCCAGGCGTCGATCTGCATCACATTGGCGATGAGGTTGCTGTGCATGAGCATGGCCGCCTTGGGCACGCCCGTGGTGCCGCCTGTATACTGGAACAGGGCCACATCGTTCGTGTCGATATCCACCTTGGGCGGATTGGGCTTGTTGTTGGCGATCAGGGTCTTCATCCAATAGACGCCATCGCCTTCGGGCACATCCACCCAGCTATCCTTCATGCCCTTCTTCAGCAGATAGGCATAGACGGGATTCATGAAATCGTTCAGGTGATAGATGATCACCTTTTCGATGCCCGTCTTGCTCTGGATTTCCTGCAGCTTGGGATAGAGATTGTTCCAGATGACCACCGCCTTGGCGCCCGAATCCTTGAACTGGTGCTCCATCTCCCGGGGCGTGTAAATGGGATTCGTATTGACCACAATAGCCCCCAGCCGCACCGTCGCCAGGAAGGCGATGACGGTGCCCGGCGAGTTGGGGATTTGTACAGCGACCCGATCCCCCTTCTTGATGCCCATGCCCGCCATGGCCGTAGCCAACCGGTCCACCTTATCCGCCAGCTCCTTGTAAGTCATCTTGACGCCCAGCTTGAACCCGAGGGGCAGATACTTCAGGATCATCCGGACGGCGACCTGATCGGGATAATTCTTGATGGAATCGCTCAAAAGCGTCCACAAGTCGACCTGGGGATAGTCGATTGAGGCTGGGACCCCTTCGTCATAGAATTGCAGCCATGGTTTTTCCATTGTTTTTCTCCTTGAGTTGGAAAAGAAGGTGGAGAGGCGCGTCTAAATCATTATACAGAAAAAACACATCCTGAGTCAATAACGCCCGCGCCCGCCCTTCGGATTATTTTCCGCCGTTTTCTCCTCTCCGCCGCCTGCGCGCCCCCAATTGCAGGGCGGCGTACCCCACGAGATGAAGATGGCGGGAGGTCCATGAGAGGTCGGGCAGGATGCGCCAGGGCAGATCGGGCCAGCCGCACAGGTAGAGAGGCCGCCAGATGGGCCCGAACTTCTGCTTGAACCGATACAGCCCCTGATAATCGAAGCTGAAGCGCATCCACCGCCCCATGCGGGCGATGGCCCGTCCCCGACAGGTCGGCCGCCAGGGCCAGCGGCAGCTTCCCGCAGCCAGTGGGTCCGCCATTTCCACAAAGGGAACCGTGCCCAGGCTCAACCAGCGCGCGCCCTCCGCCCGCAGTCGGGCTTTCACATCCAGGATCAACGCCTCCATCACGCCCACGGGCGCATCTTCCCGCCGCAACAACAATTCCACATGCCAGTAATCCGGCTTCATCTGCGACAACGTCAGCGCCCCAAGCCACACTCCCTCCCCGTTCACCAATACGAATCCCCGCAAATGTTCATCGAAATCGGTGCGGAATGCGCACTGCAATTGCGGTTTCGAGCCATGCGCGGTCGCCTGCCATAGTTCGGCCATCTTCCGTCGGTTGACCTCATCGGGGAACAGCTCTTTCACCTCGCCCCAACGCCGCCCGCGGTGGGCCAGTTCCATCAGCGACGCCTTCGCCCGGGCGTCGGTGGCCAGCGCCGCCTCCACCCCCACCTGAGCGGCGTCCCCACCCTGAGAGCGCACGTAGCGGGCCAGGGTCTCATTGCACCCTTGCAGAATCACGCCCCCGGGCAGCGGGCGCAAATGCGCTTCGAACACCTGCTGAAACGACCAGCCTTCGGGGATATCGGCGCAGGGAACCCACGTGCGGCGGGAAAGAGGCAGCCGGAGGGTGCGCAGCCGAGGGGCGGTCGCGTCGACGCGGGCCCAGCTCAGCGGCAGATCGAGGATGGGCGGTTCGGTGGCCATAAGCGCATTATAAATCGCCCGCTGTTCAACCTCCAACGCTTAGTGGGTGCATCCCAAATTATGGGCGCGTTGCGCCTGGCGCCCCGGAGGTGAACCTCCGGGCTAGAAACGACGCTCATATTGGAGAAACCAACACGGAGGTTGAATCGTCCTAGATCATGGAGAAACCATCCGAGGACAGGAGGTGACGCCATGCAACCTCTGTGTCAG
>Ga0256832_1000103_pt1 | contig 50538 bp, 34 predicted proteins | sample 134614metaG_FD_190534 | JGI IMG/M metagenome (GOLD analysis project Ga0256832, IMG submission 190534) | Hydrothermal vent microbial communities from Lau Basin, Pacific Ocean - 134-614 | ecosystem: Environmental > Aquatic > Marine > Hydrothermal vents | place: Pacific Ocean: Lau Basin | collected...
AAAAGCAGCTAATATGGAAAGCAGTGCAGCTTTTATGGTATTGGCATCAGCATGAATATTAGGTTTGTTCAATCCGAATGTCAGGAAGTATCCCGCCATAATCGCTACCGCACCCCAATACAAAAAGTGTTTTGTGAGTTTTTCTCTCAGGAAAACAGCCGCTAAAATAATAGCAAATACAGGCTGAAGTTTTTGCAACAAAACAACAACGGATAACTGATGAAAATTCACAATAAATAATGCTTTTACAATAGCGATAGTTCCCACAGCTCCACCAAAAACACTTACTGCGATCAGAGAAAAAATTGCAGTTTTGTCAAGTTTACTTAGCTCCTTGTACCTTGGATAAAGAAATAAATTCATAAAAAGAAAAGGAATGGCATGCAATATAAAAACTACGAATATTACATTGAGATTTGAAAGTCTTGGTGTTAATACGACACCGTCCAAGCCCCAAAGCATTGATGCTAAACTGATTATAAGAACTCCTCTGACCTTTTCTTTTTTCTTTAATCTCATTTTTGTCTTTTAAAGGTTGCAAAGATACAAATACTGATAAAATAATCGGTTTTAGGGTGAAGATTTCGTTGATTCCGTTTTTTTGCATTCAATATACAAGGGACTTTCCGCGTGTCGCTGAAGCTTTACCGCGTTCGCTTAAAGCTTTAGCGGTTGCAAAGCGGAGGCACACGTCCTCTTTCTAAAATTTATCATCCGCCATTTGGCGGATTTCAGGAGTGATAATACCCTCGAGTAAGTCAAATACTAGGCAAAAGTCCCGTGAGGGACGGAATATTATAGCCGATTGACATAAGTCATCGGTTCAAGAAACAAAGATAGTCGAATGAGTTGGGTGCATTTCATTTTTTCGCTTTCCCCTCCCTCTGCCTCTAACTCCAAAAGGAGAATCAATACGCAATGCGAAAAAATGAAATATACCTGATGAGTTCCATAGGAACGACATATAGAAAAGTATTTTTTTCAGACAAAATGCTCCTACCTGAGTAGAGAACAAATTTACTCTAAAATATTCTTAGTGAAAATAGTAAATTAGTGCATTAGTGGCTATTTCACATAATTATTAACACACAGAAAAACAATAAAAAGTCAATATTTGACATATTATTTTTAATTATTTTGCAATAATATTAATACTGTAATGTTTTATTAAGAATAAAATATTTTTTAACATCAATAATTAAAATCAATAAATTATGAAATTGTATATCATTACATTGTTATTTTTTATTTCTATATCTGTAGTAAACGGACAGGGCATTGATTTCTATAAAGGAGATATTGCAGGAGCAAAAGAAAAAGCAAAACTAGAAAATAAAATTATTTTTATAGATGCATACACTACCTGGTGTGGCCCCTGTAAATGGTTGACCAAAGAGATTTTTCCCCAAAAAGAGGTTGGAGATTATTTCAATGCTAATTTTGTTTCATTTAGAATGGATATGGAGAAAGGAGAAGGAATAGAATTCAGGAAAAAATATAAAATCAGGGCTTATCCTACTCTTTTATTTATTGATTCACTTGGCAATCTTGTGCATCAGGGTGTTGGAGCCATGAAAGCTGAAAAACTTATTGAATTGGGTAAAGATGCTTTAAATCCTGAGAAAAGGTTGAAAGAGTTGACAGAGCGATATGAAAATGGCGAACGGGATACTCCGTTTATACAGAAGTATCTTGAAGTGGCAAGTGGGGCATATATTGATGTAAAAGAATGTGCGGATTGGTTTTTTTATACTCAATCTGACGAAGATCTGATGACTAAAGAAAATATTGAACTTATCACTCATTTAGTGCAAAATACAGATCACAGATGTTTTAAGTTTTTAGTAAAAAACCAGGATGAATGTCAGAAATTAACTGAAAAAGATCTTGGTAAATATATTGAGAATGTTTTTTACCGTAAATTGTATATAGCTGAACGAAAAGATAAAGAAACTTATGAAAAAGCGAAAATAGATGTAAAAAGTTCAGGATATAAAGGAGCTGACAAATTGATGGCTAAAATTGAATTGAATAAATTGCGATATGCTAATGAAAAGGATTGGGAGAAGATAACAGCTAAAGCAAATGAATATTTCACAAAATTTGCCCCAAATGATTCTGATATGAGAAATGAGGTTGCTTGGAGTTATTATGAAAATGACGATATGCAAAATGTGAATTTGCTTAAGATTGCATTGAAATGGGCAAAAGAATCTGTTGAACTGGATGAGAAATATATGAATACGGATACTTATGCAGCATTGTTATATAAACTTAAAATGAAAAAAGAGGCTGCAAAAGCTGCAAAAAAAGCTATTGAACTCGCTAAAAAAAGCGGAGAAGATGCAAGTGAAACCGAAAAGCTTTTGGAAAAAATAAATAAATTGTAGGTATCTGCCAGAGTAGTGTTCTATGTAAAAAAATACTCTTTATTATTTTCGGGTATACAATCTTTGAATTACTTTTGAGTTTTAAAAACAAATAAAATTATTATGAGAAATTGGACAACAATAAAAGAATATCAGGATATATTATTTGATTTTTTCGAAGGGATTGGAAGGATCACTATCAATCGACCTGATGTGTATAATGCATTCAGACCTGAAACAGCTAAGGAAATATATGAAGCAATGGAGATTTGCAGGGAAAGACCTGATATAGGAGTTGTGGTATTGACGGGAAAGGGTGATAAAGCATTTTGTTCAGGTGGAGATATAAATTACAAAGGAGAGGGAGGATATGTTGGTAACGACGGTGTGCCGAGACTGAATATTTTGGATGTTCACAGACTGATGAGACATATTCCCAAGCCTGTAATCGCTGCTGTTAATGGATTTGCAATAGGAGGCGGTCATGTACTTCATGTAATTGCTGATATTTCCATTGCAAGTGAAAATGCAAGGTTTGGACAGACCGGACCTAAAGTAGGTAGTTTTGATGCAGGATTTGGTTCTTCGTATCTTGCCCGGATAGTAGGTCAGAAAAAAGCCAGGGAGATATGGTACCTTTGTGAACAATATTCAGCAGCGGAAGCATTGGATATGGGTTTGGTCAATAAAGTAGTGCCTTTGGATGAATTGGAAAATACTTATGTGGATTGGGCAAAAAAAATGATGCGTCACAGTCCGTTAGCTTTAAGGATGATCAAAAGAGGATTCAATGCCGAACTTGACGGCCAAAGAGGAATTATGGAATTTGCAGGTGATGCTACCCTTATGTATTATCTGTTGGAAGAAGCAAAAGAAGGGAAGAATGCATTTTTGGAAAAAAGAGATCCTGATTGGAGCAAATATCCAAAGTTTCCTTAATCTGTTATCTATATGTGAGTAAATAAATACCTATTTTGTCTTATAATATATTAAAGAAGAAGCTGATTTTTTATTAGGAAATTTCTTAAATTTTGAGAGAAGTTAAAAAGGCTTTATTCTTTTCTTGACTTTGACAGTTGTTGGTGATTTTCAGGGTTTTTGCAATGATAAACCACAGAATATCAGGCGTTTGTGATTTGGTGGGTTAAAAAAGTGTAGTGGCAACTAAGTTGTTAGATAAAAGTTTTAAATATCTATAAATAGTGCTAGTACAGATGTGTACGTAAATATTTATTTTGTTACAAGTAGTATGTTTTTAATTTTTTTTTGTATATTTGCAATATGTTTATTAAAAAGACAAGATCAAAGAACTATACTTACCTGCAATTAGTAAAATCCTATAGAGATTCAGGGAAGGTCAAGCATGAAGTAATTGCAAATCTTGGAAGGTTTGATAATCTTTCCGGAAATCCGGAGCTAATAAAAATGGGAAAACGATTATTAGAATTGGCAGGACAGCCCAAAGAAGAGGTAGTCTTAGAAGAGCTTGAACGTCTTTACTATGGTCATATCGTTTATAAAAAGTTATGGGATAAATTCAGATTAAGTGAGATACTTCACCGTGTTAGCAGAAATAATAAGATTACATTTGATATTGCACAGGTTGTGATGTATTTGGCAATTAGTCAACTTCTTAAGCCTAATAGCAAATATTCTTCATGGCGAGAACAAGGCAGGTATTTAGATTTACCACCTGTAGACTTACAACACATATATAGGTCATTGGATGTATTAGCTCAACGAAAAGAGTTAATAGAAAAAGAGCTATTTAATCAACATAGGAATTTATTTAATTTGAAAGTTGATGTTGTGTTTTACGATGTAACTACATTTCATTTTGAGAGTACAGATGAAGATATATTGAGAGCCTTTGGGTTTAGCAAAGCAGGCAAATTTAATGAAGTACAAGTAGTAATGGGCATGATGGTGGATCAGCATGGGAGGCCGATAGGTTATGAGCTATTTGAAGGAAATTTATTTGAGGGCAAAACTATGTTGAAAGCAATAGAGATTTTAAAAGAAAAATATGAAATCAAAAAAGTAATAATTGTTGCGGACAAAGGACTAAACAGAGGGGTGAATCTTGGCATAATAAAAGAAGCCGGATACGATTACATTGTAAGCAGCAAACTGAAAAGTCAAACAAAAAACATCAAGAAAGAAATTTTTAATCCCCAAGATTATAAAATAACTCAAGTAGATAAAAAAACCGGAGAGGTATTATTTCAGTATAAAATAATAAAAGACCATATTGTTAATTACCAAGATGAAAATAATAAAGAACATCAAATCAAAGACAATATAATTGTCACGTGGTCTGCAAAACGAGCCAATGCAGATATAAAAAAACGTCTCAGATTGATACAGAAGGCTACCGATATGATTAAAAACAATAAAGCCATAAGCAACAAAAAAGGTGCAAAAAAATACATCAAAACACAAGGCAAAGAAAAAAGCATTGGTATTGATGAAGAAAGAATTAAAAATGATTCTATATGGGATGGATATTACGGGATACAATTTTCTGACCCAAATATATCACATGAAGTAATTCTTGAAAACTACAAACTCTTATGGCGAATAGAAGAATCATTTAGAATTCTAAAATCAACTATGGAAGTTCGCCCAATTTTTCACTGGACCCCACAGCGCATTAGAGGACATTTTGTCTTATGTTTTATAGCGTTTTTACTTGAAAGAAATCTTGAATTAATCCTTCATAAAAAGAAAGTTGAAAATCTGTCAGTAGAAAAAATTAAAGAAGCATTAAATACACTACAAGTTTCAAAAATCAAACTTAACGACCAAATACTTTTGCTAAAAGGAAAACATAATGCTTTAGCTTCTGATATCCTCAAGGCTATGAATCTCAAGCCTGTTAAAAATCTGTCTCCTGCTAAAAATTAACCAGGTAAGACAGCATGACAATATTGCAAAAACAATAACTTCAATAATAAAATTTATTGTGTAGTGGCAATTTTGCACTTTTGAAAATCGTATGTCGTTGATTATCTGAATATTATTAAATTTAACTGTCAAAGTCAAGAGATATATCAATTATCTTCAGATCCTTGATGAAACAGAATCACAGAATTACTGGGAAAGGCATAAGATGTAGATTGAATTAGATTGAATTAGATTGATAGAAGATTGAATTAGATTGATAGAAGATTGAATTAGATTGAGCAGAGCGAAGCAATCTTATTTCCGTTAGAATCTGGATTAAAATATACTACACCACACACACTGCTCCTCCGATTGAATCGCGTGATGCACCTGTGACGGAACTCAAGACATTGTTTTCTTTATTTACTCTCAAATATCCCATATATGCTATCATCAAAGCTTCTTTGAAATCGATGATCAGATTGTCAGGAACAATGATCTTAATTCCTTCAGATAAAGCTGTTATTCTTTTTATCAAAAAAGTATTTTTTGCACCGCCACCGGTGATCAACACCTGTTTGTTGTTGCTGTTTCCGAGGTGTTTTTTTAGTTCATCCGCCAGAGTTTTAGCAATAAATTCCACACCGGTTGCCATTTTATCTTCAATTGAATTATTATCATTTTCCAAAATGGGAATAAAATTGTTTTTGATAAAATTATTATCCAGTGATTTAGGGTAAATGAGATCGAAATAATCAAAAGATAATAATTTTTTCATCACCTCATCAACGACCTTACCTTTTGATGCCATTTCACCATCTTTATCATAATCCTTGCCTGATTTTTGTGCTAAAAAATTCAATAATTGGTTAGCGGGGCTGATATCATAAGCAAATATCTCTCCTGATTTTTTTATGCTGATATTTGAAATGCCGCCTATATTTACCAATGCCGTAAATCCGGGAAAAAGATCCCTGTCTGCAATCGGTACTACCGGTGCACCCTGACCACCAAAACCAATATCCATTGAACGAAAATCATATATTGTAGATATACCCGAAGCAGCAGCTATAGCAGAACCATTACCAATCTGAAGTGTCATCATATTATCCGGTTCATGAAAAACAGTGTGCCCGTGTGAGGCGATAAAATCTACCTTTTCATTTCCCAAAAACCTTTTTGATTCTTTTCCAAATAGATATCCTATATGATAATCTGCTAAAGTCAATTCCCTACCTGATAAATGGGGAAGTGTTTTTAATTTTTCTTTCCATTCATCAGAATATTCAATAGTATCTGCCTTAAGAATTTTCCATTTAATTCCGGATTTTTCTTTTTCAAATTCACAAAGAGCCAGATCGATTCCATCAAGGGAACTTCCGGACATAATACCTAATATTTTCATAATTTGAATTTTATTTCTTCAAAAAACAAAAAGCTGCTGAACAAGGTTAATAGTTTATGGTGCCAGCCTGTTGATCACCCATTCTCCTTCATTGTCTTTTTCATACAAAAATCTATCGTGTAATCTGTTTTCGCCGCCCTGCCAAAATTCTATTCTTTCGGGAATTACGCGATAACCACCCCAAAAGTCAGGTAAAGGTATTTTTCCGTCCTTGAATTTTCTTTTCATCTGTTCCAGCTTGGATAGTAAAATGGATTTGGATGATATGATGCTGCTTTGAGGGCTTACCCAGGCACCTAGTTGACTACCAATGGGTCTGGACGAAAAATATTTTAGAGATTCTGCTTTTGAAATTTTCTCTGCTTTCCCTTCAATAATCACTTGTCGCTCCAGGATCAACCAGGTAAAAAGCAATGCAACCTTAGGATTTTTTGATATTTGTTTAGATTTTTTACTATTGTAATTAGTGAAAAAAACAAACCCGCTTTCATCATAATATTTTAACAAAACAGTTCTTAAAGATGGTTGACAATCAGTTCCTGATGTTGCTAAAGCCATGGAATTGGGATCCGGTTTGATCTCTTTTAATGCAATTTTAAACCAATCATCGAATTGTTTAAACGGATTTTTATCAAGATCTTCAATTTTCAAACTAGCTTTGCCATAATTTCTCCTAATATTATGTAATTCCATATTATTTATATCTCAAAAGAATTGTTACTAATATCTATATTATTAATTAAAACTATTTTTGCTGTCTGTAATATCAGGTTTTTTAAATCATTCATTTTTATATGAAATATTGTTGTTTCTTCATTTCCGGAAGCTGCTAAAACCTTGGAATATCCTATTACCATTGTCCAGGCGTGGAGGGATAAAAACATAGGATCAAAATCATTGATAATACTTCCGTCAGATTTACCTCTTAATATTTCCTTTGCTGATAATTTAAATATGAGATTATGAATATCCTGCATTTTTTTAAAATAAATACTTTCTTTCAATGCATCTGTAAGTTTATTTTCATCAGCAGAACGGATAGTTGAAAAATAGTTTAATAGTGCTTCATTATATACAAAGTTTTCTGTAGAAAAATCCATGAATTTATTTAAAAGAGCCAAAGAAGATATCAATCCTGATTCATTTTTATATTTGTCAATAACCTGATAGTATCCGTTGAGCAGTTTTTGAAATCCACGATATGTCAAAGCCATATAAAGATTCTCTTTGCTTTGAAAATATGTGTAAAGAGTTACTTTTGTTATTCCTGCCAATTTCGCAACTTCTTCCATCTTGGCATTTTTATACCCTACTCTGTTAAAAACTTTTTCAGCAGCAGTGATAATTGATTCCTCTTTATTGATTCTTTTTTCTTCTTTCATTTTTGTTTAATTATTAGTAAAACAAAAATAGGTAATATTTTTAATCCAAGGTTAAATATTTGACATTATTTAAATAAAGACCATGAGCAGGAACACTCCAGTCTGTGTCAAGTCGTATTTGTTTTTCCAATGACTCTTTTATTTCTTCGATGGAAATTTTATCCAATCCTGCATTAATACATACTCCTACTATCATCCTTACCATCCCTCTGAGAAACCTGTCAGACTTAATATGAAATTCCAGTTCTCCATTTTCTTTTTTTATCCAAAAGCTCTCTTTTAGTACACATTTCATCGTTTTTACATCTGTATGCGTTTTGCAAAAAGGAAAAAATTCATCATATTGCATTAATAAATTTGCAACTTCTTGCATCTTATTGAAATCAGCTTTTAAAGTTAACGGGTAATAAAAACTCAAGCTATCTTTAAAAGGATCTTTAAAAGTATGGATTTTATAAATATATGATCTTGAGACAGCATCAAACCTTGCATGAAAACCGGTAGAAACCTGCTGAATGTCTTTTAGAACTATTTCTTTAGGAAGCATTTTATTTAAACTGTAAGTAAAGTTGTCTGTTATTTCTTCATCAAAGTCAAAATGAAATAACGAATCATACGCATGCACTCCTTTATCTGTTCTGCAACAACCAAAAACAGAAATATCACTGCCATATCTTAAAGACATTGATTTTTCTATAGTTTCTTGTATGGTATAAGCATTATTCTGTCTTTGCCAACCCGAAAAAGGAGTTCCCTTATAAGCTAATCTTACAGCATATCTCATCAATAAAAAATATTTTTATTATACGAAGGTAATGTTTTTAAATAAATATTCCTATTTCTTGGATTAAACACATTTTTACATTAAATTTGATTTTTTAAATATCTACACCCATGAAGATACTTTTGGTATGTTTAGGCAATATTTGCCGGTCACCTTTAGCTGAAGGGATCATAAGAAATAAGTCCAGGCTGATGAATTTGGATATTAAGGTTGATTCCGCAGGCACAAGCGATTGGCATGTTGGGGAACCACCTGACTCAAGAGGTATAAATGTCGCTTTCGAAAATGGTATAGATATAAATAATTTAAAAGCGAGGCAATTTAAAATTAGTGATTTTGACGATTTTGATTTGATTTTGGCAATGGATAAAACAAATTATTCTGAATTATTGAACTTAGCCAGAAATTCAAATGATACAAAAAAAATCAAACTTTTTATGAATATGGCATATCCGGGTGTAAATATGGATGTTCCAGATCCTTATTATGATGGCAGATTTCAGGAAGTTTTTGAGTTATTGGATGAAGCAAGTGAAAAAATATTGGAAAAATTATAAAATAAATAAAAGTTATGAAAATAGTAACAGTTAAGCAGTTTGCAAATGAGATCAAAGCAAGACTTTATCATCACAAATTGGAAGAAGAAGGTATTCCCAGTATTATTGCCAATGCCATTTCTTCTTCATTGTTCCCCATAGGTGCAGGGACTATAAGTCTTCAGGTAAAAAAAGCAGATTTTAAAAAAGCTAAAAAAATTATTAAAAAACTGGATAAATTGTATTCAGAAGACGACTGATTTACATAAACTGTGCTTTTTTATGAAATTATTGCTTTGTTTATTGTTTTCATTCCTGCCTTTTATGATTCAGTCTCAACCAATGATATATTATTGTCATAAAACCGATGATTCTATAATTATAGATGGAAAATTGTCTGAAAATATCTGGCTAATAGCTCCCTGGACAAAAACCTTTTCCGATATAACCGGAAATATCAAATTAGAACCCAAATACGGTACAAGAGTAAAAATGGTTTATAATAATGATTATTTATATATTGGTGCTGAATTATCCGAACCGCATATACGTGCAACCTTAACAAAAAGAGACGATATAATTTATAATGATAATGATTTTGAAATCTTTATAGATCCTGACGGAGACGGGAAATTATATTATGAAATTGAGATCAATGCTTTAAATACAATTATGGATTTATTGATGACAAAACCCTATTTTCAGGGAGGAAAATATTTACTTTCAATGAATATTTCAGGATTGAAATCAAAAGTTTACATTGACGGAACCTTAAATGACCCAAGGGATATTGATAATAAATGGGTTGTCGAAATGGCTATTCCTTTAAAAGAATTAAGCGAAACATTATATAAAAGAAGAAAACCAAAATCCGGTGATATTTGGAGAATTAATTTTTCGCGTGTACATTGGGATACGATAATCAAAAACGGGAAATATTATAAATTAAATAAACCCGAATACAATTGGGTATGGTCTCCCACGGGAGTTGTTGATATTCACAGACCGGATAAATGGGGATATTTGTTTTTTAAATAATATAAAGAATAAAAAATATGAAAAAGTTTATTTCTCTTCTATTAGTTTTATTACCCTTAATAATATTTGGTCAAAATATTAAAGATATCAACAACTATATACCGGAATTAGTGAAAACATATAAATATCTTCATCAAAATCCTGAGTTGTCATTTCTGGAAACCAACACAGCAAACTTTCTTGCAGAAAAAATGAAAAGCCTGGGTTTTGAAGTTACTGAACATTTTGGAGGAACCGGGATTGTTGCAATAATGAAAAATGGAAATGGACCTAAAGTGTTAATTCGTACCGATATGGATGCTTTGCCGATTTTGGAAAAAACCGGAGTTGATTTTGCAAGTACAAAAAAGCAAATAGATATTGAAGGTGTTGAAAGGCCTGTTATGCATGCCTGTGGTCATGATATTCACATGTCTGTCTGGCTTGGTACTGCCAAATATTTGTCAGAGCATAAAAATGAATGGTCCGGTACCATTATGATGATAGGGCAACCGGCAGAAGAAAGAGGAGGTGGATCTGATGCAATGTTAAAAGCCGGTTTGTATTCAAAATTTTTTGTTCCCGATTACGCATTAGCTTTTCATGTTAATTCCGGTTTACCAACAGGAAAAATTTCATATTGTCCGGGATTTGCAATGGCAAATGTGGATATGGCTCAAATAACATTTACAGGTCGGGGAGGACATGGAGCTTATCCGCAAAAAACTATTGATCCAATAGTTATGACTGCACAATATATTACCGATATTCAAAATATTGTCTCACGGGAAATTTCACCGACTGATCCTGCTGTGATTACCGTTGGTTCCATTCATGGCGGAACAAAAGGAAATATAATTCCAACAGAAGTAAATCTGGAATTTACCATACGTTCTTATAAAGATGAAGTCAGAGATCATTTGCTCAGTGCATTACAACGAAAAGCAAATGCAGTAGCACTTTCATTTGGAGTTCCAAAAGAGAATTATCCTGTTTTGAAGATAAAAGATACATATACACCTGCATTGTACAATAATCCCCAACTGGTAAATCGTATCGTCAAGGGTTTTGAAAAAATATTTGGAAAAGAAAACGTGATAAAAGCAGATCCTGTCATGGGAGGAGAAGATTTTGGCAGATATGGAAAAACAAAAGAAAAAGTTCCTGTTTTTATGTATTTTCTCGGTATAGTAAATAAAGAGAAGTATGAAAAATATAAAACAGAAAATAAAACACTTCCATCATTGCATAGCGACAAAATGATTCCTGATCCCGCACCAAGTATCAAAAACGGAATTCTTGCAATGGTAAATGCTGTAACAAATTTGATGAATACCGGTAATTGATTTTTTATGAACAAATACTTCTTTGGTTTAATATTTATTCTTTTTATATCTTGTCAAACGCATCATTTTAAAGACAAACCGTCTTTTTGGTTGTGGCTTACCATTAATAATAATTATTCTGATGGCGATATTGACAAAGCCATAAAAAAGATCAACCATGCCGGCATCAAAAATATTATCGTAAATACAGATTCTGCCGGATTGGAAAAAATAATCAGGAAAGCAGTCAGATATAATATTGATGTTTATGCATGGTTTATTGCACTAAACAGAAACGACCTGGCTAAAGCTCATCCGGAATGGCTGAGTGTTAATCATCAGGGAAAATCACTTGCCGAACAAAAAGCTTATGTCGATTACTACAAATTTCTTTGCCCGGCAATCCCTCAAGTCCGGGATAGTATAAAAGATAAAATCAAATCACTTTGTAAAATAAAAGAACTTAAGGGAATACATTTGGATTATATCAGATATGTAGATGCTATTTTACCTATTGGATTGTGGAATAAATACAATGTTGTTCAGGATAGGGTATATCCTCAATTTGATTATGGTTATCATCCGTATTTAAGACAAAAATATCAACAGAAATACGGTATAGATCCTTTAAAAATTAAAGATTCCGAACATGATAAACAATGGAATCAATTTCGCCTTGATCAGGTAACAGAACTTGTATTTCAAATTGATACAATAACTAAAAAATATAATAAAAAATTAACAGCAGCAGTTTTCCCTACTCCTGCAATGTCTGCAAAGATGGTTTATCAGGATTGGGGGAAATGGCCACTGGATATAGCATTCCCTATGTTGTATCATAATTTTTATAATGAAAATATCAATTGGATTGGTAAAATGGTTGAAATAGACACTTCTACTTCGCATCATGATACAAAAATAGTTGCCGGCTTTTTTGTCCCAAATTTAAAACAACCGGGCAAAATATCCAAAGCTGTCAATACTGCATTAAAAAATGGTGCTGCCGGAATTTCCTTTTTCGGTTTAAATCCGCTTGAAGATGACACAAGATGGGAAGAGATTGCTGAAGTGATTAAACAAAACAAAAGCTAATATATAATTCCAATACAATTTTATTAGTATTTTAACGTATCAGGTTTATCTTTGCAAACAAAAATAAAAAATATGTTTAAAAATTTTATATTGATATTATTAATAAATGTTTTCGTTTCAACATTGTCTTTTTCTCAGGGAATAAATTTTTTTCATGATAGCTGGGAAAAAGCTTTGGAGAAAGCTAAAGCTGAAAACAAACTTATTTTTGTTGATGCTTATACAAAATGGTGTGGACCATGCAGAAGAATGCAAAACAATATTTTTCCTACAAAAGCAGCCGGAGATTTTTATAATAAGCATTTTATCAATATGAAAATAGATATGGAATCCCAGGAAGGAATGAAGTGGGGATTGAAATATCCTGTAGGTGCTTATCCGACATTTTTCTTTATCGCCCCCGACGGGAAAATATCATACACTCATACCGGAGGCATGGACGCAGAAAGATTTATACAAATGGGAAAAGCCGCATTAAAATCTTATGATAAAAGTGAGGATTATGAAAAGGAATGGGATAAAGGTAACAGGGATTATGATTTTGTATTAAAATATATTAAAGCTTTAAATTTAGCCGATAAACATACTAATAAAGTCGCTTTACAATATTTAAGATCAAAACCCAAAATTTCCAAAGATCAAAAAGCTGTTTTACTTTATGAAGCAACCAGGGAATGTGACAGTAAGTTGTTTGAAATGATGACTAAAAAGAAATATTTTAAAATCTTGAAAGAAATATATTCAGAACAAGAATTATCGGATAAGATATATGAAGCATGTTGGAGAACTTTTTTGAAATCTTATGAATTTGATGTTGTGGAATTGCAGAAAGAGGCTAAAAAGAAAATGAAAAAATACAACAGAAAAAAATATAAAGAATTTGTTAGCAAAATGGAGCTTTACGATACGGAAAAAACCGGTGATTTAAAAGCATACATCAAAGCAGCTAAAAACTATTTTAAAATATTGAATGATTCAGAAAGCAAAATTTCTTTTATCAACGAAATCTCAAAAAAATTCTATAATCAGGATAAGATTAAAAATTTAACCGAAGAATTATCTAAAAAAACATTCGAATCTGATAAAACACCTAAAACTTATATAAATTATATTAAAGTTCTTATCAATAATAAAAAATACAATGAAGCAAGAAAGCATCTTGGTAAAGCAATAAAAATGGCTGAAGATAAAAAAGATGCTGATTCCGTACGTCTGCTGAAACGATATGAACGCTATTTACAAAAGGTGAAATGAACTTGGATCATTTTGATTATCCACATTTTGAATGTCCGCAGGCATTACATCTCAGGCATCCTTCAACATAGATCAAGGAACCGGCTTCACCGCAATTCTCACAAACCTCTTTTTCAACTTTTGTACCATCGGGAATAAATTTTTTCAATGCCCTTACAACACCTTTTTTCCAACTATTGATCGATTCACTCTCCACATTAAGACCGTCTATTAAATCCACAACCTTTGTTAAAGGCATACCGTGACGCAATACTCCTGAAATCAATTTTGCATAGTTCCAATATTCTTTATTGAAAGACCGTGAAAGTCCTTCATGAGTTACTTTAAAGCCGTATTTATCTATATATTGCAGATCGTAACGACTTTTACCTTCGTTATCCTTTATTTTGATAACCCAAACTTTCTTCATCTGCTTAGGCAACATAAAAGTATCTTCCGCCAGACCTGTAAACACTTCGTATGGTTTTCCATCCAAAAGACCAACAACAGCAATCCATTTTTCCCTGTTATTCATAAATCTTACTATTTCAGCTTCCAGTTTTCTTGGTCTTTTTGGCGAATGATTCACTTTAAAAGTACTGTTTTCATCTTCTTTTTCATCATTTGTAATCAAAACACCGGTTCTGGATCCATCTCTATAAATCGTCATTCCTTTACAACCGCTTTCCCAAGCTTCAATGTACAATTTATTAACCAAATCAACAGTAGCTGTATTTGGAAGATTGACGGTAACACTTATAGAGTGATCAACCCATTTTTGAATTCTTCCCTGCATTCTTACTTTCTGCAACCAATCGACATCATTTGCCGTTGCTTTATGATATGGCGATTTTTCTATTATTTTTTGCAATTCGGAATCAGGTAATTTCATAATTTCCTCAACATTATAATTATTGACCTCTAACCATGTTTTAAATTTATGATGAATCACCATATACTCTTCCCAGTGATCTCCTTTTTCATCAATAAAAGAAGTTGTTGAATTTTTATCATTGGGATTTATTTTTTTTCTACGCCTGTATGACACATTGAATACCGGTTCTATTCCGGATGTGGTTTGTGTCATAATACTCGTACTTCCTGTTGGCGCAATAGTAAGAAGAGCTATATTTCTTCTTCCGACTTTCGTCATTTTTTCATACAATTCGGGATCTTGTTCTTTTATTCTGTTTATAAAAGGATTATTCTTTTCACGTTCTGCATCATATATCTCAAATGCACCCCTTTCCTCAGCCATATTCACGGAAGATCTATATGCATTAACCGCCAAACGGGTATGAACTTTTTCAGAAAAATGTATTGCTTCATCCGTACCGTACCTGAATCCCAAAGCAGCTAACATATCTCCTTCGGCTGTAATTCCCACACCTGTTCTTCTACCTTTTAATGCTTTATCTTTTATTTTTAACCAAAGTTCTTTTTCTGTTCTTTTTATTTCTTCCGGTTCAGGGTCTTGTTCAATCTTATTCAGAATTTTATCGATTTGTTCCAATTCCAGATCGATTATATCATCCATTATTCTTTGAGCCAATCTTGCATGTTCTTCAAATAATTCAAAATCGAATTCTGCTTTTGGTGTAAAAGGATTTTTCACATAACCATAAAGATTTATAGCTAATAACCGGCAACTATCATAAGGATTTAGAGGAATTTCTCCACATGGATTTGTTGAAATTGTTTTAAATCCAAGATCCGCATAACAATCCGGTATTGATTCTCTGATAACCGTATCCCAAAATAAAATACCGGGTTCAGCTGATTTCCATGCATTATTAATGATTTTTTTCCAGAGGTTATTTGCATCGATGGTTTTAGTCGTTTGCGGATTATCACTGTCTATCGGGTACTGTTGTGTATAATTCTTTTTTTGAATTACCGCTTTCATGAAATCATCATCAATACGAACAGAGATATTCGCTCCTGTTATTTTACCCAGATCCAATTTAGCATTAATAAAATCTTCTGCATCCGGATGTTTCACTGATACAGAAAGCATCAATGCTCCTCTACGTCCGCCCTGTGCAACTTCTCTGGTACTATTGGAATATCTTTCCATAAAAGGAACGATCCCGGTTGAAGTTAAAGCACTGTTTTTAACAGGAGACCCCTTGGGACGAATGTGTGAAAGATCATGACCGACACCACCCCTCCTTTTCATCAGTTGTGCCTGTTCTTCATCCATTTTTATAATTCCACCATATGAATCCGCCTCATTGCCTATCACAAAACAATTGGATAATGAAGAAATCTGAAAATCATTACCAATTCCGGACATCGGTCCTCCTTGTGGTATTATATATTTAAATTTATCTAATAGTTGAAATATTTCTTCTTCGGTTAATGGTTTGGGATATTTATTTTCTATTCTGGCAATTTCTCTTGCAAGTCTCCTGTGCATATCAGCAGGAGTCATTTCATACAAATTGTCTTCAGAATCTTTCAGCGCATATTTATTTAAAAAAACACCAGCCGCCATTTCATCTCCATTAAAATACTCTGTCGATGCTTTTAAAGCGGTTTGATAGTCAATTTTTTTAAGATTTGAGCCGGTTATATTTTTTAAAAGTATGTTTTTTGTTGTTGTTTCCTTCATATTATACATTAATTAGCCCCACAAATAATTTAAAAACGGTTTTTATTTAGTCATTTTGGGTCAAAATTATCCAATCCAGGCGTAAAATTAGATGATATATTTGAATTATTTTAATATTTTAATATTTTTTTTGAAAAAAAATTAATATTAATTATCCTTCATAAAAATTTATATGACACTTCAAAACAATTTAACATTTTTTTTAATATAATTTTTTAATTTTTCGATTTTATAAATAATTAATAATTCCCGTAAAAACACATAAGTGAATTTCGCAATTTGTTTTCCTTGACTTCAATAACTGATTTATTTATAATAATTTAGCTGATATTTTCATAGAATTTATTGTTACCGGCAAAGAAAAGCAGGATTTTTTTAAACGAAAACATGTTTTTTTCGTTTAGAGAAATATAATTTACAATTTCTTTGAGAATTTTTTGAAATTGAAATTTTTAAACCTGAAAATTAAAAATTGTCTCAATTCATGTAGACACTATTTAAAAATTATGTACGTTTGTATTTAGTATTTATTTAAGAAAAAATCAAAAACCGGAATTTATAATTTATATTACATATATTATTATTAAAAAAGTAACTATTCAAAAGAAGCTTTTTGACTGAAAAAACACTACATGAGTGGTTATAAAAAAAATTAAAAGATGAAAAACATAAAATATATTTTAGCGATTTTTATTTTTAGTTATACTATTGCAAATGCTCAGGAATATCATATAGGTATCAAAGGAGGTGTAAACTTTTCTACAATCAAAGGACCTTCTGAGGCAGGTGTTGATGAAAAATATTCATTATCAAACGGATTTCATTTCGGTATAGAGGGCTTGTATTCAGTTAATGATTATTTTAGTTTTGGAACAGGTATAACTTATACCCAAATCGGATCGAATTACAGTTATGAAGGTCCGGGATACTATGTCTTTCCTGATGAAAATTATTATTTAATAAAAAGTGATCATGTTACTTACAAAATGAATATTTCCAATTCTTATATAAATGTTCCTTTAAGTTTGTATTTCAGACCTGTTAAACAATTTGAATTAAAACTGGGAGGATATCTTGGTTTTCTTATCAATCCGTCAGCCACAGGAAAAATGTCTTTTGGAAATAAATTCAATCAACAGTTGAAATACAATTATTATTCCGACAAAAAACCTTCAATATATGGTTATAACGGCGGATATTTGAGAGTAAAAACCTATGATGAAGACGGTAATGAGAAAATAAGACAAACAAGGAAAATAGCAAATGCTTATTACCAATACAAACCCGAAGAGTATAAAGATGAAACATTTTATAATATATTGGATTATGGTATAAATGTCGGTGCTAATTATTATTTCAATTCCAGTTTATATGTCGGGCTTAATCTTCAATATGGTCTGGCTGATATAACAAATAATAAACTGGACAGATCGTTAAAATCACTTGTCGATGATGGCGATTTATATTTAAACAATACTGATCATTATATATACAGACAGGATTTTGATACCAATTATAATCTGCAGGCATCAATTGGATTCAGATTCTAAATAATCCAGTTTTTCCATCAGAAGCTCCCAATGATTTTCCAATCGGACTATTTCTTTATTCAGAGAATCCAGTTTAGCACTTAATTCCGCTATTTTACCCGGATCTTCTTCCGTATTATGTTCAAAAATACTTAATATTTTTTGTTTTTCCTCTTCTTTATTCTCTATTGATTTCAGAGTTCTGTTTATTTCATTGTTGATTTGCTTTTTTTCTTTTCTAATCAAATTTTTATCCTTAACAGATTGATTTTCCGTTGTTTTATTCTCATCAGAATTCTTTTCCTGTTTCAGAAACTGACGGTATTCAGTAAACGTTCCGTTAAAATCTTTAACTCTCCCCTTTCCAGACATAATGAAAAGATGATCGGTCAATTTATCCATAAAATATCTGTCATGTGTAATTATTATCAGATTTCCTTTAAATCCCAAAAGATATTCTTCCAGAATATTCAATGTAATAATATCAAGATCATTTGTCGGTTCATCAAGAATAAGAAAATTTGGATTTTTCATCAATACGGTCAATAACTGAAGTCTTCTTTTTTCCCCACCGCTTAGCTGTGAAATATAAACCTGTTGATGTTTTCTTGAAAACAGGAATTTTTCAAGCAATTGTTCTGCCGTTAATTTTTTACCATTGGACATCGGCAGGTATTCTGCAATATCCCTTATCAGATCAATCACTGTTTTATCCTGATCCAAATTCAAACCCTGTTGTGCAAAATATCCGAATTGAACCGTTTCTCCGATAACCACTCTTCCTTTATCAGGCTTTAAAAGTCCTGTTATTATATTAATAAATGTAGATTTACCCACACCATTATCTCCTACTATTCCCAGTTTTTCAAATCTTTTAAACTTATAGCTGAAATCTTCCAGGATTTTTAAATCACCGTATGATTTTTCTATATTATAAAGTTCCAAAATCTTACCTCCCAGTCTTTTCGTTTCAATATCAATACTTATAGCATCATTGTATATAGCCTTGCTTGCTTTTTCCTTGATTTTATGTGCTCTGTCTATTCTGGATTTTGATTTTGTGCCTCGTGCTTTTGGCTGACGCCTCAACCATTCCAGTTCTTTTTTATACAGCTTTTTAAGTTTATCAATGGTTGTTGCTTCATTATGCGTCCTTTCCGCTTTCTTTTTAAGGTATTCAGAATAATTACCTGAATAAACATAAAGTTCAGCCCTGTCAAGTTCTACTATTCTGTTGCAGGTATTTTCCAGAAAATATCTGTCGTGAGTAACCATAAAAAGAGTCAGGTTCTTTTTTCCCAAATATTCTTCCAGCCATTCTATCATATCTACATCAAGATGGTTGGTGGGTTCATCAAGAATTACAAACTCAGGATTTTGTATTATTATCTTTGCAAGTGCAAGTCTTTTTTTCTGCCCTCCTGAGATTTGACTTATCTTTTTATCAAGTTCGGGTATTTTTAATTTAAAAAGTATTTCTTTTATTTCATTCTCGATATTCCAGGCTTTGAGATCTTCCAATTTAGCTATAGATTTTTCCAATTCAACATTATCGTTTTTAACCAAAGCTTCTTCATATCTTTTTATCGCTTTTATCTTCGGATCATCTGTATCAAAAATAGCATCTATCAATGTGGATTCGTTGTCGAAATAAGGATCTTGTTTAAGAATAGCTATGGTAATATCTTTATTGACAAGAATTTTAGCATTTTCACCTTCAGGGCTTTCTTCTCCTGATATCACTCTGAGAAGAGTTGATTTTCCACTACCGTTTTTAGCTATTAAACCTATCTTATCTCCTTTATTAATACTGAGATTTATTTTATCAAAGAGAATTTTATCTCCATAGGATTTGCTTACATTTTCTAAAAGGAGGTAGTTCATATTCCGGATTTTTCAAATTGAAATGCAAAAGTACGCAAATATTTTTACAAATGCTTATCTATCCATTCCCGGGTGTATTTCATTTTTTCCGGATTTCAAAAATTGTTTGTTTTCGTATCGATACTATATAATTGTTATTTATATTACAAACTAACCCGCTTCTTTTTTATCCTCATCCTAATCCTCACCCTAACCCTCTCCTTTTATAAATATCACGCTCAACTTTTTACCGGAAAGGAAAAGGAGAGGGGAAATTGTATTTAGTCGTTAAAGATAACTTTTAGACGTTTATGTTTGTGATTGAACTATAGAAATACCTTAAAAAGTTAAATACCTTGCCGTTATAACACCCTATAAAAAAGAATAAGTTGCACCACGTAAAAAATAACTTTATATAGTTTGATAAAGTGTAAATATTTAAGTTGATTATCATCATTTTGCGTTTTATTATTCGTGCATTCGTGGCTTTTAAAACCCGGTTAATTAAGTATCAAGTATATATATGCATTTATTTTTTGCGTGGCGCATTACCGAAAATAGGGGTTATATAAAATTATTCATTTGAAACTTTTGAATTTGTGAGTCCGGAATTGTTTTTCATTTCTATATCAAGTGTTTTTGTTTTAGTATTTACAAATCCCATTTTAGACGAATCCAATAAAAGTTTCAAGTGATTTATTTTGGAGTTATAAATATATGAAGGTTCCAGTCCGGTGGCTGAAAGAGTCAATGAATCCCGCTCGATATCATACAAATCGCATTTTTCTGCCGATACGCTTATGTAAACTACAGACATTGGTATTTGGACTATTACAGAGGATTTGACATTTACATATAATGATTTGCGTATCGTTATTGTATTGTAATAATCAATATATTTCACCAATAGACTATCTCCTCCTATAATTTTTGCATTGGCATCCCCATTTACAGTCAAAAACAAACTGTCGATTTCAGGTTCTATAAACAATGTTTTTCGATTGGACTGCGATTTGTAATCTTTGGCATTCATTATCCCAATAGCAAAACTCGAAAATATCAATACTATAATAAATAAATATACTGCCAGCAATAGTTTATTACTTGTTTTCATTTTGATTTGTTTTATGATTTTTATAAAGTTTTTTCAGATCTTCAATAGTGATTCCCAATATCTCCATTGTATTGAAAATACCGGGCAATTCCTCTTTGGTAAATTCATTGTACTTTATCTCAATGGCATTTTTCAAGGCATTCTCAGCGATAAAATATCCAATTCCTCTTTTATTAAAAATAATATCTTTGTCCTGTAAATATGCATAAGCCCGCATAACCGTATTGGGGTTGACTCCCAATTGTATGGCAAGTTCCCTTACCGACATAATTCTGTCACCGAAAATGTATTTCTCCGATATAATATTATCGAGAAAATATTCGGCTATCTGAACATAAATAGGTTTTCTATTATTGAAATTCATATTTCTTTTTCTTTTAGTTTTAAATAACCGGCAATCCAAAATGTTATCATCAACCCGTACATCACAAGATATTTTAGTATGATTACCGGAAAGATATTTTCAGCCGGAAGCACTATTGTTCCCCCTCCCGATATTTTATTACCATTGTAGGAAAAAGCATAATTTTTCAAAAAATACAGAGAAATTAAAATTATTATACCTATCCCCAATATTGATGATATTGCTATTAGTGTAGTCTTAAAATGCGGCACTTTCCGGTATGTAGCAGCTCCAAGCAGATATAATGCATTTAAATTAAAATATATCAAAATTAAATTGAAATAAATATCAGGATCAAAGTATAAATAAGATTGTATATAATCCGGATTGAACAAATTGAAAATATATACAACAGCATAATTCAATATAAAAAACATAATTGTATATAGAAATAAAAATCCGAAAGAACTCAACAACCAAAATGATAAATATTTTTCCAAAATTGAAGAAGGAAGTATTAGATAATTGACAGCTTTTTCCGTTTTTCTTAGCGCAGGAAAAGAAAATCCGGCAAAAACCACACCCAATATAAACAATCCAATATAATAATATATCCACATTGATTTGCTTAAAATAATAATTCCGGGAGTAGAATTGATTATCTCAAGTAGCAGGAAAATCAATTCAACAAACAAGAAAATTAAAATAGTATTTAGTACAATCCTGATGTTTTCGGTGAAATCCTTTTGAATTACCAAGCCGAATCTTTTAAAATTAAATTGTAACATAATTATCGCTTTTGATGTTGTTAAATGTGTTATTGATTTTTTCACTATCGTTTATTACTGCATTAAACAATAATTCCAAGTCGGGATATGTATTTTGACTGAATACATTCTTGCCAACAATTCTGTATGTACCCAATTGCAATTCCTTATAAATAATATCACTTTCATCAATACCCAATTCTTCATTATCACCAAAAACAAGGGTTTCGGAAATATCTTTCAGATTGGCTGAAAATCTTAATTTTCCCTGATTGATAATGGATATATTGTCGATAATATCTTCAATATCTTTGACTTGATGCGTGGAAATAATAAATATCCTTTTGTCATCAACCAAACTTGCAAGTATTTTTCTAAACTGTACCTTAGACGGAATATCAAGCCCGTTTGTGGGTTCATCCATCAGTAAAACAGCAGTATTGCAGGCAAGACCGAAAGCCAATAAAAATTTCTTTTTTTGCCCTAAGGATAGTTTGGTTATTATAGAATGACGGGCAACTTCAAATTCAGTGAGATAATATTCAAATTGTGTATCTTGAAAATTTTGATAAAATGGAGAATACAATCGGATATACGAATCAATCGAAATCGAAGGAAAATCGAACTCCTCCGGTATAAGAAAAATTTTTGATAAATACGCCGGCAATCGTCCGCTTGAATCAACACTGTCAATCAAAATACTTCCGGCTTGAGGATATCGCAATCCCGATATCAATTTCATCAATGTGGTTTTTCCCGAACCGTTTTTGCCCAATAATCCGTATATGGAACCGGGATTGAATTTCATTGTCAAATTTTCAAATAATTTTTTGTTTTTGGTATAAGCAAATTCAAGGTTTTTTATCTCTATCATAATTATTGTTTTAGTGTATTACTATACTAATACACTGCAAATATATAAAGAAAATAATAAAAACCAAAGAAAATTAGAATTATTTTGAAAAAAAAGTATCAGTGAAAGCCGTTTTTACAAATATTCATCTATCCATTCCCCAAGCAAATTAATCAAAACCGGCTCTGATTTTTTTACAGTATTCACAACATCCTGATGAGTTGTCTTTTTAATTCTTTCAGGTGGATAACATTCATTAGAGACCATAGAAAATCCCCCGACTTTAATTCCACCGTGGACTGCAGCTATTGTTTCAAACACAGTTGACATACCTATTAAATCAGCTCCTACACGATATATCATTGTATATTCGGCAGGTGTTTCCAAACTGGGACCCTGCAATGCTAGATAGACCCCCTCTTTGATATTATAAGATTGTCTTTTTGCTATTTTTTTTATTTGATCTCTGAATTCAGAATCATAAGCATTGGACATATCAGGAAATCTGGGCCCAAATTCATCAATGTTTTTGCCTCTGAGTGGATGATCCGGAATCATATTAATATGATCTTTTATCAAGATAATATCTCCCGCATTAATATCAGGATTGATTCCTCCTGCAGCATTTGTCAATATAAGCTGCTTAATTCCTAAAAGCTGTAAAACCCTGATAGGGAAAGTTATTTCTTTTGCAGAATAGCCTTCATAATAATGAAATCTACCGGAAAAAAGATAGATCCCTTTACTTTTTCTTTTTCCTATAACCAGTTCTCCTTTATGATTTGCTACCGTGCTAACCGGAAAATTGGGAATATCGGAATATCGAATAGAAATATCAATTTCATCAAAAAGATCTTCGCTGCTTAAACCGGATCCAAAAACGATGGCCAAATCAGGTGTAATTGATGTTTTTGATTGTATATATTTTTTTGATTCTTTTGCTTTTATTAATATATTTTTCATATTTTTTGTTTTGAAAACGGTCAAAATTAAAACTTTATCAATAATTTAATGATAATTTTTGATTAAATATTATAAAAGTAGTATATTTGCAGCAGAATTATCGGGAGAGGGAACAGATTTGTTCCCTCTTTTTTGTAAAATTATGGCAATTATAGATAAAATAACAGAAGTAATAGAGGGAAAGCTCTCGGAAGATGGCTTTAAGGATTGTTATATTGTAGAGATAAAAATAGATCAAAAATCCAGGATAAAAGTTTTTGTCGATTGTGATTCGGGTGTTCCGATCCGTAAATGTGTTAGTATAAGCAGAAGAATAGAACATTTTTTGGACGAAACCATGTTGTTGGGCGAAAAATATGTACTTGAAGTATCGTCACCAGGCATAGACCGGCCTTTAGTAAAAAGACAATATAAAAAAAATATTGGCAGAGATCTGAAAGTCATAATGAAAGAAGAAAATAAAAAAATCACCGGAACATTGAACTCTGTTGATGAAAATGGTATTGTTTTGGATGTAAATGATAATAAAAGCAAGAAAAAAGTTGAAATAAATTTTGACGATATTAAAGAAGCAAAAGTAATTATAAAATTTAATAAAAATAAAAAATGAATTTAATAGAATCGTTTTCTGAATTCAAAGCCGGAAAGAATATAGACCGGCCAACTTTGGTCAGGGTTTTGGAAGATGTGTTTCGTACACTTATTAAAAAAAGGTATGGTTCAGATGATAATTTTGAGGTTATTGTAAATACAACTAACGGTGACTTGGAATTGTGGAAAGTGAGAGAGGTGGTACCGGATGGAGAAGTCACAGATGAATTGACTCAGATTTCTTTTTCAGAGGCACAGTTGATAGATGAAGATTATGAAATTGGTGAAGAATGCTACGAAAAGATAGATGTTGAAGATTTTGGAAGAAGGGCTATTATGGCTGCACGTCAAACATTAGTTTCAAGGATTACAGAACTGGAAAAAGAAGATATATTCAAAAAATATAAAGGAAGAATCGGAGAATTGGTTTTAGGTGAAGTTGGGCAGATAATGAAAAGAGAGCTTTTGATCATTGATGATGCTACCGGAAATGAATTGATATTACCCAGAAACGAAATGATAAAAGGAGATTTTTTCCGCAAAGGTGATATGATAAAAGCGGTTATCAGGGATGTTGAAATGAAAAATAATAGTCCTGTTATTATTATTTCGCGTACAGATAGTTCTTTCCTTGAAAAATTGATGGAACAAGAAGTTCCTGAAATAGAAGACGGATTGATTACAATAAAAAATATAGTAAGAATTCCGGGTGTTAGAGCAAAGGTAGCAGTAGAATCTTATGATGACCGTATAGATCCCGTAGGTGCTTGTGTCGGCATGAAAGGTTCAAGGATTCATGGTATAGTCCGCGAATTAAGAAATGAAAATATCGATATTATCAATTTCACAAACAATACAACACTATATATCCAACGTGCATTGACACCTGCTAAAATATCCAGTATTGATCTGGATGATGAAAATAAAAAAGCAGCCGTTTATCTGAAACCCGATCAGGTATCACTTGCTATCGGCAAAAATGGTGCTAATATTAAATTAGCCAGTAAACTTACCGGTTATGAAATTGATATTTACAGGGAAGTAGATGAAACTGTAGTTGATGATGTTGATCTGGATGAATTCAAAGATGAAATAGATGAGTGGATTATAGATCAATTTAAAAACATAGGTTGCGATACAGCAAGAAGTGTATTGGAATTGAGCAGAGAGGAATTATTGAGAAGAACAGATTTGGAAGAAGAAACAATTGATGAAGTACTAAGTATTTTACAATCTGAGTTTGAAGAAAATCAATAAGACTTTAATTTTAAAGTAAAATATATTAAGAATTAAATATTAAGAATGCCATATAAGTTATTTAAAATAGCAAAAGAGCTGAATGTTGCAACAAGTACAATTGTAGAATATCTAAATTCTCAAGGGTATGAGGTTGAAAATAAACCTACTGCAAAAATATCTGACGAAATTCATGAAATTTTGTTGGACAGGTTCAGCAGTGCTATGGTTGAGAAGGAAAAAGCTGAAGCCTTATTGGAAGAAAGAAGAAAAAGAAAGGAAAAGGAAGTAAAAGTCCAGGAGAAAAAAATTGAGAAAAAGTTTGTTAAAGAAGAGAAAAAAGAAGAACCTAAAAAAGAGGATATTTCAAAGAAAATCGAAGTAGAAAAGAAAGAAGAGGAGAAAAAAGAAGAAGTACCGGGAATCAAAGTGGTTGGAAAGATCGATTTGGATAAATTTAAGAAAAAGAAGAAAAAGAAAGAAGAGGAGAAAAAAGAAGAACCTAAGGAAGAGAAAAAGACAGAGGAAAAGCAAGAATCAAAAGAAGAAAAAATAATTCCTGAAAAAGAGGTTGAAAAAGAAATATCTACTCCTGAAAAGAAAGTAGAGAAAGAGGAAGTAAAAGATGATAACTTGATAAGAATGAAAACTCCCGAGTTGAGAGGATTAAAACAACTGGGAAAAATTGATCTTTCAAAATTTGAAAAGAAAAAACCTGCTAAAGTAAAGAAAACCGAAGATAAAACTCCAAAACCTGGCGCAGCTGACAGCAGCACTAAGAGAAAGAGAAGAAGAAAAAGAAGAAAAATCAATCCCGATCAGGTTTTAAGAAACCAAAATAAGGGTAGAAACAAAAAAACAGGAGATGATGTAAAGGAAATCTCCGAAAAAGAAATAGAAGATAAAATCAAGGCTACTATTGCCAAATTAAAGACCGGTGTCAAGAGCAGGAGACAGAAGATAAGAAAGGAAAGCAAAATTAGTAAAAGAGAAAAATCAGAAACAGTAGAATCTGTAGAAAATAGTAAAGTATTGGAAGTAAGTGAATTTATCACTGTATCTGAATTGGCAAGTGTTATGAATATTCCTGTTACGGATATTATCATGACCTGCATGAATTTGGGCGTAATAGTTTCTATCAATCAAAGAATCGAAAAGGATATAATAGAACTTGTGACTGAAGAATATGGTTATGAAGTCAATTTTATTGCTGCTGATGAAATAGATGATTTTTCTGATGATATAGTTGATGCGGAAGAAGATTTGGAACCAAGAGCTCCAATTGTAACGGTCATGGGACATGTTGATCACGGAAAAACTTCATTACTTGATTTTATCAGAGAGGAAAATGTAGTAAGTGGAGAAGCCGGAGGTATTACTCAGCATGTAGGTGCCTATGAAGTTAACCTGGGTCCAGGAAAAACAATAACTTTTTTGGATACTCCCGGACACGAAGCATTTACTGCGATGAGAGCGAGAGGAGCAAAAGTTACAGATATAGTGATAATTGTAATCGCTGCAGACGATAAGATAATGCCTCAAACAAAAGAAGCGATCAGTCACTCCCAGGCTGCAGGTGTTTCTATGATATTTGCAATTAATAAAATAGATAAACCGGGTGCAGATCCGGAAAGGATTAAGCAGGAATTGGCATCAATGAACCTGCTGGTAGAAGAATGGGGAGGAAAATATCAATCTCAGGACATTTCAGCCAAGACAGGAGCCGGAGTAGATGAATTGTTGGAAAAAGTATTTTTGGAAGCTGAGATGTTGGAATTGAAAGCAAATCCAAACAGATTGTCAATAGGTACGGTATTGGAAGCAACTTTGGATAAAGGAAAAGGATATGTTACCAATGTTTTGGTTCAAAATGGTTCTTTGAAGATAGGCTCAGTTATTGTAGCAGGATCCTATTATGGAAAGATTAAAGCCATGTTTGATGATACGGGAAAAAGGATCAAAAAGGCAGGACCATCCAAACCGGTTAAAGTCCTCGGTATGAATGGAGCAGCTCAGGCAGGAGAAAGATTCAAAGAATTTGAAAGTGAAAAAGAAGCTAAAAACATTGCAGCTAAGATTGCAATGATAACCAGAGAGCAACAAAGCCGTTCTAAGAAAAGAATTAGTCTTGAAGAAATCGGTCGAAGATTAAAAATGGATGATTTCAAAGAACTTAATTTAATTGTTAAAGCAGATATGGACGGTACAGCGGAAGCTTTATCGGATTCACTTATAAAATTGTCAATCCCTGAATTGCAGGTAAATGTTATCCATAAAGGAGTTGGTCAAATATCTGAATCAGATGTTTTGTTGGCATCTGCTTCAAACGGAATTATTATCGGATTTCAGGTAAGGCCATCGGGCAATGCACGTAAAATAGCAGAAAAGGAAGGTATAGATATCAAAACCTATTCTATTATCTATGAAGCTATTGATCAGGTGAAACTTGCGATGAAAGGTATGCTCGAGCCTACTCAGGAAGAAAGAATCAAAGGATTGGTGGATGTCAGGGAAATATTTAAGATCAGTAAAGTCGGAACTATTGCCGGTTGTTATGTTCAGGAAGGTGTTATTGACAGAAATTCATATGTAAGGGTTGTCAGAAACGGAATCGTAATTTATCCTACCAAGGAAAATCAAAAAGTTTCTTTAAGTTCATTAAAGAGATTTAAAAATGATGTCAAGGAGGTTAAAGCCGGAATGGAGTGCGGTCTGATGGTAGAAAATTTCAATGACATCAAAGTTGGAGATCAGATAGAAGCATTTGAAATAATAAGTATAGAGAAAGAATTGGAATAACATCTATACTCTTTTAACAAATGTTTTAATTATAAAATAGGATCAGAGTTATAAGACTTTGGTCCTTTTTTATGTTTACACACTTTTTAGGAAAGTGTCATATTTCTTAATTTTTTTTTGTAACTTTGATTCGTTTTCAGGCTTCTGCGGCTTTGAAATTATAAAATATCAATATTATGACTCACCTAAGAATAGCTTTTACTTTTATATTAGGATTTGCCCTTTCCACTATACTTTACTCTCAAGATGTAATACTCAAAACCCAAGCAGATGTAAATGCTTTTGATCCCAATACAACAATGATAAGTGGTAATCTTACGATTGGAAATAGTAGTAGCTCTGATCCCATTACCGATTTATCAAACTTATCAAACCTCACTTCTATTGGTGGTTATTTAAAATTTATTTTCAATCTTAAATTAACAAATATTGATGGACTAAGTAATCTCACTTCCGTTAGTGGAAGTTTGGAGCTGTACTATAATTTAAATTTATCAAATATTGACGGGCTAGGTAATCTCATTTCCATTGGTGGAGATTTGGAAATTTCTAATAATGATAAATTAACAAATATTGACGGACTAAGTAATCTCACTTCCGTTAATGGAAGTTTGGAGCTGTACAATAATTTAAATTTATCAAATATTGACGGGCTAGGTAATCTCATTTCCATTGGTGAAGATTTAAATATTGGAAACAATTATATATTAACAAATCTTGATGGGCTAAATAAACTCACTTCCGTTGGGAGAGATTTGTATATTTTAAACAATCATACTTTAACAAATATTGATGGACTTGGTAATCTCACTTCCATTCGTGGATATTTAAATATTTCTTACAATGAAGCACTAACAAATCTTGACGGACTAAGTAATCTCACTTCCGTTAATTGGAATTTAAATATTTCTTACAATAATGTACTCTCAGATTGTTGTGGTATCCAACATCTTCTTTCTACACCCGGTTCAATTGGAGGACAAATAACAATAAATAATAATCCATCAGAATGTAGTAGTGAGGAAGAAATATTGGAGTCATGCGGAATAAATATTGATATTCTTACTTTTCCTCCTTGTATTGATGCCGACAATGGCTCTTTGCAGATTACGGTCAATATGTATGATACAATTCCTTTTTATTACAAATGGGAAAGGATAGAAGATAGTGCTATGGGTAGTGGAAGTAGTTTGGATAATGTTTTTAATATAGAAAATCTAAAAGCAGGAACTTACAATATCACAGTCACCACACCCGCACCCGATACCGCAATAAAAACAGGAATTGTTTTGAATCAAATACCCGGGTCTGTATTTGAGATTATAGAAATTACCACCACTAATAGCTCCAATGGTTACAACAACGGAAGCATAATGGTAAAAACCGCAGGCGGTACACCACCATATACTTATGACTGGTCGGGAGTATCATCGGGAAGTCAAAACGGGATTACTGATGACAATTATACTATTAATAGCCTTGCGCAAGGAGAGTATTTTATAACAGTATCCGATGATGTGGGGAATCAACAAAGTATCGCAGTATCACTACTTGACGAGACAGTTCCAGTATTTTCCTGTACCGAACCTCTTGATATTGTTATACTCAATGATGTTTCGGCTTCGGTAGATGCAACTGAATACAAAGAGTCTAAACAATTTTTTGTAGATTTCCTTAATGCTGTAAATATCGGCACAAATGCCGATGATAGCAGGGCAGCTATTATCGAATGGTCTGATGGTGGCTCTCAGAAAATTCAAATACCCATTACCGGAGATATTGCTACTTTACAAGATTACCCGTCTTACACCAGGGCATTTGAAGGAGGCACATCTCCACATCAGGCAATGAATTTCGGTAAAAATTATCTCGATAGTGTTGGACGAGCAGATGTAGAAAAAGTTATTATTCTTTCTACTGATGGTGAACCTAACCAGATACCTTTATCTTTGATAGCATTGGCTGATGAATTCAAAGCTGCCGGATACCATATAGTTACAATAGCTTTTGATAATGCATTTATTTATAGCGGAACAAGAAATATATTAACCAAAGTAGCTTCTAATCCTCAGTTAGCTCCTGGAGCATCGGCGTATTCACTTTTGGATGAAGATCTTGCTGAAAAAATAGTTAAAATCTATCTTTGTCCGATAGACCCGGGAAGTACTGCTACAGCGTATTTCAATAGAGATGGAGCAATAGATATTCTCGATATTGTACCCATTGGTAACTGTCCGTTTCCCGATGGGGTAGAGATAAGTTTTACTATCGAGGCTTTAAGAGAATTGTCTCTGCCTGCGGGTACTCCGGTAACGTTTTATTTCAATGACCCTGAACTTTTTGGAGCAACTCCCATTTCAACCTGGATAATGCCCTGCGCTTTGGCAGCAGGAGAAATTGATACTTTTTCGGTGATATTACCCGTTAATACTGCCGGAAATATCTTTGCAGTTCTCAATGATGACGGCAGCCTATCTCCACCTATACAGTTTCCCATCACAGATATTAAAGAACTTGCATATTCCAACAATATAGACAATCAAAGTATTTGTCTTGATGACAAAGCAACTCTTCAAGCTTTGAAATACACTACAACTCCCAAACCTGTCTGCGATACACTTGTGATATACACTATAAACGTATGCAATATCAGTGAAGTCGATGCTTTTGGTGTGGTAGTTGAAGATATTCCCCCTGATGATTTTGTTTTAGTTGGTACTGTCTTCAATGACAACGGATGTGCTACCGCTAATAACGGGGTTTATGATATTCCCGCCGGATGTTGTATTTCTCTTACTCTTACTTATGACGCTGCCAATGCTGCCAATGGTTACTACGGAAATCAGGGAGTAAATCTTGACGGACCTTCAGGGCAGGATTATATAGATTTTGATGGAAGTACAACAACTGCCGAAGATGTGATTATTGACGGTACATTGGATTGCCCTTCGACAAATATTGAATTCACAAAGGACGTAAATATCTATCAATCTTGTGATGATGCTTTTGTGGTTTATAAGTTTTCTATAAAAAACGAAATGAATATTCCGCTACAAGGACTTGTTTTCACGGATATTTTACCGGATCCTTGTGTCTGGGCTTTTGAACCGTATCTGTTAGAGGGTTTGAGCATTGGCAATAGAGATATTAATGGCAATACGGCAAGTTTTGTTATTGATGAGGTTCTACCTGACACTATTGCAACATTTTATTTGGATGCAGCTTTGAATTTTTGGGAAATAGACGGAGTTTTATCAAACACCGCCACTCTCGAAAATGTTCCGGACCCTGATAATGGCGGATATAGAACCCTAACTTCCAATACGGTTTCTACAAATATCACAGCTACACCTGCCATCATTTTGCCGGATACGATATATGCACATATTGGGGATGAAATAGATTTGGAAATCGATTCTGCCGATTCGATAAGTTGGACAACATCGGGAGATGGAATTTTTTCCGACAGCAGCAGCAGTAAAACGAAATATATTCCGGGAGTTCAGGATTCGATTGATCAACAAGTGTTTTTGTTTGTAACTGTAAAATCCGACTGTGGGGAAACAGGAAAAAGCATAGTAATTGTTTTTGAGCAATGTAGTTTGTCCATTACTTCGTTAAATATAGGTGATTGTGATAATAATGGTACTACATCAGATAATACTGATGATACTTATGAAGTAACCTTCAATATTTCTGCCTTAAATCCCGGTTCAAACGATACTTTTACGGTAAAAGACAGCACAAAGGAATACGGACAATTCAGCTATGATAGTGAGGGAAAGATAACGCTTCCAGCTGACGGATTGGATTATACTTTGGTATTTGAGGATAGTGAAGTACCGGATTGCAAAATTGAACAAACAGTAAGCCAAGAAAGTTGTTCGGATGAATGTTCCATAAAAATTGACAGCATTGTTATCGGTGAATGTAATAACAACGGTACTCCATCAGACAATACTGATGATACTTATGAAATAACCTTCAATATTTCTGCCTTAAATCCCGGTTCAAACGGCACTTTTACGGTAAAAGACAGTACAAAGGAATATGGACAATTCAGCTATGATAGTGAGGGAATGATAACGCTTCCAGCTGACGGATTGGATTATACTTTGGTATTTGAGGATAGTGAAGTACCGGATTGCTCTATACAAAAAACGGTAAGTCGGCAAAGTTGTTCGGATGAATGTTCCATAAAAATTGACAGCATTGTTATCGGTGAATGTAATGATAACGGTACTCCATCAGACAATACTGATGATACTTATGAAGTAGCCTTCAATATTTCTGCCTTAAATCCCGGTTCAAATTCAACTTTCACGGTAAAAGATGGTACAAAGGAATATGGACAGTTCAGCTACATTAGCGATGAAAAGATAACACTTCCAGCTGACGGATTGGAATATACTTTGGTATTTGAGGATAGTGAAGTACCGGATTGCAAAATTGAAGAAACGGTAAGCCAGGAAAGTTGTTCGGATAGTATTGTAAAAAAACCGGTAATTGACATTCCAAATATTTTCACGCCTAATGATGATGGATACAATGACAAATGGTATGTAAAAATTTCTGATCAAGGAATAAAAATACTTTCTTGCAAAATATATGATAGGTGGGGTGAATTGGTCTATTTTTCAGAAAATGATAATAAGTTTTATTGGGATGGCCGGTTCAAAAACCGTAAAGCTACTCCGGGTGTGTATGTTTATGTCATTGAATATACCATTGATAACGGTAAAACGATAACAGTAGCAGGAGATATAACATTGATAAAGTAGTGAGACTATGGGTGTTTCAATTTTATTTGAACACAGATGACACGGATTTTACGGATATGCACGGATTTAGTTTTTGTGAAAAAATATCTTGAAATACTGATATGTGCAAGAAAAACTATTAATTATTGCATAATTTGCACTGTTCATTGAGCAATATTTGTGATTTTTGTTGATTTTGTTGTGCGTTTGTGATTTTTTTTTGCAATATCCAAAGATATTTGCAAGAAAAATAACAAAATAATTTTTTTATCTTTCATAGGAATATTACTTGGAAAAAATTAAAAAATATAATCATGTTGTCAAAAAAAATAATCCAATTTCTGATAATTTCGATTTTAACAAATATATTGATTTCACAAAATTTATTGAAACCTCTCAATGGTCCTTTTGGAGTTGATTTGAAAACCTTTGGACTTGATTCTTTTAATAATTACTATATCATAGTAGATGGAAATACAAGGATTTTTAAGTCAACTGACAAAGGACAGAATTGGACAAAATTTGAAAAGGGTATTATTGACAATAGTAAAATTTCAGATAACCCAAAATTTATTTTATCTCCGGATAGTGCGCTATATCTTGTTGATTATAATGTATTATATATACTTAGACCCCGAAGTGATGCATGGGAATTAATTGAAACAGAAGCAAATAGCATTCACGACATGTCTGTCAATCCTTTAGGTGAGATTTATATTGTATCAAGCGAAGGAATATTTAAATCTTCAAATCAAGGCAATGATTTCACTCGTATCAATGATAATGTTTGGATTAACGGAAAAATTTCTACTAATGGTAATAATAAAAATTTCATTTTGGATAACTACAAAGATATTTACTCTTTTGATGATGATGGAAGCAATTTACAACAATTAGTAAATCCGGATCCATGGATTACTTATGCTGATGATCCTATATTCTATGATAATAATTCCGGCAAATTATTTTTTGTTGGGGATTATAACTTTTGGGTTTCTGAAGATATGGGGGTTACATGGGATGCTTTATCAATAGGAGATAATGAATGGATAGCTTTAGCTAAAATACATAATGACAAAATTTATGCGTATTCTATTGATGGTTTAATGTTTTCTTCGGCTATTAACACATTCAACTGGCAGCAAGAATTTGATTTCAGTAATTATTTTCAGGGAGGGATAAAATCATTACAATTTTCAACGGATGATAATATTTTGGTTAATTCTATAAATTCCTCCTCTGGCGGATGGTTTAGAAAATACGATTTTGCTTCCTTAGATATTGATTTTTCAACAATTGAAGAAATAAAGATAGACTTAAAACAGCCTCCCCGATATAGTATAAACAAAAACAAAAATGGTTTAATGTACATAAATATCAGCTATTTCAAACATTATTATTCATTTGATGATTTGGAGACCTTGCATGAAATATCATTAAATCAAGAAGATAAATTTCTAATCAAGGTTATTGTAGATGATGAAAACAATTTTTATGCTATTGATTCGGACTATCGTTTACTTAAATCTGAAGACCTGGGAACCAGTTGGGTTGATATAACTCCCAATATTGATTCTTCAGACAAAATCTTCACTTTAAGCATGAATCATAAGAAAGAATTATATGCTATTTCCAAAAATAACTATCTTTTCAAATCTTCTGACAAAGGGTTCACTTGGGAAGAAAAAGGAATAGCAAATAAAGATATATCTGATTTTATTAATGGAAGGCTGTATTTTGACCATAACGGAGATATTTTCTGGACTACTTCTTATGTTTCCAGTTGGTATGTTTCTCATGATGATGGTAGTTCATGGCATGATTGCTTTGAAAAACATCGAATCTATGATATGAAAATCACATCAGATGGTACTGTTTTTGTTGATGGAAAGATTACTGATTCCTCAGGGATTAAAAATTCCGGGACATTCATATTTAAAGACAATAATTTTACTAAAGTTATTGGTCATTATTTTACTTCAATAGATAAAAACAAAGCAGAAGAAATATTTTTAACCTATAATAATATTATTAAGAGTATTGGTGAAAATGATTTGGCTTGGACTTATTATGATAATCCATATACGAATCCTGAATATACTAGCATTATGTTGGATTCAGATCAATATTTATACGTTTTAAGTCCTCATAATACAATTTACAAATCGATTAGCCCCACTGTTGAAAAGCATTTTGTACTTGGTTATGTTTTTTATGATGAGAATGAAAATTGCCTTTATGATAGTTCTGAAATAAAACTCGAAAACTGGGAATTGCAATTGAGCGGAGATACATTATTAAATGTTACTACTGATATCAAAGGAAAGTATTTGTTTAATTTAGCTGATGGTGATTATAATTTGTCAATAACTATTCCAAATGATGCAAGTTGGAAAAGTTGTGTAAATAATTTTCACTTGACTCTGGAAAGTAATCAGTTTGATTCTACCTTTGTGTTGTTTCCTGTCAAAACTTTGCCAAATTGTCCGAAGATGGAAATAGAAGCTACCGCAACAGCAATCCGAAGATGTGAAAACAATTCTTATACCATTAGTTATCAGAATATAGGACAAGACTCTTCCACTAATAATAAAATACTAATTGAATTTGATTCAATTTTGGTATTTACTAAAGCTTCAATTCCTCCTAGTGTTAAAGATGAAAATATCATTGAATTCAAAATTAAAGATTTGGATGTAAATGAAAATGGTAATTTAGAATTAGAATTTTATTTGCCCTGCGAAGCGAAGGTAGGTCAGAGATATTGTTTGATTTCCAAAATAGTTAATGTGGATTGTGAAGATAGTGAGATTGTAAGCGATACTCTGTGTCTGACATCTATCGATCAAAGAATTTCTCTTGCAAAAACTGCCTTTATTCAGGAAGATCAAATAACTGAATTTGTAGAACCCAACAAAATGATAACTTATCGAATTGAATTTCAAAATACAGGATTTGATACGATAAATAATATAAAAATTTTGGATACTATATCAAGTTTTTTAGATATTCAAACTTTGGATATTGTGAATTCAAGTCATTCAAATGAATGGAAAATCATTGATGACACATTACTCGAAGTTAGCTTTGAAAACATTCTTCTTCCTGACAGCACTACAAGCAATTCTGAATCCATTGGTTTTGTTGATTTTGACATAATGCAAAAAAAAGATCTTCCTATCAATACGGTAATTGAAAATCAAGGTTGGATAGAATTTAGTAGTCATTATCCCAAAAATAAGACAAATTTGCTAGTTTTAATGGTTAAAAAACCAGATGGTACTGAAGATATATGCGATACCTTTAATATAAATGTTTTCCCTCAACCGTTTTCAACTAAAGCAAAGATAAATATAACTGATTATAACTTAAGTGAACCGGTTTTATTTGAGGTTTACAATAGTTTAGGTAAAAAAATACATTCAGAAATTGTCAAGTCTGCAGAATTTGATTTTTATAGAAACCATTTACCAAGCGGCATTTATTATCTAACTATTCGTGGCAGAAATCAATTATTTGGAAGTAAGAAACTTATAATTCAATAATGTAACTATACCAATTTAATTTTAAAATATCACTTATGTTCCGGTTTATTTTTCTTTCATTTCATAGAATTCGATATATTTCTTTCAAATAAGGTATATTATTTTTGAACACGAATGACACTAATTTTACGGATAGGTACGGATTTAGTTATTGCTAAAAACAAGGTTGAAATACTAATATTTGAAAAAAAACTATCAATTATCATATTAATTGCACTATTCATTGAGCATTATTTTGATTTTTGTTGATTCTGTTGTGCGTTTGTGATATCTTTGCTAAAAAGTTATGGCGTATAATGAAAACACTTTATCAGAAATTTGAAACACTTTTGCGATATACTTCGACAGATTTCAAACGCTATTTGTACGATAAAGTATCCTGGAATAGTCGAATGACAGGTATTATCGGTGCACGCGGAGTTGGAAAAACGACAATGATCTTGCAATATATCAAAGAAAATTTAGATACCGAAAAAGCTTTATATGTATCTGCCGATGATTTATATTTTAGTGAAAACAGGCTTATCGAATTAGCGGATGAATTTTATAAAAATAACGGAGAATATTTGTTTATTGATGAGATACATAAGTACTCCGATTGGTCACGAGAATTAAAAAATATTTACGACTCATTTCCCGAATTGAAAATTGTATTCACGGGTTCTTCTATTCTTGATATAATTCGGGGGTCTGCGGATTTAAGTCGCCGAGCAATTATTTACAAATTACACGGACTTTCTTTTAGGGAATATTTAAAATTATTTCATAATTATGAAACAGAAGTTTATTCATTGAAACAAATAATCCAAAATAAAGTAAAACTTTCAAATATAAAACATCCGCTACCATTATTCAAAGACTATTTGAAACGAGGTTATTATCCTTTTGGACTTGAAGACGAGATGAATTTGCATTTGGGACAAATAATAATTCAAACATTGGAAACGGATATTCCTCAATATGCAAATCTTAATGTCGGGACAAGTCGAAAGTTGAAACGATTGCTTTCCGTTATTGCGGAAAGTGCACCTTTCAAGCCTAATTTCTCCAAAATAGCGAAAATAATCAGAGTAAGTAGAAATTCATTAGATGATTATTTTTTTTATATAGAAAAAGCAGGGCTAATAGCACAGTTACGTGACGAGACCCAGAGTATTAGAGGTTTGGGAAAAGTTGAGAAAGTATATTTGGATAATACAAATATTATCTATAATCTTGGTGGAGATTGTTCAAATATAGGGAATATACGTGAAACGTTCTTCTTCAATCAAATGCGGGTAAACCACGACGTAATATCGTCTAAAAATGCTGATTTTGTAATTGATAAATATACTTTTGAAATAGGAGGAAAGAATAAAGGGCAAAAACAAATAGAGAAAGATGGCAAATCATTTATTGTAAAAGATGATATTGAGTTTGGCTATCTCAATGTAATACCACTTTGGGCTTTCGGGTTTAATTATTAAAAACAGAATAATGGGGAAATTTAATCAAAATAAAACAATTAATATGAATAAATATATTCTTTTTATACTAATCACATTTCTTATCTCTGCAAAAGGAATTACTCAAAACTGGTCTATTGAATCCGATATTTCGATGGAAAGATATTACTTATTGAAAGGGAAAATAGATGATAAATATACCATCACGATGTATTTGGAAGAAGGAGATTCATTATGTGGAGATAATACAACATCTGATCGATGGAGAGATGCTACATTAGTAGGATGGTATTTTTACGACAAATTAAAAATTAAAATACCATTAATAGGTTCCGATTACCGTACAGATCCTCATATAGCTTTGTTTGTTTTAAAAAACTATCTTGATTCTTTTGATTATAAAAATTGTACAGCAAAAGATTTCAAAGAAAAGTTTTTTAATGATAAAAATCGTGACTTAACCAAATTAAATTGGAGGCAAAAAGATAAAGCTACTTATTTAACCAATATGAAAATGATACATAATTACAGCCTGGAAACCAACGCTGAATTAATAATTAAAATAAGAGATGTAGAAATAAAAAGGATAAATATCTCCCAAAAAACCGGCTTGAAATATATTATAGAATTATATGATATTGATCCAAAGAAATTACCGGATGGTTTATATATAACTTTTTCATTTGCTGAACGTTCTAATCCGGGTGGAGCCTTTTCGGGATACTGTGGTTGCGGATATGAACAATATCTGGGTTATGTACATTTTGACAATCAACTTAATATTAAAAAATTTGATTTTAAAAAAGTTGATAGTTGTATTGATTATGAGTCGATTGAGTTCTATAAGGTTATTAAAGGCAAACCTGAATTAGGGCTGATAGAAACAGAAGAATAAATGTAACAATAAGACTCATTAAGCACAATATCCTTAACTATTCTTAACTTCTAAACGGTTTATTAAATATTTTTGGAACACGGATAACACGGATTTTACGGATAAGCGCGGATTTAGTTATTGTGACAATAAGTTAATTCTATTAACCGAAATTTTATGTTAAAGTTGGTAGCATTTTAGAAATAGTTAGCATCAATTAACTATATTTACTGCACACTTTTTAATGTAACTAATCAGATAGGGTGCTTTTGAAATGAAAAAAATCTATTTTTTTCCAGATAAGGCTTATTTTTTAAAGGCATAGTGGTGCTACATCAAAAAAAAAGAGCTGAAATATGGTGAAAAAAGAGGTTTTTTCAACCAAAATGACTTTACCTGATTAGTTACTTTTAAATTATTACTATGAAATTTCTTATTAGCCTTGCATTTATTTTGTTTTCCTTTAGTTATATCATTAGTCAAACTACAATATCGAGTGGGCGATTAAGCATTACCGTGGAAAATCTCGGTAACGGAGCTAAAGTAACACATATCAAAGACAATAGTACAGAGACATTGAATACTTCAACAACATCTGAGTTTTTCACTCTCACTATCCGAAATACAAACAATAGCAATGATTATAATATAAATTCTTTTTCCGGTTGGAATAACGTAAATATATCGAGTACATCATCCAATTGCACTATCCAATTCAGCAATCCTGCAAGTGGCAATTTGCCTGCATCTCTCACAGCTACGGTCACAATCAACACAAATGATGCAAAATCAGATTGGGACTTGTCAGTCGCAGGTCTTGATGCAAACCATTCGTTGATGGATGCAATATTTCCTAAACTGAATATAGAAACAAGCGGTAATGATACTATTATGTTACCATATTATTCAGGGAAATTGGTCTCAAATCCCGGTTCCGGTATAGATTATTCCGGTTTATATCCGAGAGGTTGGACGGCATCAATGCAATTTGAAGCATATTACAATGCTCAACGGGCAATGTATTTCGGTTTTCACGATCCGGGTGCCACCTTAAAAACTTTTGTTGTAAATGCTCAAAACGGAGGAGTCGAAATTGAATGCCAATACCCTTCTCCTGATAAAACCATAGCAGGCAATAATTGGTCATTGCCGGGTGTATTTGAACTGGATGCTTTTGACGGGGATTGGTATGATGCCTCGATCATTTACAAAGATTGGGCATCAAATAATGCGAATTATTGGCCTGCGTTGAATACTGAAAAAGTTTCGAGATTGCACGAAATAGGGGAAATCGGTGCCTGGTCATATAGTTATGTTAGTGACGGAGATATGAATTTAATAAAAACGTTAATCGAAACCTTTGCAAATTTTATGGAAGTTCCGGTCGGGGTGCACTTAAATGAATGGAATTATAAAGATTTTGATGATGATTACCCCGATTACTTTCCTGAAAGGAGCGGTTTTTCCACGATGATTAACGATGTCCAAACCAATAATGATGTTTATGCCGTACCTTATATAAACGGTCGCCTTTTTGATACGGATTTGCCCGGATACGATGTTGATGGATTGCCTTATGCTACGAAGAAACCCGATGGCTCGATTTATTCTCAAAATTTTAATAACAATACATTTGCCGTAATGTGCCCGACACAAACACATTGGCAGGATACATTGATAGATGCTGCCGATCAATTGACTGACAGAATAGGAACTTACGGTGTTTATATTGATCAGGTAACGGCAGCCGGTCCTAAAGAATGTATGGATAATACACACGGACATAGTCTTGGCGGAGGAAATTTTTGGCGTGAAGGATACAATGAAATGTTTGAAAGGATTCATAACAAAATACCATCCGGAAGATTTATTAACTCCGAAAGCGGATGTGATTTTTTAGCCGATGAAGTAGATGGATTTTTGGTAGAAGGCTGGACAACTACAGGGCAAGTACCTGCTTTTTCAGTTGTTTATGCAGGCAGAAATATAATGTTTGGTACCAAAACAGGTACCAGTCATTATGGTGACCAACAATTTTATGCAAAACTTGCAATGGGTTTTATTTTCGGTTTTCAACCGGGAAGACAAAGTTCCTGGTTGTTTATGAATCTTGCCAATGCATCACCAACTAAAAAAATGGCTGCAAATTATATCAAAAGATTGGGTAAGATGAGGTATAAATTGCGAAAATTTATGTCCTATGGCAAGATGCTTCACCCTTTGAACCTAACGGGGGAAATACCTTATTTGACTTATACGATATATGATTATGGAACCCCTGAAACAGCAACAAGACCTGCTGTACAAAATTCGGTTTGGCAAAATGGGGATAGTGTCGTTGTATTGTTGGTGAATGCATCACTGCCCGATGTTCCAAATGTAATTGATGATAGTCTTAGCGTTTCGTTTAGTTTCAACGGTGCAGATTACGGTTTAACAGGGGCTTTGGCTGTAACGGAGTTGACGGATACATCGGAAAGTAGAACCGTATATTTGCCCAATACTTTCAATCAAATAGTAAATATCAGATCTATCAGTCCAAAAGCATATTTGATTAGACCGGCATCGGATTTAGGCAATATATATTACGTTTCTACTACAGGAAATGACGCAAATTCAGGCACAAGTGAAGCCTTGGCTTGGAGAACAATTAGTTATGCTGCATCAAGTTCCAGTCCTGTGCAAGCTGGGGATATTGTCTATATCAAAGCCGGTAATTATGGTGCTGAAAATATTGATTTCCAAAAATCGGGAACAGCAGTATTGCCTATACTTTTTGAAGGATATCAAAATACTCCCGGTGATAATCCCAACACCAATCATTCTTTTGGAGATGCGCTTGATGCGACAGTAATGCCGTTGCTTGACGGTGGTGACAGAACAACCGCAGGAGGAGCATTTGAGTATAATAATAATTATTTTGTTTCGCTAAGAAACATTCAGATTACAAATTACAATTACGGTATTTACACCTACGGCTCTTCAAATTTAACCTTTGATAATATCATAATATCCGAATTGGGTGATGTAAATGATTCTTATGATGGTACGGGATTAAGTATAAACGCAGACAACAATGGCGACTTTGGTGAATACAACACAGTAAAGAATTGTTTTGTGGAAAACGCTGCTGCAGAAGGGTATTCTTTTGACGGAAATTATAATACAATTGAAAATAGTAAAGTGTATTGTGATGAAGATACGGATAGTGCTGCGATGGATTATTATATTGTTTTTGGAGGTAATTACAATAAAATAGAAAACTGCTATGCGGAAAGAATAGGAGTTTTGGATCACGACGGACACGGTATCGGATTTAAGGGAAATTGCGAATACAATACGGTAAAAAACAGTACAGCCAAGAATCTCGGAGGTGGATTTTATGTCAGGCACAGAGCTTGTAAATTCAATACTTTTGAGAACTGCAAGGCATATGACTTGTATGGATTTGCTATAAGAGACGGTGCTAGCTATAATACTTTCAGAAATTGTGAGGCTATCGACAACGAAAGTGCTGTTCTGTTTTATGATACCGATGAAGATGGAGGAGCACAATATACAGGCAGAAATAATATTTTTGAAAATTGTATTTTCCGTAATACGAGTGAAAATGTTATAGACTTTTTTTATTATGAATTGGAATCCATTTGCGATAGCAATATATTTCAAAACTGTGTGATTGACAGTGGTGATTATTTATTCAATTGCGACAGAAGCAATCAGGACAATAAATTGGTGAATTGCATAGTGACTAATGTCAATAATTACTCACGTACTGCATATCATCAGGACAACAGTTATACGCTAAATGTAATATTAGAAAACACGGACTTTTACAATAACGGATTCGCAGCACCTTCGGGAACTAATATAACTACCTTTGATCCCAATTTTGTAGATGTTGCCAATCACGATTATCACCTTCAGAGCACTTCCCAATGTATCAATGCCGGCAATAACTATGAGAGCCCTGATGCAGACAAAGAAGGCAATCCGCGTCCATTGATGGATACGGTAGATTTGGGAGTATATGAATTCGGTATTTATTGGACGGGATTCAAGGGCAATCATTGGAGAAATGCCGCTAATTGGTCAAACAATCAGATACCGACATCAGCCAACAAAGTGACGATTCCTTCACCAAAATATTATTATAATAGACCGGAAGTACACGACAATTCACAGGTAAAAACCCTGTATCTGTTTGGCAACGGACAGATGATGATAAAAGATAATGTGGTTTTTGATGTGTTGGAGTGATTAATTGAAAATCATTTTTAAAACTTTTTAAACATCTTCTTCATATACACTTATGTAGCTACAAAGGTCAAAAGAAAGAAATGATAACAATTTATAAAAAATAAAATCATGAAAAAGCTTATATTAATTATATTATTGTTAAAAGTATTTTCAAGTAATGCTCAGATTAATTATTTTGTTACGCTTTCAGGAAATGATAATAATAGTGGAACAAGTGAAACAGATTCTTGGCGAACCATTAGCTATGCTCTTTCTGAGGCAAGTCCGGTTGAAGCCGGTGATACTGTTTTTGTAAAAGCCGGATATTACACGGATGAAAATATTAAAATTGAAAAAAATGGTACAAAAACCAAACCAATTGTAGTACAAGGTTATAAATCTATTCCCAGAGATAATCCGGATTTTATTTTTGATTACGGCGATAAATTTGATTCAATTTTAATGCCTTTACTGGATGGCCTTAATAGATCAACGGGTATTGGAATAGATGTAAACGGTTCAAAAAATATCACCTTTAATAACTTGCAGATAACAAATTATGAATATGGTATAATGGATCATACGGAAACTTATGATTTGAATACAACACTCAACAATATCTATATAACTAACATCGGAGATACTTTAGATTCATATTCGGGAAAAGCCATTGAATTCTATTCATCAAATAATGAAATTAACAATTGTGTTGTAGTAAATGCCAGTGCTCAAGGAATTTTGGTAGAAGGCGATTATAATAAAATATTCAATTGTAAGATTTATTGTGATGATAGTACTTCCGTACAAGCCGCTATGGATTATTATATAGTTATTTATTTCGGAAGCAATAATACTGTTGAAAATTGTTATGTTGAAAGAATAGGAGATTTACCTCATTACGGACATGGAATAGGCGTCAAAGGAGATTGTGAAAATAATTTGATAAAAAATTGTATAGCAGTCAATTTCAGAGATGAAGCATTTTATGTAAGGCACCGGGGTTCCCGTTACAATACATTCCAAAATTGTAAAGCAATCGGTGTCACCATTGATGCTGCCGGATTTATAGTTAGAGATGGGGCAAGTGATAATTTATTCAACAATTGCTGGGTTGATAGTTGCAAAAGGGGATTTATGTTTTACGATTCGACTGAAGATGATGATGCTCAATATTGCGGGAGAAATAATATTTTTAATAATTGTATAGTGACCAACACGGAAATAGGTATTGATTTTAACGATTACGAATTGGATTCGGATGTGGATTCCAATATATTTTACAATTGTATTTTTTATTCAGGTACAACACTTGTCAATGTAGAGAGAAATAATTTTGAAAATAAAATGATCAATTGTATTGTCTCGGGTTATCAAAACCTAAAAATGGAATCAAACGGATACAGTTTGTCTTTTGATTTCAATTACTGTGATTTTTATAATAATGGATTTGAAACTCCGTCAGGAATAGGAAATATTTCGGATAATCCTATGTTTGAAGATGCAATAAATAGTGATTTTCATTTGACTTCGACAAGTCCCTGTATTGATGCCGGAACGGATGCGGGAGCTCCGGTAATAGATTATGACGGCAATTTAAGACCGCAAGGGAATGGATTTGACATAGGTGCTTTTGAATATTTGACACCGTCATCTATTGCAAATACCGTCGAAAGCGAATATATAATTTCTCCCAATCCTACAGAGGGGAGAATTTACATTCACGATAGTTTCCAAAATAAAGGCTATCATATATATTCATCAACCGGATTGCTTGTGAAAAAAGGAATAATTGAAACAAATGAACTCAATTTATCATGTTTAAACCCTGGAATTTATTTCCTCGTAATAGGTAATAATATAAATATGAAAAAAATAATTAAAATTTAATGCTCAACGATTATTGAATAATAAAAATTTTACTGGATTTTTTCTGTATAATATTAGTGATAAAGTATCGGAAAATTAAAAAAATAAATTATGTTGCAATATTATTTTATCAAATCTTATCAGATAGAAAAACGCAAAATAATGACAACTTCAAAGTACATTAAACTATTTGTTATAAATTTCTTTATTTTTTTTCTTACTTACAATATCAAAGCACAAACACCTCCGATTGTTTATGTCGCAGGTGACGGAACGGGTGATTATAATTGTGACGGTGTAAGTGATCAAGTACAAATCAATCAAGCTTTGGATTATGTCGCTGCAAATGCGGGTTTTACCACGGTTTATCTGAAAGGCGAGTTTACTTATATTATCGATGAGCCTGTATTAATGACAAGCAATACTATACTCACCGGAGATTCTACCGCAACGATTAGATTGAAAGATAGTGTAGGATGGAATACACTATATAAGCCGTTAATAAGCCAAAAAAATCATACCGGTTGGGATGCCTGGGGAGTGGAAGGTGATAGTATTTCCAATGTTGAGATTTATGGTTTTAATATAGATGGAGGTGATCAAGCCGAACCTGCCGGACAAGGATATATAGCTTTGATTCATTTTCGTTTTCCATATAATATTTCCATTTATAATATGCATTTACTTAATAGCCGTTGGGATATTGTCCGCCTTTCTGCATCTGACCTGACTTCAACCCACTCCAATGTTTACAATAATAAAATTGAATATTCAGGCCACGAGGGAATTTGTTATGTTGGACTTTCAAATTTTGATGTTTATAATAATGAAATATTTCATACAAGAACAAATTGCGGAATAAGATTAAAAGACTGCGATACTTTTGATATTCATAATAATATCATCGGAAATAATCTAACAAAAACACCGGGCGGATATACAGGAATATTAGTAGAAAATCAACACAAACCTCATACAGGACAAACAGAGATCTATGAGAATATTATTTATGGAAAAAACGGTGGAATACATATTGGCAGTCAACAAAACCACGCTACTTACCCTATTGATTCAAGGATAAACGTACGCGTTCATCATAATAAAATTTTTAAAACCCGGGATACGGATGATGGTTCGGGATTTGTATTAGATGCAGGAATTAAAATAGGGGGATTTCAAAATACCATAATTGAACACAATGTAATTGAAGAAGGCTCAACAGATGCGATTGTATATGAAGGAAATTTAGGAGGCAGTTCCGGTTATGAAACCACAGTTAGAAATAATATTATCTTAAATAATGACGGTTACGCTATCAATAATAAAGAACCTTCCATAAACACTTTCATTTTGAATAATAATATTATTTTTAATAATACCGGAGGCGATTACAATAATGCTTCATCTACTACGGATATTTATTCCGATCCGTTATTTGCCGGTGCTCACCTCCCTTTGAATCAATGGTATCATATTGTTGCAACTTATGATAATAGTACGGAGACTTTCAAGATATATGTGGACGGGGAAGAACATACAAGCAAGAAAATTCCGGGATTCGGAACTATTGGAACAAATACAAGATATTTGTTTCTCGGTGGATATAGAGCTGCTGCATATTGGTTTAAGGGGAAAATGGATGAACTTGCTATTTGGAACCGGGCGTTGACAATAACCGAGGTAAATGTTTTGTACAATGACGGTTTGCCTGACGATATTATGGGAAGTAGTATAAAAACGGGAATGCAAGCTTATTTCAAAATGGAAAATAATTGGAATGATAGTAGTGGGAATAATTACAATGCCATAGACAGTACCGCAAGTTTTGCAACAGAAGCATTCAATGGTAATTATGCAGGACTTTTTGATGGAATTGACGATTACGTACTATATCCGAATACTTTATCAACTTCCGACGGTTTATCTATTTCGGTTTGGGTTAATATTGGTTTAAGTACCGAATCTGAACAAAGCATACTCAATAAAGGAAAACAAGAAAGTAACAATCATATTTGGTTATATATTAAAAATGATTGCTTAATCTTTGAATTGGGCAATGGATCTGATAGAGAATCGATAGCAGCACATATCCTAAATCCCTGGGATATGGATTATCACGTAAAATCCAAAACCGGCCGATGGGACAAAAACAAATGGGTCAAAGATGATGTTTTTAGCCCTTGTATCGACGGAGGATATCCCGCTTCGGATTTTTCCAAAGAAACAATGCCTAACGGAGATACTGTCAATATCGGAGTTTACGGCAATACTGCCGAAGCCTCCAAAAGTGCTACTCATAATTACTATGTTTCTCCATCAGGAAATAATGCCAATTCAGGGTTATCCATCGCTGATGCTTGGGAAACAATCGCTTATGCAGCTTCTTCTGCGAGTCCTGTCCTTGCCGGTGATACGGTATTTATCATTCAAGGCAATTATAACGAAAGGGTATTGGTGGAAAAATCGGGTACATTCGGCACAAATATCGTCTTTACAAACTATCAAAATGATGAGGTTACAGTAGATGGAACCGGAATTTCGTGGGGCAATTCCTGGAACGGATTGATTGACATATCGAATAGAAAATATGTGGATATATCGGGATTGAATGTCAAAAACTCTGATTATGGAGGTATTTGGGTAGAAGATTGCGATACTATTGTGATTAAAAACAATAAAACTTATAATACCTATTCGAGTGGTATCGGTGTTTGGAACAGCAATAATGTCCGGGTCGAAAACAATGAAGTGGAACTTGCTTGTAATGACGGCGAACAAGAATGTATTTCGATTGCCAATTCACATAATTGCGATATACTGAAAAATCTTGTTCACGACAATGGTCCGGGAACAAATGGAGGTGAAGGCATTGACGTAAAACAAGGTTCTCACGATGTCAGAGTTTATCAAAATACCGTACATCATCTTAACGAACGTATAGGTATTTACGTTGATGCTTGGGATCAACATACATACAATATAGATGTATTTAACAATACAGTACACCATTGTGGTAATAATGGATTCAATGCCCAAACGGAGATGGGAGGACTACTCGAAAATGTGCGGTTTTATAACAATATCTCATATTTTAATAAATGGGACGGGATAGCTCTGGGTAGTGTTACAGCCGATCCGAATGTAACCGTTACTCCGGTTAAACACGTAAAAGTAATAAACAATACTTGTTACAAAAACGGTTCTTATCAGAGTGGATGGGGATATGGTATTTTAGTAAATAACGATGATTTGCAAGATGTATTGATCAGAAATAATATCTGTAGCAGGAATAGTGCACAAATCGCAATTGAAAATATAGACACAATTTCGCAAGTGGATCACAATCTCATTTTCGGATACAATGACGCTGCAAGTTGTGTATATGGAGCAGATTCGGTAATAGGAGATCCTTTATTTGTTGACACAGTGACTTTTGATTTTCATTTGCAAGACAATTCACCGGCAATTGAAGCGGGAATATACTTGGATTCCATCTCTTTTGACAGGGATAGCATACCGCGTTCGCTATTGGCAAAACCCGACATCGGTGCTTATGAATACGGTATTTATTGGATAGGGCAGGTTAATAATGATTGGAATGAACCGGGTAATTGGTCCAACAATCAAGTTCCCTCTTCGACAGACAAGGTGACAATTCCACCGCCTGAGTATTACAAATATCGCTTGGAAGTCAATGTCAATTCGCAAATAAAAGCAATATACATTAATAAAAATGCAAAGATGCTAATAAAAGAAAATGTAGGATTTGATGTGGAGGAATGAATCCGTAAAGTGGAATTTTATTTTAAGATTTTTTTGGAAAGTGTGGGATAAAGGGATATATTTGTACAGTATATTATGGAGTTATAGCCAATTAGGATTAAAAAAACAGAATATGAATAGTATTATTTTCTTTTTTCTCATAATTCTTGTAGTAATTGGAAATGTATTATGGTATACAATTAAATCAATTTTATCGGAGAATGGTTATAAAGTGAATTATTGGTATGGACATTTTAAAGACATCCCCAATTTTAAAAATTTAATAAACAAAACGAACAATCCAAGTGAGAAAGCCAAATACTCTAAAATATACTGGGGACTAATAATTACATTAATACTTTTCATTTCAATGGGAATTGCGATACTATAGATACAATATATGGAGTGACTGATACAATAATAACAGAGAGTTAAAACCGTTTCTGAAAAAATAGAAATATCCAAAATGAAATGGTACGATAAAATAGCAAAATCCTATGATTTTTTTACTACTTTGCTATATAAAAAAGCAAGAAAAGAGCTTATTAAAAATTTGGAAATAAAAAAAGGTGACAGGGTTTTTATTATTGCTTGCGGAACCGGACAAAATTTTAAAATAATTGAAGAAAAAATCAGAAATGCAGGTGAAATAATCGCCCTTGATTATTCAAAAGAGATGCTTAAAATCGCTCAAAAAAGAATAAAAAAGAATAATTGGGAAAATATAAAGCTGATTAATGCAGATGCGAGAGATTTAAACAGAAAATTTTTGCTTGATAAAGATATAAATGCCGATTTTGATATTTTAATTGGAGAACTTGCCTTTTCTGTAATTCCGGATTGGAAAAAAGTTATGAAAACATCTGCTTCATTACTAAAAGAAAATGCTAAAATAGGATTGCTGGATTGGTATAGAGAAAAAAATGATTGGCTAACAAAGATTGTCGATTACCTTGCTGATGCGGAAACAAACAGAAATACAATAAAATATGCAGAAAAAATATTTTCTGAATTTTCCGTCAAAGATAAATTCTTCTTTAATAATGTATATATCGGAACAGGTGAAAATATAAAAAGGACGTAAATGAAAATAATTATTACAATCGGAATTTTTATAGCTTTTTTTCAGTTTCTTTTATTGCAAAACAAAAAAGGAAAGTCTTTGCCTGACAAAGTTTTATCTTTTTGGATGCTTGTTATCGCATTTCATTTATTGAGCTATTATTTACACTTAAATGGTTATTGGATAAAATATCCTCATTTGATTGGATTGACTGTCCCTTTTCCTCTTTTTTATGGTCCTTTATTGTATTTATATACGGCTTATTCTATTAAAAAAGATAATC
>Ga0256832_1000104_pt1 | contig 50490 bp, 33 predicted proteins | sample 134614metaG_FD_190534 | JGI IMG/M metagenome (GOLD analysis project Ga0256832, IMG submission 190534) | Hydrothermal vent microbial communities from Lau Basin, Pacific Ocean - 134-614 | ecosystem: Environmental > Aquatic > Marine > Hydrothermal vents | place: Pacific Ocean: Lau Basin | collected...
CGCTCTAAAAGACTATATACTTTTCTCGAATGAATGGTTTGCTAAACCATATAAATGGAAGTTCAAAGGGTTTTTAAAGAACAAGAAATTAATACTGGAATAACTTCGTTCTTGGCGCACTAGTGTTCTACGCATCATCTTCGATTGTTTTTGGTCCAAAGGTTATCAGATCAATTGAACGCAGAGTTTTTTTGATTTCTGTTTTACAAACATTGTATTCAGGGTCTTCATATATACTAAATAAAAATGGCATAGACTCTAACTCATACGATGCTTTGGCTATTTTAGTCATCCAGTACCTTCTACATTTATAGGAAAGTTCATCATTTTCTTTTATTATTCTACCCATCTCATATATACTTAGATTTCCTTCATCAAACTCTCTTACTTCATTTGCCATTATTTCAGACAAATCATATTCAGCTTTTGAAGATTTGAGGTTAAAGTTGTCATAATTATTTTTTATTTGCTCAAATCGGATTAATGAGCTAGAATAGAAAGCTCGTGATGTATCGATTACTTGATCATTTATTAGAGCATCTATTCCATGAATTATTTCAGTAATATTATTAGAGTATGGTCGATTTCCATATTCCATGGATTGAGTTAGTAGAGCTCTCAATTGATTTAAGTCTTCGGTTTTTCGTATAATGTACCATGATGGAAACGTGATACTATTTGATGCTACTTTCATCGCGGCGGCAACATTAGGCCAAACTTGATGTGGGGTTAAAGTTGGAGATTCTTGTGTCAATATCTTGAAATCAGAAAATCCATGACAGAAAAGCCTACATAACGAAATTGTAGGAGGCAAGTCTAATTGACCGTTTGTCAATCTTCCATTTGCTGTCGCACAATCTGCGAAAAATTGATCTCTGAACTGAGTAAATTGACCTCTTAAATATTGAGGTTGAACTGGAATAGCATTAGGATTAGTGTTGTCAATTCTTACAGGAACCATTTCACCACCTTGACGAACTCGCCTTAAGGTCATTGGATTAGCTCTTTCTAAATTACTAATTAGACTTACGATATCAACTTCTCTAGGTGCAATATTAAGCCGCTCAAAATTTAGGAGCCAATCAGGTAGATTATTTGGTATTTCTGGTAACAGTAAAAATAGAGAAGCGATATGATTTATTTGTCTTTCTTGATTTCTTTCAGAACTAAGACTTTGATAAATCTCGTCAATTAATAACTGCTTCTCTTTTTTAAGGACAATTAGTTTAGGTATTTCGTTAATATATGGAGTATAGTTATTTGATTTAGCAATAAGTGAAATAAACGAGGAAACTTCTTGGAACAAGACCGACAGAACATCAAAATTCAACCCAATCCCATTATGAAGGGCATTTGCCCTTGCAGTAATGATTACTCTGAATCTTTCTGTCAGTTTCAGTAGCAAATCTAAATGTCCATTTGAATCGTTTACACCATTAACTAGAAAGGAGACATTTGTTGATCTTTGACGTAATAAAGCTCGAAAATCTGCTAATATTTCAACGGCTGTTTTGTACCTCAATCCATTTCTAATCACGATACTTTTATTGTATGCTTGTACTAGCACAGAACTCATAATAAGCTCAATAGATGAACCAATAAGACCTGTTTCTGGTGCATATCTTACTATGTTCTCTTTGTGTTCTGATCTATGAAAAGATGAGACACCGAGTTGGGCAAGTGCTAAACTTTCAATACTTGCTTCTGCAAGCCTTATACTATCCTTTTTTAATAATCTTGGCATTTTATCTTGTTGCGTAGAACTATGTTATATACGGAACAAATTTATATTTTTATTCCGCATTTTCCAAAAAATCGGAGGATAAGTTCAAGTTATCCAAAGGACTTTTGATTTTTTTATGTTTATTGTGGTTTTCCCTGTAGTATATCCAAATTTATTAATAATTCCTAAGTTCAAAAACAAAAAGCTATGTATTTTTGTGTTAATAGAAAGGGAAAATATTTAAAATTTATAATGTATTCTTACAATCCTACATATGCACTTTTGATTTTCATTGTTGTATCAATGGTATTGTTTTTATTGTTTAGACCGAACAGAGGATTGTTTTGGAAAATAAGGAGTGTTTATAGGGTAGATGATAAAATTGTAATTGAAGATATATTGAAGCAATTGTATCATAGTGAGGATAAACAAATCGGGATTAATTTTCTAGTAAATGCTTTGGGGTATAGAGATTCTATTATTATTTCCGGTATAGATAAAATGATTGATGGGAATCTTGTATATTTCGAGGGAGAGTATTTGAAATTGACTGAAGAAGGGCATGATTATGCATTGAAAATAGTGAGAGTGCACAGGCTTTGGGAGCGATATTTAGCGGAAAAAACGGGTTTTGATAAGTCCGAATGGCACGGTATAGCTGAACAGAAAGAACATGAAACAGATGATGAAGAAGCTGGAAAATTAGCATCTTCATTGGGTAATCCGATATTTGACCCTCATGGTGACCCTATCCCTACAATAAGCGGGAAAATTGCAGAATTGGATAGTATTCCTCTATCAGGATTGAAAGTTGGAGACATCGGTAAAATAATCAATATTGATGATAACCCGGAGATTATTTATAAACAAATTTTGGCGGAGAATATTCATATTGGTTCTCAAATAAAAGTTTTGGAGAATAACTCTACCAGAGTAACTTTTTATTCAGAGGGGGAAGAATATAGACTGGCGCCCATTGTAGCAGCCAATATTAAAGTTTCGATAGTAAATACTCCTGAGGAAATATTGGAAGATAACGTGATAAGGCTTACCGGACTCAAACCGGATGAGAAAGCAATAATTGAAGGTATTTCCAAAGAAAGTAGGGGTGACAGCCGAAGAAGATTATTGGATTTGGGATTTGTGAAAGGAGCTGAAATAAGCATTGATTTGGTCAACCCTTTTGGTGAACCAACGGCGTATTTTGTTAAAGGGACTACCATTGCATTGCGCGATGACCAAGCGAGGAAGATATTAATAAAAAAAGATTGATATGGATGTATTACCACATAGCAATTGTGAAAACTGTGAACATTTCAATGCAGATGGACTGAAAAAACTCGGTGTGGATACTACTGATTTTGATTATATAGTGGCACTGGCAGGAAATCCCAATACGGGTAAAAGTACTGTGTTCAACGCTCTGACCGGATTGAGGCAACATACAGGCAATTGGCCGGGAAAAACAGTAACAAGAGCAGAAGGCGCTTTTCAATACAATGAAAAAAAATACAAACTTGTCGATTTGCCCGGAACATATTCCCTTTTGTCAACTTCGGAAGATGAAGAGGTTGCCAGAAATTTTATTTTATTCGGAAAACCGGATGTTACTGTCATCGTTGTAGATGCTAATAGATTGGAAAGAAATCTCAATTTGGTACTGCAGATTTTAGAAATTACAGATAAGGCTGTTTTGTGTCTGAATCTAATGGATGAAGCCAAAAGGAATAATATTGAGATCAATATCAGGTCACTAGCCAAAGATTTAGGAATTCCGGTTGTGCCGGCTAGTGCGAGATACAAAGAAGGAATACCGGAACTGATACAAACTATAAGTGATGTGGCAAGTGGAAAAATCATCTGCAAGCCTCATAGGATTAAAAATATACCCAAAGATATTGAAGAAGCTGTTAGGATTTTAAGCGATAAGATAAAAAAAGAATTTCCCAATATTCCAAATAGCAGATGGATTGCATTTAGATTACTTGAAGGAGATAATCAGATTATTGAGGCATTGGAATCAGGAGTTTTTGTGTGAACTAAGAATAATGGATAAAAAGAATATACATAATATAATAGCATTGGCAAACGAGTTGCGTTGGAAAATCGGAGATGATTTTCATGACAATCTTGCTGAAGGTATTTACGCAGACGCAGCTGAAATAGTCGAAGATGCTATCATTGACAAAAACAGAGATAGAAAAGAGCGATTAGACAATAAAATTGACAGGATCGTCACAAGCAGAGTTTGGGGTTTTCCGATTATGTTTTCGATATTAGCATTGGTGTTGTGGATTACCATAAAAGGAGCAAATTACCCCTCTGCATTTTTAGCTGATATTTTATTAGGTGATGTAAGGCCTATGCTGAAATCCTTTGCAGCGAGTCTGAATTTTCCTTGGTGGCTGTCAGGCTTTTTAATCGATGGCGTATATTTGGCTGTGGCTTGGGTAATCGCTGTAATGCTACCTCCAATGGCTATATTTTTTCCGCTATTTACACTATTGGAAGATTTTGGTTATTTGCCAAGAGTGGCGTTTAATCTCGATTATTTATTCAAAAAATCCGGAGCTCACGGCAAGCAAGCATTGACGATGAGTATGGGCTTTGGTTGCAATGCTGCTGGTGTTGTTGCTACAAGAATAATAGATAGTCCAAGAGAGAGATTGATAGCTATAATCACCAATAATTTTTCACTATGCAATGGTCGATGGCCAACACAAATACTATTGGCAACAATATTTATTGGTGCTGTTGTCCCCGCCTCTCTATCAAGTATTGTCTCGCTTGGAGCTGTGTTTGGTATTGCAGTTTTGGGTATCTTCTTTATGTTTTTTGTGTCTTGGGCATTATCCAAAACCCTTTTAAAAGGGGAGGTATCAACATTCAACCTGGAGTTACCTCCCTACAGACCACCTGATTTTTGGAGGACGATATATACTTCTATTATAGATAGAACTCTGATTGTTTTGTGGCGTGCGATAGTATTTGCTGCTCCTGCCGGTGCTGTGATTTGGTTGATTTCCAATTTGTATATCGGAGAGCAAAGCATTGCTGCTTGGATGATTCATTATCTTGACGGATTTGGTTTTCTTATCGGTCTGAACGGGGTGATATTATTGGCGTATATCGTTGCCATTCCTGCCAATGAAATAGTGATACCTACTATATTGATGCTTACCGTATTGGTAACAGGCTTGAATGTAGGAGAAGGGGCAGGAGTGATGTTTGAATTAGACTCTGTCAACGATACTGCTTCTGTCCTAAAAGCAGGTGGATGGACGCTTCTGACCGCTATAAATGTGATGTTATTTAGTTTGCTTCACAATCCTTGCAGTACTACCATTTATACTATTTACAAGGAGACAAAAAGTATGAAATGGACAGTTTTAGCATCAATTTTGCCTGTAATTATAGGTTTCGTAGTTACATTTGTAGTAGCACAGCTTTGGAGAATATTTGTTAACTAATTATTAAAAACGACAATGTGGTTAACTAAAGTGATTGAAAGATTTACAGTAGAATCGAAGTATAAAACCACCTTGAATATGTTTGACCAAATTGGCACAGAACTCGTTCAATCGAATTTGAATTTTGAAAAAATATTATAGATATTAGCGATAATAAAGAGGGGCGCATTTCATTTTTTCGCGTTGCGGGTTGATTCTCCTTTAGGAGTCAGAGGCAAAGAATAGGAAAAGCGAAAAAATGAAATACACCTATAAAGAGGTAATTTGTATCTTTAGTACAAAAAATGGGAAAGTTGAGAGAGTAGTGAAATTGTAATGGAACAAATTGTTTGAGAAATTTGTTTCTATTAGTGAATCAAAAGTTATAAATTATGTCAATAGCGGAGCTTAGGCAAAAACTGATAGATAAAATCAGTTCAATTGAAAATGATGAGTTACTCAGGGAAGCATCTCGATTAATAGATATCGAAATTATTGATATTGAAAACCCATATGCTTTATCAGAAGATATGGAGAAAGCGGTATCTATTGCAAGAGAACAAATAAGTAATGGAAATTACTTATCACACTCAGAAGCTAATAAAGAATTTGAAGAATGGTTCGACAAATAATTTGGTCAAGAAGAGCCCAAGAAGATAGAAAATCCATTTTTTCATATTGGAACAAAAGGAACAAATCAAAAGTTTATAGTAAAAAACTAAATAGACTATTCATTAAAGCTGCAGAATTACTTGCAATTCATCCAAATATAGGTAGAGTTTCGAACAAAGAAAACATTAGAATCAAAGTTGTTAAAGATTACTTACTAATTTATGAATTTACAACTAAAGAGCTAAGGATTCTTTCAGTTTTTGATACGCGACAAAATCCAAATAAACTGAAAAACATATTGAAATGAACCGAATAGTATTATCTTTGATTTTAATTATGGGAATAATAAATTTGTATTCTCAAGCAGAAAAACAAAACCCGCAACTTAATAAAATCGATATTTTGCATTATGATTTTGATATAAAATTATCGGACAAAAGCGATTTGATTGTTGTGACTGCAGGGATTAGTTTGAAATTCAAACAGAATATACAATCATTTTATCTTGACCTTAAAAACAAAGAAGGAGAGAAAGGAATGGTTGTCAGCTCTGCAATGCAAGGAAATGATGTTTTGGAGTATCATCAAAAAAATGACAAGCTTTACATTTCAGGCAATTGGCAAAAAGATGATGATGCAAAGATAAAAATCAAGTACAGTGGAATCCCCGCTGACGGGCTTGTGATATCCAAAAACAAATTCGGGAAAAGAACTTTTTTTGGTGACAATTGGCCAAATAGAGCTCATAATTGGTTGAGTGTAATCGATCATCTTTCAGATAAGGCAAGTGTGGATTTTACCGTGAGAGCACCACAACATTATGATGTTATAGCCAATGGTGTATTGGTAGAAAAAAAGAGGATTGATAACGGCTATAATTATTATCACTTTAGCACAAAAGATATTCCTTTAGCGACTAAAGTGATGGTGATAGGAGTTGCTGATTTTGATATAAAACAATATGGAGAAGTTTATGGTATTCCTATTAGTTCTTGGGTATTTCATCCCGCACCAAAAGGCGGTTTGGACGACTATTTACCGGCTATGGAGGTTATGAAATACTACATTGATTCGATTGGTGAATACTCGTATCTGAAACTTGCTAATGTACAATCCAAGACCAGATACGGAGGGATGGAAAATGCAGGAAATATCTTTTACTATGAAAATTCCGTTAATGGAAAACATCAGGTTGAGCCCCTTATAGCACACGAAGTAGCACACCAATGGTTTGGCAATAGTGCTACGGAAAAGTCCTGGTATGATATATGGCTCAGTGAGGGATTTGCCACGTATTTGACGGATATGTTTTTAGAGTATAAATACGGAACTGAAAAGATGAAAGAAAGAATGGCTACCGAAAGAGCAAAAGTAATCCGGTACAATTCAAGTGTATCAAAACCGGTGATTGATACCACCGTAACTGATTGGAATAGGCTATTGAACCCTAATTCTTATGAAAAAGGAGCTTGGTTTTTGCATATGCTTAGAAATAAAATAGGTAAAAACAATTTTTATAAGCTATTGAGAACCTATTATAAAAAATACAGGAATTCAAATGCTACAACGGGAGATTTTAGAGCGATTGCGGAAAGTGTATCCGGTATGAGATTGAAGAGCTTTTTTGACCAATGGTTGAGAAAGCCGGGATATCCAAAACTCGATATTGCATGGAAGATTAAAGATAATGTTTTGTATGTAAAAGTCAGGCAAAATGACGGTGTTTTTGATATTGACTTACCTATTAGGCTAAGTAATTTCAATAGAAAAAAGATAGACTATCATCTGTCTGTTAAAACAGTTGATGAGCTGTTTGCACTACCTATTGATAAAGAATTTACAGACCAAAATACAAAATTTGAAGTAGATCCTGATATTGTAGTATTGCAAGAAATAAATGTAAAACAAGATAGTGAATTTAAAATTGATATTCCGGTGATTGAGAGCGGAGCATTGTTAAAAGAAGGGGATTTGCTGTTTCAGGATTTGGATTGTGGTGCATTGTGTGATGCAATTGAAAGTGTGACTTTTGGAATAGATAGTGCACATTTTTCACATATAGGAATTGTTTCCAAGATAAAAAACGATAATGTGACTGTCTTGGAGGCGATGGGAGATAAAGTACGAGAAGTGAGTTTGGATGATTTTCTGTACAGGTACAAAGACAGATATGGAAGGCCAAAAGTTGTCGTAGGTAGGCTGAAAGATGATAAGCTTGTTAAGAATGCATTGAGCATTTTGAAAAAATATATCGGTAAGCCGTATGATGATGTATTTGACATAAACAATGATAACTATTACTGTTCCGAATTAGTGTATTTCGCATTTAAAGATAATGCAGGAAAAAATCTTTTTACGCTTATGCCAATGAGTTATAAAAATAGTGCAACAGGGGAATATTTTGAATCCTGGATTGAATATTTCAATAAATTAAATACAAGCATTCCACAAGGCAAACCGGGGATAAATCCGGGAGGTATTTCCAGATCTGATAAAATCAATATTTTATACAAATTTGGCAATCCTGAGGGTTGGTGATCTTGGATTTTGATAAAATGACAGGGGGTGGTTTCGAATTTTACGACGATACGGGGAGTTAGACCGTAAAACCTACAAAGGTTTCTGCGGGAGGGTAGTGTTGCAAAAAAACGAAAAAAATAAAATACACCTTTTTAGATACATATTCTTACGATTTTTAAAACTTATTTAATTTAGATAGGTTAAAATTATAGCTGTTCTATGCAACTATCTATTGTTTTTCTCGAATAAACAACAAATTTTTGTAATTTCGCAGTCGGAAAAAAATCACATTTTTTTAATCTGATAAAATTTAAACATATGGCTTTTGATATAGATATGATAAAAAAAGTTTATCAAACAATTCCCGGCAAGATTGATAAAGCGAGGAAATTGTTGGGCAGACCAATGACATTGACTGAAAAAATATTATATTCTCATCTATGGGATGGAGATCCTACGACAATATATAAGAGAGGAAAAGATTATGTTGACTTTAAAGTTGACAGAGTGGCTATGCAAGACGCAACGGCACAAATGGCACTTTTGCAATTTATGCTTGCGGGAAAGAAAAAAGTAGCTGTACCCTCTTCTGTGCATCTTGATCATTTGATTCAAGCGCATGATGGTGCGGATAAGGATCTTCAGGAAGCATTGAATAGAAACAATGAGGTATATAATTTTTTGGAATCTGTATCAAGCAAATATGGTATTGGATTTTGGAAACCGGGTGCAGGTATTATTCACCAAGTAGTTCTTGAGAATTATGCTTATCCGGGAGGATTGATGATTGGTACCGATTCTCACACGGTAAATGCAGGAGGACTCGGAATGGTAGCTATTGGCGTTGGGGGTGCGGATGCTGTTGATGTAATGGCTGATATGCCTTGGGAATTGAAATTTCCAAAATTAATAGGTGTGAAATTAACAGGTAAACTCAACGGTTGGGCTGCACCAAAAGATATTATACTTAAAGTAGCAGGAATCTTGACTGCTAAAGGTGGGACTGGTGCCATAATAGAATATTTCGGAGAAGGTGCAGAGTCATTGTCTGCAACAGGTAAAGGAACTATATGTAATATGGGCGCTGAAGTAGGTGCAACTAATTCCAATTTTGCTTATGACACAGCGATGGAAAGATACTTGAGAGCAACCGGTAGATCAGATGTAGCTGACGCAGCCAATGAGATCAAGGATTACTTGAAATCAGACCCTGAAGTTATAGCTAACCCTAATGATTATTACGATCAATTAATAGAAATTAATCTGGATGAACTTAGACCATATCTAAACGGTCCGTTCACACCGGATAGGGATACTCCAATTGATAAAATGAAGGATGAAGCTCCTGCAAATGGTTGGCCATTGGAAGTACAATGGGGTTTGATTGGTTCTTGTACCAACTCTTCTTATGAGGATTTGTCTAGAGCAGCTTCTATAGCCAGACAAGCATTAGCTCAAGGCATAAAATTAAAAGCCGGCTTGGGTATAAATCCGGGATCCGAGCAAGTAAGATATACAGCTGAAAGAGACGGGATACTTGATACATTCAAAGAATTGGGTGGTCGGATATTCACCAATGCTTGTGGACCGTGTATAGGTCAATGGAAAAGAGATGATATCGAAGGTAATCCTAAGAATACTATTGTACATTCATTCAATAGGAATTTTGCCAAAAGAGCAGATGGTAATCCCAATACAAATGCTTTTGTAGCATCACCCGAAATGGTGATGGCTCTGGCAATATCCGGAAGATTGGACTTCGATCCCAGCAGAGATACCGTAAAAAACGATAAAGGAGAAGAAGTAAAACTTGATTTGCCAAAAGGATGGGAATTGCCTGAGAAAGGATTTGAAGTGAAGGATTCAGGTTATATTGCTCCGGCAGAAGATGGTAGTGATATCGAAATTGTGGTAAATCCACTCTCAGACAGATTGCAGTTATTGAGTCCGTTTCCTGCTTGGAATGGAGATAATATTTACAATGCTCCTCTATTGCTTAAAGCTTTTGGAAAATGTACCACAGACCATATATCAATGGCAGGTCCTTGGTTGAAGTTCAGGGGACATCTTGATAATATTTCAAATAATATGTTAATCGGTGGGGTTAATGCATTCACAAAAGAAGTGGGTAAGACCAAAAATCCATTGACAGGAGAATATGAAGCAGTACCAAAAGTTGCCAGAGATTTGAAAGCGGCAAAACTTCAATCTGTGATAGTTGGAGACCATAATTACGGCGAAGGTTCTTCAAGAGAACACGCAGCTATGGAACCAAGGCATCTTGGTGTAATCGCAGTTATAGTAAAATCATTTGCCAGAATTCACGAGACAAATCTTAAAAAACAAGGAATGCTTGGTTTGACTTTTGCCAATGAAGCGGACTACGATTTGGTACAAGAGGACGATAGATTCAGTTTTGTGGATTTGAAGGATTTTGCTCCGGGTAAGCAGTTGACAGTCGAAATTGAGCACAAAGATAAATCTATTGATATTATCAAAGTAAATCATACTTATAATGAGCAGCAAATCGATTGGTTTAAAGCAGGAAGTGCCTTGAACTCATTGAGGAAGTAGAGAATAAAACCTCATTTCCCCCTGATGAACTACTCGTTATCACGAATTTCACAGGGTAAACCCAGTAAAATAAATTTTCAATTTAGGCAAAGCCTATTTCACAGGGTAAACTGACTCTTTCTCCTTTTATTGGGTTTGAACTAAATTGAATACCATTTTGAAAGTAGAAGGAGCGTGTGAGAATTTCTATCGTCAAATGCCGATTGACGACATCTGTTTTTTGTATTTGCTAAGAGGTCAAAGACCCTTTGGCTTAGGGTGGTGAGAGTGGAGAGTGGTTGAGTCAAGAGAGATCTCTGACCAGCAGGATGGCTCAGGGTTTGTGATGGGGCTTTTTGGTTTTAAAGATTAAAGTTGGAGTTTACCCACCATGTCTCAAACAAAAAGGTCGCAATTTGTAGATTGCGACCTATTCAATTTGAATATAACGCCTTAGAGGCTATAAGGTAATTATCTACTAACAATCATCTTTTTCGTTGCAATCTTACCGTCTTTATCGTAAAAATTAACAAAATATAAGCCTGTTTGTAAATGAGAAACACCTATCCTATTATTATTTAATCTACCATTTTGGACTACTTCTCCAACTATATTTGTAATGATATAATTTACATTTCGAACTGAACTATTTTTTAATCGAACATAAACACAATCACTTGCCGGTTGTGGATACAATCTAATATCGAAATTACTTGAAATATTATATGTTTTATTGGACACTTTATTTTTCCATTTCATAAAAAGCTGATATGGCAAATCCTCAGTTATCGATTTAAGTATATTAGTTGCCTTATTCTGATTTAATCCAAGGCTTTCGTGAAGAATAGCATTTTGTTTTGCTTTAAGTTTCAAAGTAAACAAAACACTTCCGGGTTCGACTAAATAATTATCATTTGTCTGATAATCTTTAGAGTACAATATTTTGATTCTATCATTTTCTATTACAACATTATTAGCCACAGAAAAATCTTTTAGGACATCACTTGACAGGTTAATCAATTCAATATTTTCCGAATTGATTTCCAGGTCTAATTGAATTCCCTCTATATTGAAATTACCGTTACTCAAAATATCTATATCATAATACTCACCTTTGTTTAGAATTTCATCCTGTGAAGAAATGTCCGTCTTTTTCAATCCACTTACCATATTACCATTATACAAGTCTCCCATTTTTATACCAATAAATGACTGATTATAGCTTGAAGTATCAATCTTAATAGTAGAGGGATAATCAACAGGAACTTTATTTCCTAAGGGGAATTGATACATAGCATCAACAAATTTCCAAACTTTTGCTTCTGCCGGTGGTACGTAAGTTCCTAAAATAATTTTATTCAACAATATCAAATCCAACGATGTTATAAAACCACTTTCGTCAATATCCGCAGCGATTTTTTGGTATGGACTAAGCGATAATTGTCCATAAAGATACTTACGCAAAAATATTATATCAAAATAATCAAGTCCTGATTTCCAATCATCGTCCTTCTTCGGTGCAATTATAGTATTTTGAGCAATATTTTCCAAAGAAACACATCCATCTTCTGAAGTAAAATAGTCGTTGATAACTTCAACATTAGGAATGGGATTATAATTCTCAGTATATGTGCAAATTCCACCTCTATACAATCTAGCTTTAACTTCTATTTTTTGGGTATATTGATAAACTTCTCCGTTAAAATCATTAGATATTGTCCAAGTTCTATTTACTATTGTAAAGCTATCGTTATTAACAATTGTTTTATCCTGATATATAAAGTCATAAAAATCATTACAATCATTGATTATTAAAGGTTCAACATCATTTGGATGTATATTATTATTGTGCTTCAAATTATCAGGAGTGATATTGAGTGTATTGACTACAATATCAGCAGGCCATTCGACATCATCATCCAGTGTATGACCACTTGCACAATCTCCTACAGGTGTATTCCAAGGAAGAGTATCGCAAATAACTCCACTAAATTCCAAATCGAAATTAAATATAATAACTTGAGTATATCTATATAATCCCTCATTTTCTGATGAGTTATATTTGTACCAATCTATAACATACCACTCCCTTATTAATTTATAATAATTATCAAAATGAAACAATACATCTTCATAGGCATATGATGTTAGACTACAATCATTATTTATAATAGGTTTAGTACATTCGATAGGTGCGCCTAAAAATATTAATGAATCAGGAGAAAATTTTAAATCCAATGTATCACAAATACTCAATTCAAGATCACAGGGCCATTGAATATCATCAATTGTAATTGTTTTGTCACAACCTATATGTAAAATACTTGTACAATAATTACCGGTTTGTATATCTGATACGGTAGCATAGTATGTTTTTCCATGATCAGAAAAATCAATAATATTATCATCTTGAGGAACAGTACTATTTCTATTATCAAAAATCTGTACAGAATATTGGCTATTATTTAATTGATTACCTTCCAAAAGCATTTGTGGTGTTATTTCTATAATCTCATTGGTATCAACGGATATATTCAAATGGTGAATACAGGTCAAATCATTTTGTTTATTTTCTATTTTAACTTTGGTAAAACAATCATTATATCTTCCATATAAATCGCCTCCTGATTTCATTCTATCCGGATCAACATAGCCTGTTCCGGGATTTGTATCAAATACCCTCAAAGCCACCAAAACAACATTGTCCACATCTTCAATACAAAAACTTACATTATCATCGTACCAAACATCTATGGCATTTGTCTCGGGATTGTCATCGCCATTTTCATCAATACAACCTCCATCATAATTGGAATTATCATCTACTCTTAAAACTTTAAAATAAACAGGTTGACAATTGTCATAAGAACCGGCATCAAAAGTTTCAGCAAAAACTTTTGCAGTATTGTTTGATGTCAAAGATACGCTAGTATTACTATCACATATCGCAATGGGTGGAATTTCATCTTTCACGTTGATAAGAACAGAGCATTCCTCTTTTGAACCATCTTCTTTCGTTGCCAAAAGAGTATAACAATTCAATCCTAGATTATCAGCACCCAACTCTAATGTAGTTTTACCATTTATCAAAACGTTCGAAATAGGATCTTGCCCTGTATAAAGGTCTATTGCATTAACTGTCGCAGAACACAATGAGTTTAAGGATATAGAAAAAGTGTCCGGACATGATTTATTAACGATAGACACTTTACCTTCACGAAATGTATAATCAAGGCGATTCCCATCTAAATCGATTACTTCTGTTATGAGGTCATTATTTGTTTCATTCAAATAACTAACTTCTCCCTTTTCACCAATCGCAGTAAAACACAGTTTGAAAATTATTGTGTTATCCTTCAAACTCAAACCCTGTACGGAACCATCAACCCATACTAATCTTATTTTATTTCCTATTTTATAACTGGGAAAATCCTTTTTTAAAAAATAATTTTCAGACAGCTTTAAGCTATCAAATTTCAATATACTTTCATCCCACGTAATGGACATTTGAAAGCCTGTAATTTTATTGAAATTCTTAACGGACATTGGCACACAAATACTTTTCCCTTGAGCCACACAGGAGTTTGCAGGAAAATTAAATTTGACAGCACCCGAATTGGATTCATAGTTGAGTATTATAATCTGAGAGTATCTATAAAACCCATCTTCTACCAAATTACTGCAATCCAATTTTCTTCCAATTATGGCATCAATGTTGTCTTCAGCACCTGAATTTGGTACATATTTACACCAATCAATAATCGCCCAGTCTTTTATTATCTTAATTTGCTCTTCCGGTAATAAGAAAGTATCTGCTTTTAAAATTTCAGCAGTAACAATATTACAATTATTACCATCCCAAACCGGTTCACCAAAAGATTGACTGCCGGTATTTGTATCAATAATTATGTCTTTCGGAAATTCTATTGTGCATGGGTTAAAGGGTTTTCTTCCCTCTATTTTTAAATGTTGCTCACATTGTACTATTTTTCCACAACCTGTTGCAGTCCAAGTTCTGATTATCTCAGACTCACAAGATGATGCATTATCGATTCTATCTTTATAATCCAACAAAGCATCGCAAAGGCTAACTAATTCCGGTTTTATTTCAGGATTCTTATTAGGATCAAGGCTGTCTTCACAGTTTACTGTTAGAGGCGGACAATCCAATACTGGTTCTGCTTCACAATTGACTTCCAAATAAACTAGACAATCATTGAATCTCCCATACAAATCACCTCCGGCTTTCATCCTATGAGGATTAACAGGCCCTGCACCCGGATCTGTATCAAATACTCTCAAATCAAACATAACGTTAGAAACTAAATCTTCACAACAGAAAACGGCTTCATCATCATACCACATATCTATTTGATCTGTTGTAGGGTCATCGTCTTCCTGATAATATGCGCAACCAAAACCATAGTCATTATAATCATTCCATCTTATAACCTTGAAAAACAATGACTGACAATTGTCAAATGAACCGTTATCAAAGGTTTTTGCGGATACCTTTGCAATACCATCATCCCCTAAAGTTACCATTACATTTTGATTACACACAGGAACAGGGGGAACTACATCTTTTACATTGATATGAATTGTACACTCTTCTTTTTCACCATTAGAATGTGTTACAGAAAGAATTACATCATTTAATCCCTTATTACTACAATTAAATTCAATACTCGGATTGCCATTTACCAATAAAGTATCACCCGGTTCTTCACCAATATACAAATCTTCTGCCAAAATCGTTTTTGACATATCACTATGAAAATCATTCAATTTTACCGTTTTAAAAGTAAGACATCCAGCGCTATTTGCTAATTGTCCTGAATTAAATACAAAAGGAATAGGATTTAAATAATCAAATACCCCCGCTTTAAATCCGTGATTACTATTAAAATCCAAAGAAGTATATAAAGGTGCTGCTTTAGATACAGTGAAACAAAGCTCAAATAATGCTGTGCCGTCATCCAATGTAGTTTTATACCCTGAATTATTCGTCCAAACAGCAAATATTTCACCATTTTCAGCATATTTATTGGAAAAATATACATTACCAAAATTACTGAGGAAAGGTGATGTATTTTCTATACCCTTTAGTGCCAAAACATTTTTGTCCCACGAAACAGGAAATTGAAAACCTGCTATGTCAGTAAAATGTTTAACTGTAATAGGGATACAAATTTCCTGCCCCGGCTCGACAAGGTATTCTTCGATATTAAATGAAACAGTATCATTTTCATTTCTTATACTATAATTCTGATAATCCCCATCATTTCGAGAAAAATCAATAATTGAAGAATATTTAGGTTCAATTGATTGTTGGTTATTGTCAATACCATTATGAATACCATAATATATATTAGAATGATTTACATCACCGGTTTTTACCGGTATTAAATTACGAGTAATTGACGTGTCCTGATCTAGTGAAAATATGACATTTTCCTCCAATCCTATATCCAATGCTTCAGGAATAGAATCGAATACTTGCATAGCATTTCCAAACCTCCAACTTGTATTCTGAGGAAACGAATCAATTATGCCTAAAATTATTCTCCTCAATTGTATAATGTCAAGAGCATTGATTACATCATCTTTTCTAACATCCGCTGCAAAATAAGAATAAGGATTATCAAATTCTTCTAATTGTAAAATATGCTTTAATATAATAACCAAATCATAAGTTGTGACGCCTTTAATGCGCTCTTTATCATTATAAGCAGATAATTTATACGTTCCGGCAAGCACGTTAAAATCAAATAAAGATGTTGTATTGATTGTACTATTTATTCCATTGTTAAAAATATTTTTCAATGTAACATCGACACCCGAATTAATTTCTATCGGATTACCGTTATAAACAAATCGCCCATTAACCCGGTTATGTGATGTGCCATCAGATTTTTGTAGGTTTAGCATAACTGTACAAAAATCAGAATTGCCATGAAGATCCCATACAAACATCGTAACTGCAATAGAAGTATCATTAGGAAAAGAAAATACTTTTGAGGAACTTCTCTTAAGCTCATTATAATCCGGATCTTGCTCGGGTGGAATATCGGAATAGGTAAACCTGAGCTCAGACGAAGAGGTACCTTCATCAAATGATCCTCTGTCGAAATATTTTGCAAATATTTCGATGCTATTGTCATACATAATTACTGTTGTATTAGCAACACAAACCGGAATCGGTCTTTTTTCATCCTGAGCTTGTAAGCTAGATTTCCCTAAGATACTTATCCCAAAAAGGAACAGTAAACTGAGTAAAATTTTATTTTTGTAATTCATCATTAATTTTTTTAAAGTTAATTCAATAGTGACTTCAAGAAAATAGCTAATTTTTAACATAACTATATTAATATAGTTTGGAGTTTATCAAATTTGATATATTTTCTTTCAGACATAAAACGGTAAACTTGCAAGTTTTAAAATGAATATTTCATACCTACATTTAGGTTTAAAATTCTATATTTTTCATTAATATTTAATTCTTTATCGGAATAGTTTATTCTCTTGGACAATAAACCGGATTTAATATAAAGCCAATACCCATATTTCAGCCTAAAATCGACATTAAGCGATGCTCTCCAACCAATATTAAATCTACTATCATATGGATTATTTTTTGTGTTAGTATAATTAACCGGTTCGTATTTACTGTCTATATACATTCCATTTGAATAAGTAAATAAATTGAATATTGCTCCTGTTTCAATTGAAATATTATAATATCTCTTTTGAACTATATTATATCCAATACTCAAAGGTATATCCAATAGATAATGGTAATTGTAAGCCGTAATTTTATATTGATTGTCTTTGGTAATAACTAAAGCCGCAGATCTTTTTTCAATTATAACTTCCTCTTCTTTTAAACTTTGTAATCGTGTAGTTAATCTGGAAAAACAAAAACCGCTATTGATAAAAAGCCTATTGTTAAGATAATAATCTACACCCACATTGATTCCCAAAGCTGGTTTTGATGTAGATATACTATCGAGATAGCTTGAATAATCATTATTTGTACTTTTGTTTGAGTAGAATCCTTGATTAATATTCCCCAAACTAATACCGATATTCAATAAGATTTTCTTTCTTGAAAGATTTAAATTATTGACCGGCCTATTTGCCAAAATTCTTTTATGTTGCTTGAGTAATAATTTAGGAACAATAATATATTCAAATAATAAATATTCTCTTTTAGATAAATCAACTTGTCCTTTAGAAGTCTTTATGTCATTATTGCTGTTTTCGACAATAAACATAGATTTATCTTTTGCCGTTAATTTTGTATTTCCTGTTCTTGAATCCAATGCCATTGGATATTTATGTTTCTTGCTTCTTTCTGTCCTTTTAATATTATCATCAGACGAATTTGTATTAATTGTTTTCTCTATATTATTCTTAATTTTTATAACCTTAGTGTCTTCATTCAATATGGATTTAGTAATATTTTCGACATTTTTATTGTCTATGTCATCCTTTATGATTATGCTTTTTTGACTATTGATATTACCTTGTATAACTGTAGTTTTTTGAATAGTGCTAGATGTATTTTTATTAACAATGGTTTTCGAGATATTTTTATCAGAGACCGTGTACAACAAACCACCGGTTATCAACAATACCATTGAAAACAGTAAAAAATAGAAACCTCTTTTTTTCTTTTTTTTATTATTAGGAACGTATTGGGACAATGATTGCCACATCTCATCTACATCCACTTGATGCTCCAGAGATTGCATTTTGTTTATCATTATTTTTTCCCTCTTATTTAATTTCATTATGTCGTTTTTATAATTTTAAGAATATAAAATACTTACTATCGAATTTTATATTTTATATTTTCTGTTTCTCTCATTCTATTCAAATATATAATTTGTAATTTTTTTCTTGCTCTTGTCAATTTTGACCTCGAAGTACTTTCCTGTATGCCTAGTAATTTAGCTATTTCAACGTGACTATATCCTTCAATTAGTGCCAGGTTGAATATTATTCTGTAATGCTCGGGTAGAGATTGAATCATATTCAAAATATCTTGTTCATTCAATTCTATTTCAATCTCAGCTTCGTATTTCCATTCTTCATCAAGACCTGTATTTTCCAGAAATGCAAAACCATTTCTTTTTTTCCTCAGAGCAACTAAAGAAGTATTTATTGCTATTTTTCTCAACCATCCTGAAAAATTCCCTGTTGTTTTATAATTTTCAATATTCTGAAAGACTTTGATAAAAGTTTCTTGTACTGCATCCTTGGCTTCAAACTCATTTTGTAAATATCTTATGCATATACCCATGAGTTTTGGAGCATACTGCTCAACCAATGCCTTAAATCCCCTTTGGTCTCCCTGTTTACAATACTGTATTATTTCTTTTTCTTTCAATGTAATAGTTATTGCTATTTTAGATTATCTCTGATTTATCTAAAGTTTCTTTGTATTAAAAATTCTGCTTCAACTTCTTTATATTTAGCTTCAATAGGATAATATGTTTTCATCCAAAATGTACCTATGAAATTTCCTTTTATCCAATCCCCCTTATCTTTTCCGAAATACTCAATTTTAAAATTCTTAAAACCACAACCTTCAGAACTATTTTTACAATTTAAATCATAATGGATGTTACCAATTATCAAGTTTTTAATGTCAATATTCAATTCCTCATCATCGTAGTTCCTTTCTTCCTGTCCGGAAAAATAGATTTCTATTTTTGTATCAAGTTGAGGATTATCGATATCCGATATTTCAAGTTTAGTTCTCCCGTTTTCATTAATAGCTATTGGTGGAGCGAGTAATTTTTCTTTATTATCAATTTTTATTTTAAAATAGCCATCTTTTTTAAATTGACTACAGGTGTAGGATTCATTAAAATTGATTTCGCTTTTGATCTTATAAAAAGATTGCCGCGGTCCGATATCCAGCCAGGTTTCATTAGCACTTTGAAGATGAATCGATTTGTCAGTAAAAGAGATAACATCTAAGTTTACTTCTGAATCAGTCAAAAATAAACATTTATAGGTGCTATCTTGCCATAGTTGGAGGAAACTATTCTGTATTAACTCATCATTACAATTCCTTATTTCCCCTGTCAACTTTACAATAGAGATATTTGTCAAATCGTAAGCAGGAAGTTTAATATCATCAGTTTCATCAAGTTCAAATTCCGAAAAAAAAGTATCACTATTTTGTGTTGCAAATTTGTACTTATATTTTTTATTCATAGGCAAATGAGCGAACCATTTACCGGAATTAGACGTATATACCCTTTGAATAAATCTATCATCATAGTCAAAAATGTCAACCGACTGGTTTCTTAATGGTGTATTGCTTCCGGATATTCGCCCTTCCACCAAATTGTAAATATATTGTTTTCCGTAGCAATAAAATCCTGATTGACCTATTTCAAATTCGATATTATCAGAATTCTTTATACTCGTATGTTCAAGCCATTTGGACTTACTATTGTCGTATCGCCAAATAGTACATTTTTCACAATCAGAGATGTCGGTATTGATGATTACTTTGGATTTTCCCTCTTTTATTCTAAGTTCATTATCATCGACATCTCGAATTCCAAGATAAAATGCAGAATAGATATCAATCCAAACATCTTCATTTTTATTATTTAATGCTAAATGATTGCCGGGCAAGGCTTCTGCTTGTATAGGGTTGTCCAAATCAGGAGTATATGCTTCAATAGATACTTCCCCTGTGTATTTTTGATCTCTATCCATAAAAGCATTTCCTTTTAATGCTATTGAAATATCGGTATTTGGCTTTATTTCAATGTTTTGGCTTGAATTATTTGTTGTTTTGTAAGGTTTTGTGAAAATAGTATGGCTAAAATAGCACACATCCTTGTCCAATGGATTTAAAGAAAATTGGTATTTATGATTATCCTTTTTTATTTGGAGAATAGTTCCGTTTTTATTTGCATCGATAGCTCCAAAATGATAAAATCCATTGTAAAACGAAAGATACTTTTGATCCATAAACGTACAGGTATAATCCGAAATTATATTGCCAAATTCATCATGTACTATACCAACAACATCACCTGAAACATCGATTGGCAAGTGTTTTTTTGAAACCGTTGTCGTATTAATTAACACAATATCATCTTTATAACACGATGTTATAATCATTGCTAATAGGATATAGATAGGTATGTATTTTTTAATCTTCATTTTTATTAAATTTAAGCTGCCGTTTATTAATGAATGCTTTGAAAGTTGATATCGCTGCAATGAAGACAATAAATAAAAGGGTGTGTTTCATTTTTTCGCATGATTGAATTACTGAATAATTGGCTTAAAATAAGGAAAACTTAGGATTCGAAAGCACGACTGTGAGGAGTGATTTTGAAGCCGGCTTATAAAGAAATAATCAAAAACGACGAAGCCTGCCCTGTGAATTTCATTTACGATTATTTCATCAGGGGGTGTGGTTAATCCCTTACTCCCCGCTATAAATTCTAGCTTGTTTAATATAGATTTTACGATTTTTGACTTGGGAGTCAACCTTGAGTTCCAGATCCATAGCAAAGTCATTGTAACTACAATCACAATTGTTTTCCAAATCGTAATAATAATGTCTTTTTATCGCTGTACAATAGTCTGCTAATTCATATATTTCATCATTGGTGAGAACGGTTTTCCCTTGTAATTCCTCGATATTTGAATGTGAGAGGTATTCTATAGTATAGTCTTTGTTGTCCAAGCTGATAGTGTAAACTATTATTTGATCGTGCAAAATTCCGGGTTCGGGATACACAATACTATATTCTTTGTATTGTACATTAAAAATGTATCCGTGATTTACATTGTAGATGTTTTTTGTAATTATCACACCATTTGCATCTTCATCAGGAAATGAGCGATGCACCAAAATTCCCATAGCGGTTGAATTGTGGTCGATTTTATAGTAATCTCTTTCGTCAAAAGCTCTCAGATTCCATAGACTTGCCCATACTTTTTTGATAGCTCTTTCGATAGTTTTTTTCGAATGACCTTTTTTTGCAGAGTATGAATCATACAATCCTGCGCCACTAAAACTCTCCAAATCTTCGGCATTTGTCGAAGATCTAAATCTAAACGAGGAGAATTCACCAAAGTTTTTAATCCTGTTTTTTACCATTGCAATTAACACAATATCCAATGGAGCATCCTTTATCAAATCCCTGATTTTCTTCAATTCATTTTTGCGATATTCCAGATCAATTTTTATCTTTTCATCTTTTAATAGATTGTTTATTACCGTATCGATACCATATTTCTCTATATGTTGTTGGTAATAATAAAAAGGAATCGCGAAATAGTTTTCAGGAACAGGGATACCTCCCATATTCACAAGTTCTGCAAAATTGGCAGCCTTTCCACCAATAGTTTTTACTGAAGCCACATTTTGAGTAGAAAGCTCGATTAATCCCGATGTTTGAGTGTTTTTTTCAAGAAAAATCGGTGTATGAGGTTCTTTTTTCTCCCAAAATTTTGTCGCTTCATCTATACCGGCTTTCCTGATTGTAAAAGAGTCACTTTCAACTTTTAGATAAACTAATTCACCGATTAAATTTTGCAATTTAGGATTATCCCAACCATCTTTTAGAGCCATATTTGGAGTTTTTCTATTATGACTAAGGATATTGATATGGCTAAGAGTTGTTTGAAATTCGGTAGTGATAATACCCGACACAACTGATAAATCATTTGGTACATCATTGAGCAATACGATATCGTGTTTTCCAAGGTAGGTATTGGCTAAATTCTTAATATCAACTTTTTTTAAAAAACCGTATCCGTCACTTAAATTAAGCGCTTGATAATTTTGACCGAAAAATATTTCTTCAGAACTTATCTTAGGTATATCCAAACAACCTTCCCATTTAAGGTTATTGGGATAAAAATAGAGCTTGTCTTTAAAGAAAGAGGTTTCCAAAAGCTTCTCATAGGTTTTTGCTATTCCATCACAGTCCACTTGATCATATGAGCCAAATTCAAATACATATTTATCAATATTTTTATAATAATTAATGGTGACTAGATTCAGGTATTTATTAGGGCTTGCGCCGTATTGCGTGTGGTAAAAATCATTTGGAGTCCCCTTGAAATTTAAAAATATTTTTGAAAAATCATAATGGCTTGAGTATATTTTAGAGTTGACATAATACATTTTTTCTTGGTTCAATTCGTATAAAGCTTTGATTGAAGATACTTCTCCATAATTGGATATTGGTGGACTACTATGGAGCATTACAAAAGCCTCAGGTCGTATCAATTCATTGAAATAATCCAAAGTGTCATATTTTTTCTTCAGAAGATTGACATTTTTTATTTTATCTGTATCTTTTAAAGATATTTTTCTATCAAAATAATTTTCTTTGGAAAATACAAGGCAACTATCAGATTGGAATATTGCTTCAGTAGTATTCTTTTTTCTTACTTTTAAAATATTTTTCCCATCTGAAAACAAGAAAAATATCAGCTTTCTTTGTTGGAAAGTTATAGCCAAGATATAATATCCAATGGGAAATGACGGTATCTTTATACTTCCTTTATTCCAAAGGTTTTTATGCAATAGTACTTTTCCAGATATAGAATAAATTGAAATTGTAGCATCTTTTTCCAGATCAAAATAACAAGTATTATCAATAATAAAAAAATGTAAATTAGACGTGTCCTTTTGTCCGGATATTAGATTAATCTTATAATACCCCTTGTTATCTGAAATTGTAGTTATACCCGAATTAGTACCTTGAATATAAGCATTTGCTAAAGCTTTTCTATTACCCACATCTTGTACTATACCGGCATAACTATTCTGCCCTTTTATAGACTGTGACAAAGGAAAAGTGAATAGTATGATAAAATACCTATGCATAATAGCAGCTTGTATGTTATTTAGTGTCTGCAAGAAAACATATCAAATTTGAAATTGATTCTTTTTGTTATTTTTTGACTTTTTTACAAGTGATTGATACAAGGGTATCAAATCATTGCAAAAAAAAATCAAAACCTGAACATAAATTATCAGAATTTCAAAAATTGTCTGTTTTCGTGCAGCCACTAATTAGAACGAAAAAAATTAAAATTTGTGATTTTGCAAATTGATATTTTTTTATTAACTTGCGTGCTGAATATATCAAAAATATCTTATTTTTATTCTTAGTTTATTTATTAAACACCTTTTTCAGGTCTTTGAGTTGCATAGGTTTGAAAGGAAGGTGGTATGATAGATATTGAAGAATCAGGATAGGATATTATTTATTAATTACAAACAAAAACAATTATTATGAAGCTAAAATTTACTATCCCTATGATGGTTTTGTTGTTGGGATTTGCTCTGCAAATGATTGGGCAACGTGCTATTAAAGGTACGGTTACTTCATCAGATGGAGATCCATTGATAGGAGCAAGTATTATGGTCAAAGGCACCTCAACCGGTGTTATTTCCGACCTTGACGGAAAATATGAAATCAAAGCGAAAGACGGGGACTATTTGGTCTTTTCGTATATCGGTTTCAACAAACAAGAAGTTAAAGTTGACGGACAAAGCACGATTGATGTCGTGATGAATGAAGGAGTGTCCCTTAACGAAGTAGTAGTTACTGCTTTGGGAATTCCTAGAGATAAAAAGTCCTTGGGATATGCAGTAAGTGAAGTGTCATCAGATGAGTTAACAGAAACAGGTCAGACTAATGTTGTATCTGCATTACAGGGGAAAGTTGCGGGAGTACAAATACAAACATCTTCCGGAGCACCGGGTGCTGGTGCTAGTATTTTGATACGAGGAATTACTTCGCTTGATCCAAATAGGAGTAACAGACCTCTTTATATTGTTGATGGCATTGAGATTAGTGACAACACTAATGTTTTGCCTATTACACCAAGTGCGGGCTCAAATGCAGTAAGCTCAAGGACGCAAGCATCAGCAAGTAACAGAGCTATTGATATCAATCCTGAAGATATAGAATCTTTAAGCATTCTAAAAGGAGCACAAGCAACAGCTCTTTATGGAATAAGAGCTGCAAATGGTGTTGTGCTTATCACAACCAAGAAAGGAGTAAAGGGTACACCTAAAATCAGTGTGCATTATGGTCAAGGATGGGAAAATGTCAATAAAACTCCAAAAATACAAACTAGGTTTATAGATGGACATCGGAATACTTCTTTACAAAGATCTTTCAAATGGGATATGTGGGGGGCAATAGTTACTGATAAAGAAGAAAATCCTATTAGAGATATTTACAAAGAATTTTTTAGAACCGGAAATATAAGAAATTATGGAGCAAGTGTGTCTTCAGGTACCGATAAGTTTACTTATAGAATTTCTGCTGACAGATATAGTCATGATGGAGTAATCCCTAATACTTATTGGGATAAGACCAACTTTACATTTAGCGGGGGGGCACAATTAACTAAAAAACTAAATGTTTCAGCAAACATAATGTATGCAAATACCGGAGGTAATAGACCACATGTAGGTGATAAGTCCATTTTGAGTGATTTAAGCTATATGGCTACTGTTGTTGACCCAACTTCATATCCGGAGCCATATGTGTTTAATAAAAACTTTGCTGTTGGAATTATAGACCATCCTTTATTTTTAGCTAGGCATAATACATATATAGATGATGTTCACAGATACATATCCGGATTAACAGCAAAATATGATTTTTCTGACAGAATAAAGTTACAATATACAATCGGACTAGATAATTCTAGCGATGCAAGAACAAGAATCGTTCACCCTCAGACCGATGAAGGATCAAAAGTTCATGGATTTTTGGTTGAACAAAACTTGAATGAATCGCAGCTAACATCTAATTTAATGATGTTATGGAATTATGATATTAATGATAGAATAAAGCTTAATGGTTTAGTTGGACAAGATATACATACATCAAAAACAAAATGGGTTTCTACAAGAGGTGAGGGATTTGTATTGGATAACTTTTACAATTTGTATAACACAACTAATTTATTTGTTGGTAACAGTATAGTCAATAAAAGAAATTTGGGAGTGTATGGACAGGTGACAATGAGTTATAATAATTATTTTTATCTTACTGCAACTGGCAGAAATGACTGGTCTTCTACATTGCCATCAAAGAATAATTCGTATTTTTTTCCATCAATAAGTGCCTCTTTGTTATTATCTGATATGATAGATATGCCTAGTTTTGTTTCTTTAGCTAAACTAAGGGGATCATATTCTATTGTAGGTAAAGATGCCAGCCCGTACAAAATCGGTAGATATTTCCAAAGAGCATCTAATTTTCCATTTGGTGACGTAGTTGGATTTTCTCAATCTACTCTCATTGGTGATGTCAATCTTAAACCTGAATTTACAAAATCAACAGAATTTGGTGCTGAAATAAATCTATTCAACAACAGGTTTGGATTGGATTTTTCCTATTATAATAATAACCTTGAAGACATGATTTTATCTGTACCTATTAGTAATGCAACAGGTGCTTCAAGGTATGTAACAAATGCAGGTTCTATTAATTCAAACGGTATTGAAGTTGCTGTATTTGCAAATCCAATAAATTATCATGATTTTAGTTGGGAAACTTCAATGACATGGTCAAAAAATAAAGGTAAAGTTACCGATATTGCTGAAGGCATTGGCGATATTGAATTATTTTCAAGTAGAGGTATAACCAATAAATATGTTAAAGGTGGAAATATAGGAGATATATACGGATATGCTTATAATAGAAATAAAAATGGAGACTTGATAATTGATAAAAATGGATATCCCGGTGTCGTATGGGATTCCTTAAAATTAGTCGGTAACGCTTTGCCTAATTGGACAGCAGGTTGGAATAATCAGTTTAAATACAAAGGATTTTCCTTTTCGTTTTTATGGGAATGGAAAAATGGAGGAGATGTGTTTGACTTAGGAAGAAGAAACAGTTTGAGAAATGGTCAAATAATTGAAACAGAAAGAAGACATGAACAAGTAATTTTCAAGGGAGTAAATGAAGTTGTTGATGGAGACGGAAATGTGACATATAAAGAAAATGATGTCCCTGTAGAACTTACCGGGCCTTATTTTTACAGGTCTAAAACTAGATATAATTATGCTTCAGATGTACTTCTTGAAGATGGATCATGGTTTAGACTGAGAAACGTAAGTTTGTCATATACTTTACCAAGTACATTATTCGGTTCAAAGTATATAAAGGGAGCAACGGTATCATTTATTGCTAATAATGTATATTTAAATACTCCTTTCTTGGGATATGATCCTGAAATTAATTATTTTGGTAGTGATAGTAATATCTATGGCTATACAGGATTAAGAAATCCGGCTACTAAAAGTTATTTCTTAAAGTTAAATCTAAATTTCTAAAATGAATAAAATAATTAAAATGAAATACATAAAAAGTCTATCATTGGTTTTTTTGGCATTTGGATTTTTAATATTGTCATCTTGTAATGATTTTCTGGATGTTAATGATAATCCGACTAAAGTCCGAGATGCCAATTTAAAAGTTTTATTACCAAATGTAATAGAAAAAACTTCTGCAGCACACTATAAAGCTATGTTGACTGCAAACAGAATAACACACCAGCTTGATCATGTTTCAGGTTATTATGGAAATAAAATCACTATGGGTGGGAATTGGATTACTTCATATCTTTCAGCTCTTAATAATCTGAAAATTATTGTCGAGAAATCTGATGACAATGACCATTATTCCCCACATTACAAGGGAATAGCAAGAATACTCCAAGCAATTCATATTGGTATGATTACTGATTTTTGGGAAAATGCCCCATACTCTGATGCATTAAAAGGATCCGAAAATACAACACCGACTTATGACTCTCAAGAGAAATTGTATTCGACATTATTTGAGTATCTTAATGAAGCAATTCCTTTGTTGGAAGCTGATGAATCTTTCTATTCACCAGGGAAAGACGACCTGATTTATAATGGAGATCTTTCAAAATGGGTTAAATTAGCTCATTCTTTAAAGGCTAGATACTTATTGCATTTGTCAAACAAGTCTAACGTCGATTGGAACAAGATTGTAAATGAAGCACAACAAGGATTATCCTCCAATGCTGATAATTTTCAGTTGTTTTATAATGATGTTTCTTTAAATCCGATTTATGACAAAATTGCTTTGTCGAATCAAACAGGAAATTTAACCGTTACATTTGGAAAGATGTATGTCGATATGTTAAATGGAACATCTTATGATTTTGATCCAAGAATAGAAAAGATTGTCGATAAAGATACTTTTCCTAATTATGCAGGTTTAGCTACTTACGATTTGAATGCCCCAAAGCACACTTGTGAAATATCAACAAAAACTTGGTATGCTCAGCCATCAGCTCCAATTATTATGATGAGTTATTCCGAATCTAAGTTTATAGAAGCAGAGGCATTATTAAAATTAAGTGGTACAGCCTATGATGCTTATGAAGCCGGTATTATTGCTAATATGGAAATGTTAGGGCTTAGTTCTACAAAAATAGATGCGTATATCTCTGCATTAAATGGCAGTGTTGATTTGGAGCATATAATGAAAGAAAAATACATCGCCTTAATATTTAATCATGAGACATGGAATGATATGCGTCGTTTGGATTTCAACCCGGATATTTTTAAAGGATTTGTAAGAGTTACGGAAATTGACGGGAAACCTCTGGAAAGAACAGGACCTGCTCAAAGAGCACTTTATCCGGATACTGAGTTTAGCAGAAATAATGCAAACGCTAAATCAAACTTTAAGTCTATTGACGAAAAAATGTGGAAAGACAAAAATTAATTGTTAATTTTAAAAAATACAAAAATGAAAAATATATATTTTATACTAATATTTGGCATAACTCTAATTATGTCTTCTTGCTATAAAGAAGAGACATGGGTAGATAAAAATGTCAAAGAGGGAGGAAAATTTTTCCCTAAAATTGCCAGTTTTAAAAAAATTACAACAGGAAATGACTTCTATTTCGGGGATGAAATAGTTTTCGAAATGAATTTTTGGAGTCAAGATAAAATTGCAGCGGAATATATTCTTGAAAATGAAGAAGAATATGATCGTATTCCATATCAGAGCGCTTATTCTTATGAAACTCACATGGATAGTGTTTTGCTTACATACAAAGCTCATGAGATAAATGCAAAAAGCATAATTATAAAAGGAAAAGTGAAAAATGAAAATGAGCTTGAAAAAATAAGCTCTTCATCGTATGAACTTACTACTTGTCCTAAAGACTTAAAAACCGTGTATTCATCTACAGGAACTATTTCTTACGAGGTATATATAAATATAGATACTTTGGTTTCAGATACCTTATCCATAGATACTACATTTAGCGATGTCAATATAGTATTAACCAAATTAGGTGATAATAATTATAATATTGATGATTTGACGCTTGGATTTGTTAAATCAGGTGGTGGAGATCTAAAAGGAGTTAATATTAATAGAGATATTTGTCATTTTTCAGCCGATACTACTTTCAACGATTCATCTGCCGATGATACAATTTTTTACAAATATTCTATGACAGGAATTGTAAGACCTGATAAAGTCATATCAATTGATTGGCACATAGATATTACAAGTTCTTCGGGGAATATATCGGGAACTATGGATGGTAAAAGTGATTTAAAATAATCAATGGTTAAAGTAAAAAACCGGCTACGAGAGAGCCGGTTTTTTTATCTTTATGTATTTTGTATTGTCTGAAAATATTTTAATAACTATGTTCAACTTCAACCCCCACATCCTCCTCACCGAATGCAAATTCACGACCTCAAGAAGTAGTGGTGCAGGTGGTCAACACGTCAATAAAGTTGAAACAAGAGTAACTATAAGCTTTGATGTAAAAGAATCCAATAGCCTCACAGATGATCAAAAAATATTAATACTCGAAAAGATTAAGGCGGACAAAAACGGAGTGATAAGCCTTAGCAGTCAGAAATACAAATCTCAATTAAAAAACAAAGAGGATGTCAAGAAAAAATTGATTGACTTAATCAAAAAAGCGCTTACTGTACAGAAAAAACGAAAAAAAACCAAAGTGTCACCTGAAGCAAAACTCAAAAGGCTAAAAGATAAAAAAATCCAATCCGAACTTAAAAAAAACAGGGCAAAACCCCGCAACCATATAGAATAAGAATAATGATAAAAATAAATCTTAGCCAACACAAAGATTTTGTAAGGAAGTTGAAAAAAGAGAACAAAAAATTCTTTTCAAAATTGATAAAAAAGACTCCCAAATCAATACACGATACCATAAATAACTTGCACTATGAAGTTTTTGAAGAAATAGATTGTTTGGCTTGTGCGAACTGTTGCAAAACTACTCCTCCGATCATAACTGATAGAGATATCAATCGTTTAGCAAAACACTTAAAAATGAAACAAGGTGATTTTGTCCAAAAATATATCATTATTGATTCTGACGGAGATTATATTTTCAAAACCACTCCATGTGTGTTTTTGGATGAAGAAAATTATTGCAAAATTTACGAAGTAAGACCAAAAGCCTGCCGGGAATATCCGCATACAGATGCCAATAAAATATCACTAAAACTAATGGAGAAAAATATAGCTGTATGCCCCGCTGTTTTTGAAATAACAGAACGACTGAAAATGAACAATTAAATTGACCTTAACCCGGATTTCGAGACTTTGTTTAAGTAAAATCAAATAGATAGCTTTACATTGCAGAACTGTCCAGCCTTGCCCCCTTCCCTTGATAAAGGCTTACGTTATGACACATCTTTTAATAAGTGTGATAACGATAGCTTTCTCTTGAGAGATTTGATTCCGGTTTTAGCACCCATCCCCAGCCCTTCCCTCACAAAGGGAAGGGAGAAGTGGAGGTGCTTGATTACTAAAAATAGCTATTTGAGAATAATCTTGTTTTATAACTAAATGGTATTTTTTTTGTGAAAAAAGCGTTGCTATTGCGGTTTACCCCGTGAAATAGGCTTAGCCTAAATTGAAAATTTATTTCACTGGGGGTTGCAGCTTCCTCCCTTGTAAGGGAGGATTGAGGTGGGTTCTAAATAAAAAATCATGCAAATATTATTACACAAATATGGAGTTTTAACGTATTTCACTTTATTTGTATCTTTGCTTCAAAAACTATGGTAAAAAGGTATATAGTGCGTACATTATTTACCTCCAAAAAATGACTTTACCGCATCAATAATTACGCCTTGTATCTCATCTGTCATTTCCGTATGTATTGGCAATGAGATTACCTCCTTGCACAACAAATCCGTTGAAGGCAAGAAATCAACGGCTCCAGCCAGATGTTTAAATGCCTCTTGCTCATAAAGAGGTACCGGATAATATATATTATTAGGTATCTTTTTGGAATTCAGATATGCATTCAATTCATCTCTTTTGCCATTGGTAATACGCATAGTATATTGATGAAAAACATGTGTAGAAGTATCAGTCCTTACAGGAGTCTGAATAGCATCAATATCTGCAAAGGCTTTATCATAATTATCGGCAACTTTTCTACGTGCATCTGCATAATCATCAAGATATTTCAATTTGATATCCAATATTGCAGCTTGTATTGAGTCCAATCTGGAATTTACTCCGATTTTATCGTGATAATACCTTTTTTCCATTCCGTGATTTGCTATTATCCTCATTTCTTTAGCCAAATCATCATTATTGGTAAATATCGCTCCGGCATCACCATAAGCACCGAGGTTCTTCGCAGGGAAAAACGATGTAGTTCCAATATCTCCTATTGTACCGGCTTTGGCAACAGTACCATCACTAAATGTATAATCCGCTCCAATTGCCTGTGCATTGTCCTCAATAACATAGATATTGTGTTTCTTGGCAACTTTCATGATGCTTTCCATATCCGCTGTCTGTCCATAGAGATGTACAGGGACAACAGCTTTTGTATTAGGAGTAATCGCTTTTTCCACTATCTCCCCGGTCAAATTATATGTGTTTGGATCAACATCTACCATAATAGGTGTTAAGCCCAATAATGCGATAACCTCGGCTGTAGCCACAAATGTAAATGCCGGCACTATGACTTCATCACCTCTTTCCAAGCCTAAGGCCATTAGGGCAATTTGAAGAGCATCCGTACCATTTGCAACGGGAATAGCATACTTAACATCAAGGTATCTCTCAAGATGATTTTGCAAATCCTTTACTTTCGGACCATTGATATATGCTGATGATTCCAAAACTTCAATAACAGCTTTGTCTATCTCATTTTTTATTTTCTTATATTGACCCTTGAGATCAACCATTTGAATATTCATATTAAAACTTTTGTTTTTATAAAATTAAACTGCTCAACCTATTGGCTTTTGTTCACCATAAAACGTTTGAAGAACAAAATAAATATAGAGAACTCTGATTTTTTCCTAATTTCAAATCAATTCAAATAATACTTACAGTCTCCAATAATCAATACTACCGTCCTTTGGATAGTCATATATTCCTTTTATATCAAAAAGAACAGGAGAGCCATTCATTAAAGATTTGAAATAATCAAAATCCAGATTTTTATAATCCTGATGTCCAACTCCAACCAATACTGCATCATAGTTATCGCCTGCTTTGTCTTTCAAATCCAATCCATATTCCTTTTTGAAATCCTTAGCAGAGGCAAATGGATCCACAATATCCACTTCAACAGAGTAATCCATCAATTCCTTGATTAAATCCGTAACTTTAGTATTTCGTATATCTGCCACATCTTCCTTAAATGTTACACCCATTACCAAAACCTTGGTCTCTTGAGGATTTTTACCTTTTTGTATCAGTGACTGAACCAGCTTTTTAGCAACATAAGCTGGCATGCCGTCATTAATTCTCCTACCGCTCAAAATAACTTGAGGGTCATATCCCAATTGCTTAGCTTTATATACAAGATAGTAGGGATCAACACCTATACAATGACCTCCTACCAGACCGGGTGTGAATTTAATGAAATTCCATTTTGTTCCTGCGGCTTCGATAACCTCAGAAGTATCAATTCCCATTCTATCGAAAATAATAGACAATTCGTTCATCAAGGAAATATTCAAGTCTCGTTGTGTATTCTCTATTATCTTAGCCGCTTCTGCTACTTTGATAGATGCGGCTTCATATATTCCGGCAGTAATTATTTCTCCGTATATCTTTGATATCTCCTTCAATGATTCTTCATCACATCCTGAAACAATTTTCAATATTTTATCTATTGTGCGCAATTTGTCTCCGGGATTTATCCTTTCGGGGGAATAGCCGACTTTGAAATCTTCGCAAAACTTAAGTCCTGACAATTCCTCGATGATAGGCACACAATCTTCTTCTGTCGCTCCGGGATAAACCGTAGATTCAAATACCACATAATCACCTTTACTAATAACTTTACCTACCGTCTCAGATGCTCCCAGCAATGGCTTAAGATTGGGTACGGCGTGCTCATCTACCGGAGTAGGTACAGCAACGACATAAAACGAAGCTTCTTTGATGTCCTCAATATCGGCAGTAAATACAATATCTTTATTTTCAAATGCTGAAGATTCCAATTCTTCTGATGGATCTATTCCATTTTTCATCATCTCGACTCTGGGTTCACTTATATCGAATCCAATTACGCTAAACACTTTTGCAAATTCCAACGCAAGCGGTAATCCGACATATCCCAGACCAATGACAGCGATTTTCTTTTCTTTGTTTTTTAAATTATCATACATAGCGAATGTTTTGTTTTTTTATTCAGACAATGCGTCTCTAATTATTTTTCTAATTATTATAAAAATACTTCCTAATATTAGTCCCAAGATTACAGCTAATATTATTGATTTTACAAGCGTCCTTTTTACACCTGTTATCGGTAAAACAGGTCTGTCAATAGCTTGAACAAAAGGAGTCTTGTTTCTAAGAGTAAAATCTGCGATTTCAAGATTTTTTAATACTTCCCCATACAGAATTGATAGCTTTTTCACCTCTTGTTGCAGTCGTATTTTTCTAAGTTTGGCTGATTTTGACCAAAGTCCTTGAGCTCTATCTTCAAAAGCAGCTAAAGCGGCTTGTTTTCCTGATAATTCTCTTCTTATGGAGTCTGTTTTAGTTTTAAGAATATCGTAAGTAGCTTTTTGTTTTTCAATGGTTTTGTTAATATAAAACTCGCTTAACTCATCAAAAATATCATTTGCCAGCGCAATTGAAAGTTCAGGATCTTTGGTGCTTAGGGAAATTTCCATAATCCCTGATTCTTCATTGAATTTGTTTGACATCATTCCGCCTCCACCATTTGGACTTCCGACCAATGCTTCATATACATCCTTGAACGCTGCTTTGGAATCCAAATCAAAAGAATCAATTTTATTTGTTTTAAATCTGAAATCAACCAAGGGATTGGGTTTTGCAAAAGGTTTTTTATACCATGCTATACTAGCCCATTGCCCCATCGAATCAAGATGATTGATTACGTGATTTGCCAATAAATCCTCCTTTTCATTAATCGTTTCTTTTCTAAAAATAGCATTACCGACAATACGTCTTGATTTGCTGAGAGTCATCAATTTTTCCTTGCTGTATTTTCCCTTTCCTATTCCTATTTGTCCTAGAATACCACCCAATCCTCCAAGGCTTCCCTCGCTTTTATTGAGCATAAAATTCAAAGTAGCTGTATATGTGAATTTTTCTACTATTGATCTATAAGAAAAAAACAATACAAAAGGTATAATAAAAAGCAATAATACTCTCTTGTTACTAAATAATTCATTCTTAAATTCTCTGAACTTAAGTATGAGATCCTTTAAAGAGATATCATCGTTTTCGTATTTGTTTTGTCTTGAATTCATCTATTGTTCAACTATTAAAAATAAACCGAAGGGCAAAAGTACTATAATTTATAATCACACACAATTAATTTAATAATCAATTGATTTATTAGCAATATTTGCCCTAAATCCAATACCAATGAATAACTCTTCGAAACCGGAATTGCCTATTTCAAATCTTTCCTTGCGATATGATGCATTAAAATCCAAATAATAATTGTGGTAAAACATATAGGAGGAATTAAACGAGTATTGTATGACACTCCTTTCATTAATATCTCCTATATGAAAACCGAACTCTCTGAAATTACCGTTCTCATCTATTGGTCTTTTATCATTGGAAAGCAGTATATTTCCACCATAACTGTATTTGTCAATATCTTCACCTTTTACCGCAAATAATGCTTTGGCTTGAATTGTAAGTCTATCAACCGGACAATACCTTATTACAGCTATAAATTCTTTGAAATTGGCTCCCAAGGGATGTGCCAATGATTGGTTATAATGACTATACGAAATGGTGCTATCCCTATGCGAATAAGTATATGGTCTTACTATATTGGCTTCAGCTTGCAAATCCAAATGGTCAATACCCAAAATATCCATATATTTTACACCCATTTGAAACCCGTATTTATTTGCCCAATAGTTTGTGCTTTTCTTAATATTTGAAAAATTAAATTCATCAAGTAATAGTTGTCCATAAAAGGATAACCCTCTTGCAATATTATAATTCCAATTCAATCCCACTAAAACATTGTCACCACTACCAATAAATTGCTCAACAGTTCTGTATAAAATAATAGGATTAAGATACTGCAACTCAAATTGATTATTACCGTTTTTTCCCCTGCTAAAAATAACACTTTCAAAAAGGCTTATCTCAAAATCCTTAACAGGCTTAAAGCTCAAATAGTGAGCAGCCATATATTTTTTAGGCAAAATAATATCATAAGTAAATTTCTCCCTGCTGGTAGCTGTCATTTCCGTGAAGATATTCCGGTAGTGAAATTTCCAGACTCTGGTATCGAATTTCAAGTAAAAATAATTGGTAGCATAGTCAGAAAGTAATAACGAGCGAATCCCATTGCCTATAAAAAATCTCCCGTGTCCCATCTGCATCTTTAGGTGTTTGGTTATACCAAAGCCTATATAAGCTTGTGCATTCAAAAAATCATAACCATTCACTCCCTTTAGTACACTACTTTCATATTTTTTATAAAATGCTTCACCCGGAATAGCCAATGTGCTATGTATTTTGCGGTTGACATGAGGCAAAAAGCTTTGTTGTGTTTCATAGAGAGAGGTATAGAAATAAATCTTTTCATCCAATAATCCCGATATTTTGAATCCTCTGGTATTATTGAAATTATACTTTTTTGATTTCAAATCTTTACCAAACTGAAAATTGATAACAGGATCTACTTTTATAAAAAAATCTTTATTGTGACCTGCGTAAAACGAAGAAGTATTCTTGTACAAATATTTCAATAGTCCTTTACGGGCTATACCCAACTTCTCTGTTAATTCATTGTACTTTTCAGAGCCGTAAGTATATTTTATCCAGTCGATATTATCTGCCAAAATATATTCTATATCTGCAATATCTCTCTCTGATAAATCTCTATTTGATTCCAAAATATCAATAGATGTTCTCACGACATCTTTGATTGTGAATGGCTTGATAGAGCTATGGATTTTTGTATCAGGCCGGTATTTTACGAGTAATCTTTCAAATGTTTTATTTAACTTTTCGTTTTCCCCTGTCATAATAGATTGAGAAAGCCCAAAATTAAAAGCCAAGCCTACAGTACAAAACAGTAATAAATTTCTTATCATAAAATCCGGTTTATCAACTTGTCCACTACCTCTTAAGTCATCTTCCCATATTAAAATTCTTCAGCATGTATTTGACCCGGCTCTCTTCTCTTATGATCTTTAAATCCGTCTTTATACAGGGTCTCTTTCATCGAGTTTATCATATTGGGGTTTCCACAAAGAAATATATGTGTATTATCGGGTTTTGGTTCAAAACCAATTTTTTCGATAAATTTAGGATCATCCCATATCTTTTCGATGAAACGAGTATCACCAGACCAACCCGCAGGTTCTTTATCGGGTTCTGTTATAGTTGGGTAATATGTAAATTTAGGAAACATATTGCTCAATAACTTTAATTCTGAAAAATATCCCAAGTCCCAACTATTTGCTGCACCTTGTATTATCACAATACGACCTTTTCTGTGCAAAGCATCGGTACGAAGCATACTCATATATGGAGCCACACCTGTCCCTGTAGCAATAAGTACGACATTTTGGTTTTCATCTACTTGATCCAAAGTAAACATACCGGTTGGTTTTTGACTCATATAAATTCTATCTCCTATTTCCAAATTGAAAATCCTCGGAGTCAATGAACCTGAACGCACTATTGAAATATAAAACTCTACATATTCATCAGTTGAAGAAGATGCGATAGAATACGCTCTTCGTATCATCTTATCAGGATCTTGTTTTTGAAATTCTTCAGTAGCATCCGAACTTCTGGGGGCAGAACCGGGCAATCCGAGCACAACAAATTGACCTGCCTTGAATTCCGGTAAATTCCACTCATCAGGTTTCACTCTTATTATTCTCATCGATGCTGAAACCTTGATTATGTTTGTTATTAGACTATTAAGTTCTATTTTCGCCATATCTGTTTATAATTTGCTTGTTTATATAAAGTCAACAAAGATACAACGCATTTGTTTTTTATTGCTTATAAAGTTAGAATTATTTTTTGCTATTGGTGTTTCTTCGCCTTAGAACTTGCAACCGAATGAAAGTATCTATCTCTAAACTTAACCAAAGCAATCCTCCCGTTCTTCAAATGCAATTCTTCAATATCCTGACCGGAAATATAGCTATTATAATAGCATTCTACCAACTCAACTTGCTTTTTAGCTATATCGGTTTCAATTCGCATATAGGACTTTGATGTTTTTAGTGTTTTATTCCGCTTTTTCCTGCATTTAGCCACCAAATCGTATAGAAAATCATTATCCGGTCTGATAATAAGAGTGTTCAATATATTTTCTTTACCTTCAAGAAAAAGTTTGTAATACTTCTTGTGTTTTGAAATGACTATTTGTATGGTTGAATAACCGATATATGAGATATTGATTGTATCCCCGATAGTTGTCTTTAAGCTAAATTTTCCTTTTAGATTGGTTACAGTTCCTCTTTTACTCGAAATATCATAAATTGTGGCATAAGGCAATACCTCGTTCGTTTGTTTGTCAAATACCTTACCACTAATTAAGTATGTATTCTGTCCATAGCCTTCAATAGCAAAAAACAATATTAGTATTGAAATAATTCTGTACATAAGCTTAAATTTATCGCTCTTACTTTGCTTTTTATAACGAATTTGAAATTATTTTGTGAATAATTTGTTATATTTGTGGGTATTAATATATTAATTTAAAAAATTTTATAAAAATGGAATATACAAATCAAATAGCAGTCGGGCATTTATCTGAAGTCCAAAAACTTGCTTTCTACAAGAAAACTTACAGTCATCTAGCAATTGGTGTTTTAGCATTTATACTGGTCGAGTATTTGTTTTTAAGTAGTGAAACAATCACAAGGTTTGCTCTTTCTTTAATAGAAGGCAGAATGTGGCTGTTGATGTTGGGAGGATTTATGTTGGTAACAAATATAGCTGAAAAAATGGCTGTTAACAGTGTTGACAGAAATAAACAATATCTAGGATTTGGGCTGTATATAATTGCAGAAGCATTTATTTTTGTACCACTTATCTATATCGCAGTATATAAAACAGGAAGTTTGGTTTTAATCAAACAAGCTGCTATATTGACATTATCATTGTTTGCCGGACTGACGATGGTTGCGATGTATTCAAAGCAAGATTTTTCTTTTTTAAGAAGATTCTTGACTATTGGATTTTGGATTGCTCTCGGACTAATAGTTGCCGGTTTACTTTTTGGCTTTAATATCGGTTTGTGGTTCTCTGTCGGGATGGTTGTTTTAGCCTCAGGTTCCATTTTGTATCAAACCTCCAATATAATCTACAGATATGGAGAAGATCAATATGTGGCGGCAGCACTTGGACTATTTGCATCATTGATGTTGTTATTTTGGTATATACTCCGGATATTAATGTCAAGGAAATAATATATGGACTTAAAAAAAGTCTTTGATTTTTTAATCGCCCTTAAATTCAATAACAACAGGGCTTGGTTTAAGGAAAATCAAAAAGAGTACAAAGAAGCCAAATCCGAATTTGAGCAGTTTATTGATTTGCTGATTACAAGTATTTCCGGTGTGGATAATAGTGTTGGGATATTATCCGCCAAGGATTGTATGTTCAGAATTCATAGGGATGTGAGGTTTTCTAAAAACAAGGAGCCATATAAGGTGAATTTTGGCGCATCTATTGCCAAAGGTGGCAGAAAAAGCCCTTTTGCAGGCTATTATATCCATTTTGAACCCGATAATTCATTTATTGGAGGTGGAATTTATCAGCCGGACTCCAAAACACTAAAATCGATTAGAACCTATATCTTTAATAATGTTGATGAATATAAATCCATTATTAGCGACAAGCATTTCAAAGAATATTTTCCGGAAATATACGGGGATAAGTTGAAAACTGCACCCCGAGGATTTCCGAAAGATTTTCCTGACATTGGTTTACTCAATAACAAGCATTATGCCGTAATTCATCCGGAAGATAATTCATTTTGGTTTAAGGACGATTTGATCGAAAATATTTTGGATATCGTTAAAGCCCAGTACAAGTTCAACCGGTTTTTGAATAGTGCGGTTATTGCCTAAAAAGGCAAAGTCAGAGACGTTCGTTTATCAGGGGAGATTGAATATCGAATATCGAACAAGGAACACCGATTTTAGATATGAAAGAGAGAAAATATCAATGGGTGTATTTTTTTACAGACATTGTAAGATAGTTTTTATTATGATAAGGAGCGTTGCTGCCTCCCCCTGTCGTTTTACGTAACGCAGTGGAGTGAAATTACAAGGGGGAGTGCAGAGCATTTGTGGGATGGAAGAGGGGGCAGTTGTGCAGAGATAAAGGAGAATCGACTCTGAAATATACCTGTTAAAGTTGGTGAGTTTTTTTTTCGCCAAGAGGTCAAAGACACTTTGGCTCAGAGTTCGTGAGATATAAAATTCATCAAGAAAGCAATCACCATTGAGTTGAAGCTCTCCTGACCTCTTAACGATAAATTAGCACACTCCAAGCCAAAGGTCTCCCGACCTCTTGGCGGTCAATACCTTACCAATAGTGCGTCTTATACGGATATCTGATTTTGTATTTTTCTTCTATTAATACTGCCAATTTGTCTCTTAGAGTATCGATATTTTCTTTTTCGATGGCTGAAACAAAAATTACATTTTCGCCGTAGTCATTTATTAGTTTTTCTTCTAACTGTGACATTATTTGGTCTTTTGTCTCTTGGTCAAGAAGCTCATCAAAGTAGTTTTTTCTATAGAGATCTATTTTATTAAATATATAAAATGTAGTCTTGTCAATCGCTCCCAAATCTCTAAGAGTACTGTTTACCGTCTTGATTTGATCCTCAAATTGAGGGTGCGAAATATCTACCACGTGAAGCAAAATATCACTTTCCTTTGCTTCATCAAGGGTTGATTTGAAACTTTCGATAAGATGGTGAGGCAATTTGCGTATAAAACCAACGGTATCTGATAGCAAAAAAGGCATTCTGCCTATTACCATTTTTCTGACAGTCGTATCCAATGTTGCAAAAAGCTTATTTTCAACAAAGACTTCGGACTTGGTGAGTTGATTCATCAAAGTCGATTTTCCGACATTGGTATAACCGACAAGCGAAACCCTAATCATCTCGTCTCTTCTCTTTCTTCTTGTCCGGTCTTGTCTGTCAATAACAGCCAATTTATCTTTGAGTTTTTTGATTTTATCCTTTACTATACGCCTATCTGTCTCAATTTCCATTTCCCCGGGACCTCTCATTCCTATACCTCCACGCTGTCTTTCCAAGTGAGTCCACAGTCCTCTAAGTCTCGGAAGCAAATATTGCAATTGAGCCAATTCCACCTGGGCTTTAGCTTGTGCTTTTTGAGCTCTTTTGGCGAATATATCCAATATCAATGTACTCCTGTCAACGATTTTTACACCGAATTCCTCTTCCAGTTTTATGGTTTGTTTACCTGTAAGATCATCATCAAAAATAACCATATCTATATCCCCCCTTTTCTCAATATATTCTTTTATTTCCGCTACTTTTCCTTTTCCTATAAAAAATCTTTTATCAGGTTGATTAAGCCTTTGAGTATATATTTTTACTGTTATTGCTCCGGCGGTTTTTGCCAAAAAATCCAATTCATCAAGATACACTTTGACTTCTTCTTCGGTATTTTTGTATATAACACCAACCAATATTGCTTTTTCAAGTTCCTGTTTTATGTAGGTTTTTTTGCTTTTTTTCCCTATCTGCCAGTGATCACTCATATATTTTATATTTTTAAAATCCATTTTTCAGGATTGAGTTTTGTTTTTTCTTTCCAAATCTCAAAATGAAATTGTCCGTTGTCCCCAATCCTGCCAAGAGTCTGTCCTCTTTTTACCTTATCACCTTTGGAAATAACTACATTTTCCAACTTTGAATATACCGTATAATATTTTCCGTGTTTGATTATAATCATCCAATTGTAACCGGTGATATGCATCAATCCAACGACTTCACCCTCAAAAATTGATTTCACTTCACTATCTGGTTCCGTTCTGAAATCAATACCGTTATTGAAATTGTAAACTCCCTTGATTGTAGGGTGTCGATGCTTTCCAAAATGTGATGAAATATAGCCGGCTCTCACAGGCCAACTGAATTTGGATTTATTTTCTTCAAAAGAATTTGAAACAACTTTTGCTTCGCTCTTAGCAATAACAGAATTGCCGCCACTAAGGTTGTTTAAAATGATATTTTCTATGTTTTTATTTAATTTCTCCCTTTCCTTCTTTTGCTTTTTCAATACTCGAACCAGCTTTTTTCTATCCCTTTTTAGCTCTTTTAGTATCTTATCTTTCTTTTTGGATTCTTCTTTGAGTTTTAAAACATTGTCATTTTCTTCTTTGATTAATTTTTCGACATTAGCTTTTTCGACATTGATTTTAGTCAATAATTTATCCAAATTTTGTTTTTGTTCGCTTATCTGTTGGAGTCTTGTTTTTGTATAAATATTAAATTGTTTTAGATACCTTTTTCTGTCCATGAAATCCTCCCAGTCCGTGGAAGACAGTAGAAATAAAAATTTGTTTTTTGTTAGGGATTGAACATAAGTTTTTCTTAAGAGAAGTTCAAAATTGTGCTCAATACCACTTTTTTTCTCCGAAAGATTATTGTACTCGATATTCATCGTATTGATGTTTTCGTTGATCTGATTTATTTGTTTATTCAGATTAGCGATGATTTTATTTCTATTCCTTATCTGATTTTGCAGGGAATTCAGATAGTCGATTGTGGCTTTTTTATTTTTTTCAGTTCTTTTTAGGATATTGGAAGTAAATTCGATTTTATCTATTATACGCATCCTCTCTTCTTCAAGAGTTTTGCGGTCTTGAGCCGAACTGAAAACCGTGAAGAATAAAAATATTAGGGGCAAGCTACATTTTAGTATATTTCTTTGGTATCTCAAATTTTAGTTTTTGTTCTTTATTTATTTCAATATTTTTAATTTTCAAATGTAGAAAATATTTTGGATTTATACTGTTTGGAAAACTATATTTGCGAAGATATGAAATTTCTTTGCCATTCTGTATTTTATATTTTGAGAAATTCAATTCAATAGTTTTATTATCCTTATTTATAAAGAAAGAATTGGAAATTTTGAAGTCCGGATTCAAATCATATTCTATACCGTAATCTGTCCCTTGAGTTTTTAATTTAAAAGTATTTCCCGTTTTGCTTCCCGATACCGGTTTTTGTCCTTCTATTATACTATTTCCTGCCAATATTTCCTGCATCGTATTAAAATCAACAGGTACATCATATTCTTTTTTGAAATGCTTGTATGAATCAGCCAAATACTTTCCATTGAATCTATCAATGGCAAAAACCGAATCCGGTCTTATCAAAACTCTGGCAACCTCAAACCCGAATTTTCTAATACTCATCCATATCGCTTTATCTTTTTTCATTCTGAGCTCTACCGTGCCTCCAACTGTAGTGCCGTCAAAATATACCGTTGCATCTGATTTATATCTATACCAAATATAATCTATATTTGATTTTTTGACTTTTCTAAACAGTTTTGAGCTTTTATATGAAGTTGTAGTACCTAATGCAGATTTCTTTGTTCTACAGGAAGAAGCTAAGAGCAGCACCGATATAAGGCTAAAAAATGCAATTTTTTTCATCTATTATTCTTTCATTTATTATAATACGCTATCCTTTAACGTGCCTTTTACTGTTCTTATTACTTGCAATTTGTTATAAAATACATATTTACCAGCGACATTTTCTAAAAAAATTCGTTCAATGTATATATAAGTGTAGCGAATTCACTAATTTGCGAATCATATATAGTAGAAACCTTTTGAAATCCGTCCAAAAAGCGGTTTAGCTGATTCAAGCTGATATAAGTGCTTTGGAGTTTTTTTTTAAACAAAAACTTAATACTATGAAAAATCTAACTTTCAAATTTTCCTGTTTTACTTATTGTCTTTTTACTCTTGGGCTATTGCTCTTTCCAAACATTATATTTTCCCAAGACCGGAGTCATTTTATCAATAAAGTATCATATTTCAATGATAAGAATATCGATGTAAAAAGTTTTTTCCAATTGGAAAGAGAGGAACTCGGCTTGAGTAAAGGTTCAAAAATGGTCTTCAAAACAAAAACAAGAGATAAAATGGGCTTTGAGCATTCCAGATATTCTCAGAAGTACAAGGGGCTGAAAGTTATCGGTTCAAGCTATATATTGCATAGCAAAAACAATAAGATCATAAAAACCACAGGGACTGTCCTACCGAATATCAACATTGATACTGATCCCGGTATTGACATATTTACTGCAAAATTCCTTGCGATAAATAAGGTAAAGCAAAGTATTTTCAAAAGGGAAGATGATATCGATCCAACTGATGAAAATCTTAATTGCAAAGATATTTCACTGTGCATTATGGATAAAAATTTTCCCGGTTATAGCGGAAAGTATGTTCTTGCGTACCAAATGGAAGTCGTGAGTAATCATTATAGGATTCCGATTAAAAAGAAGATATATATAGACGCTAATACTGGAGAAACACTATTGATGTATGATGAGATATTCGAAGGGGATGTTAAGGGTAAAGGAAAGAGTATTTATTATGGCGATGTTGAATTCAACACAGATTCAATCGCAGAAAACAAGTATTATCTCAGGGACAAATCAAGAGGGGGAGGAATATTTATTCATAATTCATGGAACTCTTGGAAAGAGTTTATCGATGAAGACAATATATGGAACTATGATGATGTAGGTATGAAATCAGCCGTAGATGCTATGTATTGTGCACAGGCATACTATGATTTTCTAAAAGAACGGTTCAATAGAAAAAGTGTTGACAATAACGATTATCCTTTGAGACTAACCGTAAATGTAAAATCATATGTCAATGCATATTGGGATGGGCAAGGAGCTAGTTTTGGAGCAGGGGATTGCTACGATTATAATCCATTGACTACGATGTCTATTATAGGTCATGAATTTACTCATGGTATGACAGCTTTTACATCAGAATTGATATACAAGGATGAATCAGGTGCATTAAATGAGTCTTTGAGTGATATTTTTGGAGAATCACTTGAATATTTGGAAGATAGCTCTCATTTTGAATGGACAATCGGAACGAGAATTACAAAAGGCTATGATGCGGAACCTTTCAGATCGATGAGCGACCCCAATTTGTATGGTGATCCTAAATATTATAAAGGTATATATTGGTCAACCGATTTTTTTGATAATGGTGGGGTTCATTCCAATAGTGGAATTTTGAATTACTGGTTTTATCTCTTGACAGAAGGTAAAAGTGGAATTTCAGAACAAAAAGATACTTTTGATGTCGAAGCCTTGGGTATAGACAAAAGCTTGGATATAGTTTATCAAATGGCTACAAATTATCTTACGGAAAATTCCAATTTTGAAGATGCTTACAAGTATTCTCTTGAGGCAGCAACTGATTTGTACGGTATGAATTCATCCGAAATTGACAATGTCAAGGAAGCTTGGAAAGCGGTAGGGATTCCTAAGCAATTCAATTCAGGTTCAAGCGGAAATGCAGATTTTACGGATTTTAGAATATTAATTAATGGGAAAGGTGGGTTTTTGGAAAAATTTTGCACAGATGAGTTAAATGATTTAGAAATATCACTTCAAAATATAAGTACTAAGGTTTTTCCTGCCGGTACGAAAGTTAATATAACATTGACTCCTTCATTAGAGATATATGATACTTTTCGTTTTAGCAAAATACTGGATAAAGATTGGGAAATAGATTCTATGCAAAGTGTAAATATTAGTATTGATACCTTAGATAGAACTCAGAAGTATCCTTATTTTAATTTTCACGTTTATATGGAATTGAAAAAAGATTCTATAATTGATAAATTTTCAAATTATGCTAATATCAATTATAGAGATCTTCACGAGGATTATACCGGTGGGTTTTTTATTGAAGGAACCAATAGCTGCTTATATACCGGCAATAAAATAAAATCTTTTAGAATAAATTTATTAAACCGCGGCTGTAGGAATTTCCAAGAGGGAGATACTGTTATCATTGACTTTGTGTCTGAAACAGATACTTCTGAATTTGAAATAAATGTACCGAGGTCTTCTATCTTTTATGATTTTGTAAGCATGAGAGACATACAAGATTATATTGATTTCAATCAATTGGAAAATTTGAGCAATTATAATATCCAGCTTTTCTACAAATCAGATGAAGGGACATCCTTTGTGACAGAAGAAAAAATGGGACATTTTCTGCATCATCCTTTAGCAAATAATAAGATTATTGATTTTGAAGATGATGAGTTCAAAAGTATATTAAGTATAAAAATCGGAGATTTTCTTATCGATACCATTACAACCGGGCATAACTTGGAAATAAAAACAACCGCCAGACCTTCGCAAATTGAAGATTGCCTCTCATATGAAGATTACTTCAAAGTAAATAAAAATGGCGTATTCAGTTTTGTCACGGATATTGATTTTTGCTCCAATCTTGATTCAATGAAAAATCCTTATTTGGTTTTTGATATCAAATATCAGAGTTCACATTCCGATAATCCATATTATAGAATGCTGCAAATAAATCAAGGAGAAACACCAATCGAGTATCTTATTGATTTTGAAAGAAATTATACTAAAAAAGAAATTAAACTAAATAAAGATATGTCCTCAAATATTAACATATCGGTTTTGACTTTGCAATCTTCCATATTTATAGATAATATCAGAGTTATTGACAAAAAACCTGATAATCTAATCGATATAGAGGATCAAGAATTTTTGGTCGTAAATCCTGTATCAGACGTTATAAATATTAAAAATCCTGCGAATAAAAAATGGAATTTCGAACTATATGATGTGAATGGCAATATCCGTATAAATAAAAAATCCTTAAAAGGAGATTTAAAGCAAGACTTGAATCTCGCATCCGGTATTTATTTCTATAGAATATTTGTGGAGAATAATAGTGTTCAAACAGGAAAGATTGTTGTAACTAGTGCTCTGCGCAAGAAATAAGTGTGCATATTAGATGCAGTAATTTTTTATTCGATTTTAAAGATTTTTAGCAGAATGTTGAATAAAAAAGAAGAAAAAGTACGCTGAAGCGCACTAAACAAAAACGACGAATTATACAATACCCCCAAATAAATTTGGGGGCTAATCTTATGATTAGTTGTGGTATTAACACAAATTTCATTATTCTCCACATCACTCTTTAACAATCTTCACAACTTCCGATAGTGAATCTCCTTTGTCAAAAATCTTGAGCAAATACAAGCCTCTATTGAGTGGCGAAACATCTATCTTGCCTCCCATAATTACTCCTTCAGATATCTTGTCCCCTGCAATCGAAAAGAGTTGATATTCTGCTTCCATATCTACACCGGTTAGTGTTATTTCATTGTGTACAGGATTGGGAAATATCCTTATCTTGGTCATTAATTCTTTGATATTATCAGCTTCAAAATATGGGACTTTGGCATTTTGAATACCTGTACCCGGTGACCAACACCACACAAAAGGATGTGCTCCCGTCTCGACTTCTATCATTCCTGCATAGTCAAAAGCCATACCGTCATTGGCATCTTGCCAAGTCGCTCCCATATCGGTAGAATATTGTACTCCCAAGGAATTGCCATACCCTCCCGAATGATAACTTTTGGACGAAGTCGCATATATCACATCTGAATTTTGCGGCGCGACAGCTACTCCTCTCATGTCCTTATCGGGCAAAAGGTTGGTGCTCCAGCTGTCCCCATTGTCATCCGAGCGGTACAATCCACCTTGAGGACTTAGCACCGTCACATAAATCCGCCCTTCAACATTGGGGTCAGAAAGGATATCAAAAACTCCCTCCCAAGGATATATGGGATTATCCCAATCCGACCAATCAATCCATGTCGGAGCAATATCCGGCCTTGTATTTGGATGCTGTTGGCGCATTTCTACAAGTCCTACTTCTTCCCAGTCCACTCCGCCATTTTTTGTTCTCCACAAACCGTTTTTACCTCCTGCATACACTATTTGACCGTTAAAATTATCCACTTCGGTAAACTTTAATCCCCCGTTTTGCAATACCATATTCCATTTCATCCCTCCATTATCGGATTTATACACATCTCCATCCACCGTCACATACAATACCCTTTGATCTACCGGACTATTCTTATCAATAGACAATCCATACATTCGTATAGATTTTTCGAACACAGGTAATCCGTCATCCAACAGAATCCAGTCTTCACCATAATTAGTACTTTTGAATAATCCTGTTGGAGCAAAGGAGTTTTCGTTAGAATCCGTGAGTTGCTCTTCGCTAAAAGAAGCCCAAACAACACTATCTCTCAAAGGATCTGATATAATGGTCATTACATTTGCTCCCGCTCCTCTTTTAGCGATATTGCTTTCAATTATCCCATCTCCCAAATTCCATGAATACTGAGGATAAATATTGTAATCCGGCTGAGTTCTAGTCCATGACTTACCGTGATCTCGTGTGTACCAAAACCCGATATCATACCCTCCGATATACACGACATCAGGATTACTATCATTGACATCCAATGCATTTCCATTGATATTTTCAACCCCGGTCGAAAGCCAGTGATCTTTTGATATTTCCCGTGTCGAAACATTATTCAAAGTCTTGCCACCATCAAAACTAGCCCAAGCCCATTGCCCGAAAGAACCGTAAAACCTACCGGAATTAAATATATCTTTGGTGACGGTCTTATTCAGACCGTTAAAGCTTGCCGACATGGTGAAATACTGGTTTTCGGTATATCCTTTGAACCAATTTTCGACAAATCCGGTATGAGTCCAATTTGCTCCACCATCCTTTGTCTCCCATGTCCCGGCATACTCATACCAATCATATGGAAACAGCACATCTACAAGCCTAATCACATCAGGATTGTCAATTCCCACGCTTATTATTCCGGTTTTGTCCGATATCTCTTCAAAGGTCAATCCTCCGTCAGTACTTTTGTAAAATTCACCGGCGTATTCATTGTCATCATCAACGTAATATTTATCTCCCGTACATAAGTCATTATTTATAAAATTACTTTTAAAAGTACTCACAAACACGATCGACGAATCTGTAGGGTGTAAATCCATATCCAAAATATCACCAAGCGAACTTCCTATCTCTCTCCAATGGATACCACCGTCTATCGATTTATACAAATTGGCAGCACTGCATCCCCATCTCGTCTTGCCTGTCAATGCATAAACAATATCAGGATTATGCCTAAATGTCATCAATTTCACAAGATGAAGCGTATCGGGAAAATCATTTCCTGCAATTGCATGCCAAGTTTCTCCTCCATCCGTTGTCTTATACACCTGGCCAAAAGCATCGGCACCGGGATGATGTGTCAAATATCCGATCATAGGGTCGGAAGAAATAACAATGTCTTCAATATAAGAATAATCTATTCCGCTTCCTTCTCGGGGAAAAACCAAATCAAAATTTTCGCCACCATCTTTGGTCTTATATGCACCTGAATAAGTGCCGGCAAAAAACAATTTGCCATCAATAGGGTGAAATCCGAAAGAACTAACATGAGTCTCAATCAATCCCTGATTTGCGCCTACCACATCAAAAGATTTTCCGTCATCATGACTTCGATACACACCACTGAGATCTGATGCTACCACAATAGTTCCATCGGCAGTAGCTCCTACAGTAGAGATAGCACCTCCTCCTCCGGGATTAGTCCTTACCCAATTGTGTTGAGAAAAAGCTATTGTGCACAACAATACCGGCAAGAAAGATAATATCAATTTCATAGTTTCAATTTATTATTTTTACAAAAATAGATACAATAGAAAAACCGGCATTTTGGTAATGGAATTCAAGAAACAGACAATATCCGATTCTTATTCCTCTTCCTTGTGAATATCAGCGTTTGCTTTTTTATCTTGTTTTTTTTCGTCTTTACTAGTAAAAAAGCTTCTGTTGAATAGTAATAAAGTCACTACTCCAACTGTAATCGCAGAATCGGCGATATTAAAAATGGGTTGAAAAAAGATAAACCGCTCTCCTCCCCAAATCGGCACCCAATCGGGCAAATGAGTATCAATCATCGGAAAATAAAGCATATCTACTACCTTACCGTGCAGAAAACTAGCATAGCCTCCTTCCGGTGGAAATAACTGCGCTACTCCTCCGTGAAATTGCGGCGTAGCAGAAAAAATCATTCCGTAAAAAGCACTGTCAATGATATTTCCGATAGCACCGGCGATTATCAAGGAAAAACTGATAAGTAAACTCAATCTTTCATTGGATTTGATCAGTTTGACCAATAAATATAAGAGGACAATAACCATCGTTATCCTAAATACACTTAAGAGTAGCTTACCGTATTCTCCTCCCAATTTCATACCGTATGCCATTCCTTCATTTTCTACAAAGTAAATCCGAGCCCAATTAAGCCCAAAGATATTAAACCCTCCCCCGTATGCATAAGTGGTTTTGATATAAATTTTCAGTGCTTGATCAACAATCAAAACCAGTAAAATCACTAATATAACCCAATACTTTTTTTTCATTTATTATATTTTCAATCCTTAGATTTTCCACCAGGTTCAGTATCCCGTATAAAGCCGGCAATTACCCAACCCAGCAATCCTCCCCACAAAATCGTAGCCCACCACTGAGACTTAATGGCACAATCTGAAGTACATCCCCAAAAATTCCAATAAGTATAACCTACTATTGAACCGATAATCACCAATATTATTTCATATCGTTTTATCTTCATTATAAAATAATTTGAGTCGGCAAAAATATCAAAATAGCTTGGATTTTTATTAAAAACACAATTAAATCAAACATATTATAGCAATAGTGTCCTAAATAAATTTTACCAAAGCAAATATAAGCTTATAACCAATAAAATAGGATATAAAAAATACAAAATCAAAAAAGAACCCCCTGAATTATTTTATCAGGTGGTTTTTGGGGCTTTAAAAAGGGATAATTCAACCATTGTTGTAAGTTTATTTTAACAAATAAGTTTAACCTTAAAAAAGAGACCAAA
>Ga0256832_1000105_pt1 | contig 49895 bp, 68 predicted proteins | sample 134614metaG_FD_190534 | JGI IMG/M metagenome (GOLD analysis project Ga0256832, IMG submission 190534) | Hydrothermal vent microbial communities from Lau Basin, Pacific Ocean - 134-614 | ecosystem: Environmental > Aquatic > Marine > Hydrothermal vents | place: Pacific Ocean: Lau Basin | collected...
TTGCCTCCCCCCCCCCCCTCCAGAACCCTTATCACCCACTGGCCGTTCGCAGAGTCGGCACGATAGTGCATGTACCACTCGCCGGTTGGCCTCGTCGGGTCTTCGATGGCGAAGCCTACGTAGGAAACGCCGTAAGGGTCAAGCCAACGCTCGATGCGCTTCACCATCTTCTTGAACGTTTCCGCATCCCGCATCTTCACGGCGCGGAACATGCGCCCTTGGGGGGTGCCTTCCGGCCACTTCATCTTGTCCTCCTTCATGACCTGAAGTACAGCCAGCTCCAAGGCCCGGTTGGCGTTTTCCGTGTAGTACAGCTCCGGAAAATGCCACCCGAACTCATTGCACACCGCCTGACCAAACCGGAGGGGAGCGAGGCCGCCACTTTGGTACGTATGCCACATATGCACTACCTTGACCACCCGGTCAACCTGTTCCTTTGTCATGCCGTTGTTCATGGCTTACACCCACCCGTGTTTGTTTTCGATAAGGTTTTCAGCCAACCTTACCAAGGGGTCGGCGGTGGTATGGTTCCACCGGTTGAACGCTGCCTTCATGATGAGCGCCACGCTCATCGGGGCCACTCGGTCGGCGTTCGCCTCGGCCATCCTAGCGTGCGTCCCGACGAGGGGGGTGAGGGTGGCGGGCTGGGCGTGGAACGGAATCGCGTACTTTTCTTTGTCGACAGTAACCCCCACCGGAACCCCGCCGCTATAGAGGGTCCGCCCATCGGTGAACATGCGCTGTGATTGCGCATACTCACCCCTCTTCCAGGCGGCGGCGACCATCGAATCGGTGTAGTCGGTCATACTGCTTTCACCCCTTTCACCAGGTCCACCGCGATATCAGCTCGGGTGGGGTTTTACCGTTACCCCGATGGGCTGGCCTTCTTGCCAGCGGCCCAAGCCTTCACCACTTGGTAGTTGGTTTTCATGGCTTCACCCCTGCGTTACCCAGTAGACGTACTCCTTGTACTGCGTCTCGCCGTACTCGGCAAGTTCGCGCCGGGCCTCGCTCTCACTTGCCCCTTCCGAGACAAGCTCGTTGACAAGGAATTCGGTAGCCTCGTTTCTGCTATCGAATTCCACCGGCTCCATCTCCGGGAGATACCCCGGCATGTTCCAGCCAGCCACCCACTTCTTCTTCACCGTTACCGCCTCCTGTCTGCTAGTCTTTGCCGTTCCACTTGGAACGCCCGGGGTGCACGGCGAGGACGTGCTAGCACCGCACCCCATTTTATCGCCCCGGCCTTAGACTACCGGCACTCGCCCGCATAGCCCTATGCTTACTCCGGGGTGGGGCATGAAACCGCAAGAAGCCAAAGCCTCTTCATCATGCCCGCGCGTGACTGTAGAGTCACGACCGCCGCGCCTTAGCACGGGTAGCCCTATCCCGTGCCCCCGCCCTACACCCAGTAGGTGCTCAAGCGGGCCCGCCTAGTCCGTTTCACCCCAGGGGTTCGGGTATCCGGTGCGGGGTGGCTATGTCCTGCACCGGCGTTATATCGTGCTTGATATTGTGACGGGTAGCGCGTGACGGCTGCGCCTCCAGTTTTGCGCGGTTGACGCCTACCCGTGCGTATGCATGGCTGCACGTATAACCCCTTAGCCCTGGCTTTTGGTGCTAGCCTAGGGACGGCGGTTAGTTTTCACAAGGGGAAGGGGTTGAACCTTGCCCCTTGATTGACAGCAGTATAACATATCAGGTTGACATTGTCAACCCCTAGGGGTAGGCGTAGGGGCCGGTATGTATGGCATAGGGGCTAGGAGCCTATGGCATGGGCCTAAAGGGGCCTAGGGTGGCCCCTGAAGGGGTAGGGGCTAGCGTAGGGGCTAGGATACACGGGGGGGGCTATGAGCGCGGCTGCGCTCACGCTTCAGGGGCATGAGAAAACCCCCGTAGCCTATACGGGGGTAGTAGATACATATGGGGGGGGCTAGGGGTTATCCAGCGTGACGACTAACGCGCCTGCGCTTAGGGGTGCGTTGACGCTTGCGGGCGTAGTAGGCCGCCAGCTCATCTGCAGTACGCTGGATTGATTCCTCAGTTACGATAGCGTAGCCATGAACGCCGGGGGCTCGCCAGGGGCCTAACGGTCCTGCGTCCCGCGTGATGGCTTTTGCCAGTCCTGGACGTTGAAAATTGCGGCTACGCATGACGCGCCCCAGTGGTCCATGCCACGGTGTAGTGGGTGGCGTGCTCGACGGTGTAGGTGTCGAGAATAGCGCTCATGCCGTCACTCATTGGCATGACGTGGCTTGACGCTGGCTCCATGAGCACCCGACCCAGTCCAGGGACCATGGCAACGGGGTGCTCTACCGATACTGAACCGTCGTGCACGTGCGTTATTGCTGTCTTCATGGTGTCCTCCACCGGCTGAACGTAACGGTAATGCCCTTCCCGTGGCCATCGTGCCAGAATCCGCGCCGATTAAGCGAGTGTTCGATGTGGTGTAGTTGAACATCGAGACCGGCGCGCATGGCATACTCATGCGCCATCCGTGCCGCGTCCCTATAGTTGATAGTGACGTAGACGTACCCCCTGCGCGTGTCCTTGACTGTATATGGCATAGTGTACCTCCACGTCCAGCATACCATATCGGCATACCATTGTCAAGCACGTACCCCCGATATCGCATAGATATGCAAGATATAGGGCATTATGCAAGGGTGAATAGCCGATTTCCCGGGGTTTGTGCATACTCGATGGATAAGTATGCAAGACTACGCGCGCGCGTGTGCATAAGAGGATAGGCGCTCATGAAACTTGATAAAAAATGCCCCTATACAATCTGAGTGTGGTAATGTCAAGTTTACCCAGGTGTGGGTACCTGGTCTCGACATACGGAGTAGGGTGTGTTATACTATGGACTAGCAGGCGTGCGGATGAGGCGACATGATGCGCCGGGGGTCGTGCGCCTGCGTGCGCGTAGGCGCGGGGGCGTGCGAGGGTGCGTGCGCGTGCGCGTGGGTGCGGTAGGAAGGGGAAGGAAGGGGTACGGGGTACCCCCCGGCGGCTGTGGGTGGATGGATGGCTTCCGCACTAATCTTCAGGCTACTTTTAGTCCAGCAATACCACCGTCATATCACTAATCTTCATGCCACTTTTACTTAAGCCTCACCACCGTCATATCGCCAATCCCCAGTCTCAACAATGGAGCAGCCCCCCTCAGCTCTCGCCTCCGGGGGGCCATCGCAAGAAACATTTTTTACACGTCATGTAAAGATTTTGCCCGAACCTTTACATCAAGCGCTGATGCGGCTTCGGTAGAGTTCTATGTAGCCGTTGATTAGCTCGATGACCTCATCTTCACCTTCTGGGCGTCCGGGTCTCCGTCTGCGGCCTCCCCGAAGGTGAAGATGATATTAATGAGGGCCTGCGGCGTCATCATGGCTCCATTGTCCAGGCGGAGCCAGAGGCCGTCTTCTTGAAAAACGAAGCGGAGGCCGTATTGCTCATCAGCTATCTTGGTTGGGTCGAGTTTCGCCATTGGGTACCTGGTTCCCCTCCGGGATTCTGGTTCCTGCCAGGATATCTCCTGCGGCGCTAATCAAGTGTTTGGCCTCCCATAGTTTGGCGGAAATGCTGGCGGCCTTGCTTTCTGTAACGAGGCCGAGTTCAACGTCAGCCCATAGTTTTTCGGAAGCGCTAGAAATAGCTCTTTTGGCGGAGGCCATGTACTCCAGGGTGCCATACGTATATCTCACTTTTGCTCTCTCCCTTCTAGGTGAAGGAACTCATCGATTTTGTCTTGGATGACCTTGGCCTCGCTGTCTGAAAGAAAGGCGTATTCGGAGGTGACAGCACCGGCCAGCTTCTCGGAGAGGTCGTCCGCGAAACCCATCCTGCGCCCATAGAGCAGAACGTGCTCGGCCTCGGCGCTGTAGAGGATTTTGATGAAGTCCTCAAGCGTGAGCCTCCTGTAATGGGGGTGCAGGATGAACATTGCTAGAACATCATGGAATGCGCTCCTTTCGTTCATAAGACTATTGTATCAGGGGTTGCATCCTGGGTCAACTTGGTGTATACTATAGGCTGGCGAGTTTGGATACACGGGTGGGTTCGAGTCCCGCCACTCGCCGGTGGGCGGCGGCGCTGGCCTGAGAGCATACGGGGCTGCCTTGCGGGTGGTAGGTGGGGACCATTCGTCGAGTTGCGGGAGCCTGTTCAGGTGCCGGAGGGTTGCGGTAGATAGGGAACAGGCAGGTTGCACCGGAGGCGGGGCCGGTAGCGGAAGTGGAGCGGACCTGGTAGGCTTCATGCCTGCGGAGCGTAGGTGGGGTCCGCACACCACGGCAGGAGGGGTTGTGGTGGTACGCTGACGGGTAGCTCAGCGGTAGAGCGGTCGGCTGTTAACCGACTGGTCGCAGGTTCGAGCCCTGCCCCGTCAGCCACAAGGGGCCTCGCGAGTCGTGGTTGCGCTAAGTCCTAGGCGGCGTAGCCATCTCACGGAGAGCAGGGGCGTTGAGGGCTGGCCTCCTCACTCGCTACCGGTCGGTTCGAGTCCGACAGGCCCCAGAAAACCCAGGGAGCCCTACCAAAAGCCGCGCCGAGGTACCACAGCGGGCGTTAGGGGGTAAGGCAATACGGTCACAGGTGGGGGTGACTGGACATGGGCGGAGCGGATGCAAGCTGGGTTCGAGCCCCAGCCCGCCCTAAAACGGTATGACGAGTGGGATGCGCCGGTCGAGTGGGAACATAGGGGCGCTTGGGGCTGCGGTAGGTGGGGACCGTAGCACATGCTGGGGTAGCTCAGCTCGGTAGAGCGCTTGGTTGAAGCCCAAGATGCCGTGGTTCAAATCCACGCCCCAGCACCAACGCTGGCCGGTAGCGCAACTGGCAGAGCATCGGGCTTTGAACCCGAGGGTTGCAGGTTCAAATCCTGCCCGGCCAGCCAGATATAGGGGTGGCGCAATGGTAGCGCACCGGCTTTGGGAGCCGGGGGTTGCGGGTCCGAGTCCCGCCCCCTATACCAATGGAGGGGTCGCCAGTAGGTGCGGCAACCGGTCTTGAAAACCGGGGCGGGTAACACCGTTGCAGGTTCGAGTCCTGTCCCCTCCGCCACGTAGAGGCTCCAGCACCCCGGTTTCCGGGGAGGGCTGGGCAAGCGACGCCGGGGCGGCGACCCCGCAACGTCGTAGCCGGTTCGACTCCGGCAGCCCCATTGCATGGCCCCATCGTCTAATGGCTAGGATAGCGGACTTTCAATCCGCTGGCGCTGGGTTCGATTCCCGCCGGGGCCACCAGAAGGGGGGGTGATGACCAAGAAGGAGATGCAAAAATACATTGACGCCTTGGAAGGCGAGGTGGCCTTTCTGCGAGAGCTGGTGCGGGAGCTGACGCGCGAAAAGGGGCCGCAAGCGCCACCTCCCCCAACCCCGGGGCTGCCTCAGCCCATCCGCAAGCCTCACTACCCCTGGAAGCGAACGCCTTGGTTTCCACCGTGGCAGCCTGGCCGCACAGACCCCGACTGGAGCCCCTTGCCGTGGGACTGGAGCGACGGAACGTCATCCAGGGTAACAGTGAACGGCACGGCGCTGCATCCGTACTAGGAGGAGCTACTGGTGGGGTGGCGGAGTCCGGTTTAACGCACCCGGTTGCTGGCCGGGCGACCCGCAAGGGTCCGTAGGTTCAAATCCTACCCCCACCGCCACGTGTTCCGGGTGGTGTAAGGGTAGCACGCCAGAATGTGGCTCTGGAAGTGCGGGTTCGAATCCCGTCCCGGTCCCCACAAATTAACCACTCACGTTCCGAATAGGTAGGTAAAACCATGAACTACGCAGGGGTAGGTTCACGAAGAACACCAGCCACGATTCTTAAACAAATGAAGCAAATAGGCTATGAGCTTGGTATCGCAACAACCAACAATAAGAGCTGGATTCTCAACACGGGGGGCGCAGCTGGCGCGGACCAGGCCTTTTGCGAGGGGGCTTCTGCAGCAGGGGGCAAAGTTCAAGTATTTGCACCAACATGGTACACGGTACATGGTTGCTCGTACGATGTTAAGAAAATCACAGACATTCCCCCTGGGGCATACAGCATTGCCCAGCGCTTTCATCCAGCATGGGGCAGGCTTAGCAGCGGGGCAAAGGCTCTTATGGCACGCAACATCCTTGTTCTTCTTGGCGAGTCTTTTATAGAACCGGTAAGGTTTGTTGTTGCCTGGACGCCCAATGGTAAGATGGTTGGTGGTACCGGGCATACGCTACGTGCTGCTAGCGATTTCAACATTCCGGTATTCAACCTCAACGACATGAGTGCTGCAAAGGTTATTGAGCATGCCATAAAATTGCTTGAACAATAGAATGTAATTTGGTATACTAGAAACACAAAGCCCCTCCTGTCCGGCCCCATTGGGCTAGGTCGCGGGAGGGGACTTCTCGTGCTATAATGACCTTACATCCCCCTCGACGCTGCGGCGTTGAGGTGCACCCCTGCTGAGCCATGGTTAGGCGGGGGTTGCTTTATCTAATGAAGTGGTAATAATAACTCGCTACCTGTATCCCATCTTCGGGGGAATAAACATGTGTTTCAGCGGAACGCAAGTTGGAGTAACCATGCTCATAATGCCACCGGTCCTGTCCCGAGAGCGAGGGCAAGTAGCGGATGCGAACCCCGTTGTGCTCGTCAACCCCCATGCTCATGAAGTCCTGCTTACGGTGGCGGTGCCCCAATAGCCACTCCCTGTGCCTGGTTTCTCCCCACGCTTCCGGGGCTTCGGTAGCCATGATGGTGGGGAGTGCTGTGTGCTTGGTCTTGTCGCCGTGGGTTATGCCAAAGAGAAGTCGGCCATATTGCATGTACTTTCGATAGGTTTCCTTGTTGATGACATTGATGCCATCGGAGTCGCGGAAGAAGGCGGCGATGACTTCTCCGAGGGTCCAGGTGAGTAGCCGGTCGTGGTTGCCTGGCTGAATAACCACGTCAACTTCTGCGATGCTGGCTGCCTCGATGATGGTGGCGACTACCATCTCCTTGGCCCGCTTGAAAGCTTTTTGGAATCGCGAGTCAACATCCTGCGGAGTTCCAGCCGTGGTAGCGTTATCGAATCCGTCAACGTGCAGCAGGTCGTTGCCAACGACGTAAAGAATACGCGCTACCCCGCACTCGGCCAGTTTTTTTAGCAAGTGCGACGCCGCCGAGGTGTAGGCTTCGACGGCGATGCTGGTATCGTAGTTCTCCCCGACTTCAGCACCCCATGCCAGCTTGCCTACGTGGATATCGGGGATAGAAAGAACCCCAACGAGGTTTCCGCTTGGGGTCGCGCTGATGGAAAGCGGGCGCACCTTTGAGGCGATGAACTCCTCTATCCCCTCTTTGAGCCTCGTCGTTTCAAAATCCCAGTCTATGCGCGTTTGTTCAAGCGTTACCGGTCCGTCCTTGGTAAGCCCCTCCCAAGAGTTGGTGCGGATTCCCTTCGGCGTAATCGCCTTTAATACCGAACGGGCCTTGCGCTCGCTCGGCTTCTTGAACCCCTTGGCCTCGACCCACTTGATGAAACTCCTATATCCGGTGGTTTCTCGGGCGAGCAGTCGTTCCTGCATGAAGCGGGCGGCGAGAACGCGATATTGTGCGTCGGTCATGGGCATATTTTACTTTATCTCCCTTCGCAAACGGCAAGTAAGTGAACACCCCCCACTTTCGTAGGGGGTGCACCAGCAGGAGGCGTATGAAAGGAGCCACCCACATAGTATCATGTCGGCCTGCGTAGCTCAGAACGGAAGGTCGTCGTCGGGGGCCGGTGCGGAAGAGGGGGCAGACGCCTCTTTTGGGGGAATCAACTTCTTGGCTATGTTGGAGATGATGATTTCTAGGTCCGTACGCACCTCCCCCTCTTGCGTCGTCCATTGGTTGGCTTGGAATTTGCCGGTAGCGATGACTAAATCGCCCTTGTCTACTTCCTCGGCAATCATCTCAGCCATACGGCCAAAGGCCACGCAGTTCACCCACACGGTTCCCTCGTTACGGGTCTGGGTCTGCGGGTTCCAGCGTCCGTTGATGGGAATGGAAAAGCGCGTGACGGCCATCCCGCCCGGTGTATAACGCAACTCCGGCTTCTTCGCGACGAATCCCTCGATGTGGCCGTTGTCATAAACTCTACGTTCCTCGCTCACAGGTATGCCTCCCCTACTAGATGGTCGATTTCTGCCGGGTTGCGTCCCCAGCGCTCAAGGTTTATGCGTGCCTTTTTGACGTACTCCGAGTAAACTTGGTCCCAAGAACGCAGGTGGCGTAAGCAAAGGTTGGGGGCGTCCACAAGACAGACTGGAACGTCGTTCATCGTTCCAGTTGAACGGATGAAGTTCCTTATGGAAAGCCAAAAATGCAGTACATCAATGGCCTCTTCAGCAACCTCCGCATTATCCCGGACTATAAATTGCTTTCCATCTCGGAGCCACCACGCCCATTCCCCCTTGACGAGTTGGAGATACTCGCCATACTCGGCGTAAAGGGCCTTCATAAGCTGGCTAAGGCTCCGCGTCATGCCCTTATCAAGCACCTGTTGGATACTCAGCATCCTTTCAATAGCCTCTTCCTTCGTCACTCTTCATCCTCCTTTTCCGTCACCTTGAACGGGTAACAGCGTTCCCCAAGTTGGAGCATTAGCCTACCACCTGCAGCCTCAACCTCCCTGGTGAGAACCCCAAAAGTGGGGTCTTTCCTGCCGGTTTCGTGAAAAAACACGGTGGTGTAGTGAACGCCAGCCAGTTCAGCTAGCTTTCTTTGGCTGAGGCGCTGAAGCTCGCGCAGCTCTCGGAGGGTCATGGGTTTCTCTTCGGTGGTTCCAGACATGACCGTATGCTAGCACGGCGATTTACTGGTGTCAACGCGTTCTCACGTGTTACTCATCGGCCTGTAAATGGAACATACTGGTCTATCCTTTCTGGGTAACACCAGTTATGGACAACTTTTGTGACAACACACCTAGACACCGATGGCGACGCTATTCTTCAACGTCGTAAAGCAAGAACTCAAACGGTGTCCCCTTGACGCGACCGGAGGTAATCATCTTGTAGCGGTGCTCAGCCGTCCTTAGTTTGCGCCTGATTGAGGAGATGACCTTGCGCGCCTCCGAGTCCTTTCCAAATTCGCTTACCCACTTTTTCCAGTCGGCACCGTCAAGCAGTAGCTCCAGCCCGCGCACTTCGCGCCGGTGCTCGAAGCCCACCGTCCACGCGGGGAAAATGCGTCCCCGGCCAACGTATTCCATGCCAAGGTAAACCCATCCACGCCAAATCTTTTTCTTGAGGACTATAACGGTGGTTCCTTCTATCTTCGCCAGCTCACCGGTAGTGATGTGGGTTCGCACGCGCTGGAGCTTTCGGTTAATCCTAAAACCATGTTCCCTGTCCGGCCTACGGAGATAGTGCAGGGGGTCTTCCATGGTGGAATTATACAATCTGTGGTGTATACTTATCACATGGCCGCCATTAGCGCCAAGCGCATTATCGAAAAAGCCGGATACAAAAACTGGGATGAGCTCGCATCTCAGTATGTGGAAAAGGATATCGTGGACGAGATGTCCTTTGATGATTCGGCTGAGTATATGGGGTTTACACCGCTTGAATGGCGCATCGTTCGGACTGAGGAAGAATTCATTCGAGCTGTATACCGCCAGATTATTGTCCTTGAGGCCGGTACCCCGGATAAGATGCGCGAGCGCATTGCTGCTTTGCAGGTGGTGGCGTCGGACCCTACCCACAAGCAGATGGTCCAGGCCCAGAAGTTGCTGGAAAGCCAGCTTGGGGTGCTCCGTGGCGAGGGCGAACACCAGCAGGCCCCGGCCATCAACTTGGAGGTCAACCTTGTCCAAGCCGAGCCTATTCCAACTCCTACAGATGGCGGAGAGGTTCGAGAAGAAACAGGCCAGATTCGGGCTGAGGCGTGACCTGCTTGATGAGCCTACGGTATCCAAATACTATGAACAGAACCGGGAACTCATTGAAATCGCATCCAGGCTGCGGAGCCTCTGGGTAGGGGGTATTGATGTCGCGGTCCCTAAACATCGACTTAAAACCCCCAAAAGGCCCCGTCGCCGAAAAGTATAGCCGCTTCGTTCTTGACGGGGAGCCGGATGGGAGCCTCGGCCCGGACTTCAAAAGTATAGGTAGGCACCAGGGTATCTATATGGCCGGTGACTTCGGAACCGCGAAGTCCAACGCCCTCGTAGCGAAGATTGTCATGAAGGCGCTGCTTTATCCCGGAATCCACATCGGCCTCTTCCGGGCACGCCTCCAAGATTTGAAGCGCTCCACCTGGCCCATTCTCGAAGAGTACCTACGTGGTAATAGCGCCAGCTATGAGTTTGAAGAGTTCGACATGGGCGCTCGCACCAAGAATATTCACAAGCTGAACAAGCAGGATTGGATTTGTGTAGTCAAGGGAATGCGGGATGAAGACGGGCGTGAGTACCCGGACTCCATCATCTATATGTTCGGGCTTGATACTGGCGACCCTATTGCCAAGCTGAAGTCGGTTGAATTCGGGCTCATTGCCATTGATGAGGCCAATGAAGTCACAGAGGACGTTGTGGACGCTGCCTTTGGCCGTATTCGCCAAAAAGTTTATCACATCTCTACTGGGGATATGAACTTCGGCCAGGTCGCCCTTGTGTCCAACCGCGATGGCGGTGAGGACCATTGGATTCATCAGAAGTTCATCACAGATGCGGTCGAGGTCAAGCCAGACCACTATCAAAAGCACTTCATGTGGGAAGACAAGGAAGGCAACATCCGTCACGCTTATACCTTGGCGATGGAAACCTTCTATTGGGAAAACAAGTCGCTGAACGAGAACGTTCTTGACGCCGTTGCCATTATGAATCCGGAAACGCGTGAGAGGTTCTTTGGCGGTGTATGGGCCAAGAACATGGGGCGCGTTTTTCCCATGTTCGGAAGGCACAACATCATCGAGGAGCAGCGTATTCCTGAGGATTGGCCCATTTATGTGGGTATTGACCACGGCTTGAACCACCCTACGGCAGCCGTGTTCTTGGCGCATGACCCCTACAATGACAAGATTTACCAGTTTGATGAGTACGTGGCTACCGGAGGGACGCCTACAGGTCATGCTATTACTATCCTGTCGAAGTTCGGGTCGAGGAAAAACCCTGTAGAGTGGTACGGCGATAGTTCTATGTGGCAATCTGCCGGGGATTCCAGCGTCGCCGAGCTTTACATGGCTGCTGGGATACCGCTCACGCCGTCCACCCGGACCGCCTCGCTCCGTGACCCTCGGAACAGGGACGCGGATGTCGGCATCAACCTTATTCGTGAGATGTTTGAGGGGCGCGGACAGCTCGGGGGCTCTTACGAGCCGAAGATGTATGTGATGGACAACTGCAAGGAATCGATACGGCAATACCGAACGATTGAATGGGAAGAGCTGGCCCAGCTCAAGAACGACGATATCGTAAAAGCATTACGTTACGCTGTAGTTATGATGCCTACTGGCAACTACAAGTTCGGCAAAGACCCGAAGTATAAGCCCAATAGGACGGTGGCGAGATGATGAATATGGACGAAGCACCGGTCCCCGAGCCGGTAGTGCCGGGTGAGGGGTTCGGTATCGAGTCTGCTCAAGTGGTAAGGACGCCGATAGAGGGAGCGACGGCGCAGGCGGCGTATGAGCCAGTAGAACCCATCCAGCTCTCCGAGGAAGAGCGGGCGGATTTCACCAGGGTTCTTGAGGCAACCTTTCAGTCGGCGTTATCGGCGCGGGCGAAGGTGGACAAGAACCTGGGGGCCATGCGCAGCCTCATCAACTTGCAAAGCCCGCGTGAGGTTCCCTTCGACGGGGCTCCCAACGTAGTCACTCCGCTCATTGCGGAGCGCGTCAGCTCCATTGCTTCCGAAGCATGGAAGGCCATTAACAAAGAGCCGCTTTTCGTGGCTGCACCGCAGTCGGCAGCGGCGAACCGGGCTGCCCCCGTATGGGAAGCCTTTATGAAGGCGAACCTAGACAAGACGAAGAGCGTCCGCGAAATCAAGAAGGCCGTATTCGAGGCGTGCAAAATGCCAGCGGTCGCTCTTGATATCGAGGTTATCCGCACCGTTACCCGCGAGGAGCAGCCTGAAACTGACTACGAGGTGCGGGCAGTCGCCGTTCCAATTGAACGCTTCTACGTGTTCCCCACCGGGACAAGCGACATGCGCTTGCTTTCGACCTTCAGGCGCGACCCCAAGCCACTTTGGTACATTAGGGATATCGCCGAGGCGGGATACTACGATGCCGATGCGGTTGAGAAGCTGCGGGCTATGCCCGACGACTCGCCCGGTCAAGAACAGGTCGGCCTGAGCGACACCGCCATTGATGAAGATGTTGGGCAGGTAACGGTGTGGCGTTCTTGGTTCAGGTACAAGGGAACGTTGTGGTACGTGGTGTTCTCGGGCGAAACAACCGTCGAGCAACTGCTACGCGCCGAACCGGACTTCATCGGTCTGGGTCAACCCCCGCAGGCCATAGTATCCTCAGGGTCCGAACTTCAGTCCATTATGAGCCTCAGCCCCGGAGAAATGGTGCGTGCCTACCAGGACATTCAGGACGCCACCTTCAACGCCCTGCTCCTTGAGGCCGAGTTCGCCACCGCGCCTCCGACTATGGTGCGTGACCGAGCCCTCTATAAAGAAATCCAAGAGAAGGGCTGGACCCCAGGCGGCTTCTATCTTTCGCGGATGCCGCTGACCGACGATTACCTGCGTCACTACCAAATCCCCATTAACCGGGCGAGCGTTGAGCTGCTTGGCCTTACGGGTAGCCTGGCCGAGAAAGCCGTACCTTCGAGCCCCCACCTTCCGAGGGGTGGTAGGAAATCCGCGTATGAGGCAAGCGTGTGGGCGAGCGCCGGTGTGTCCCGCCTCTCGGTGCTTATTTCCAATATTCGCGACGGCCTCGAAGATTTTGCGGAAACTTACTGGCAGGTCTTGCGGCATTTTAAAATCGATGGCATCGCTGAGGTTTACCCAAACAGCCCTGATGATGTCAATAAGGAGTCCGTCTACTACATTGCCACTAAGGACATCAAGCTCAACCTTGAGGACTTCGATGGCTTAGAGGACCGCGTTCAAGAGGGGGCGCGTATCCTGATGCAGATGGGGCTTCCCCCACAGATGGCCCAGGTCGTGGCCCAGCAGGTTGTCGAACCTGAAATCGTCGAATACCATATCCCCGGTGCATGGCGCTCGGACATTGTATGGCAACTCAATGGCACAGCAACGGAGGTTGAGAGAGCCACACAGCAGCAGTCCTTTATGCTCATCCTTCAAACGGTTCAGCTAATCCCGGCTGCCAGGAAGGACCGGGGAATCTGGGAGATGCTGAGGGGGCTTTACCAGGCGTCCGGGATTACGTCGTGGCGCAACATCCTTGGCGACCCGCCCGACTATGTTGATAACGATTTGCTCATGCAAATGATGCCGGTCTTGCAACAGATTCAGCGCCAACTTGCTGGAGCCGCTGGCGTACCCGTGCAGCAGGGGGGAGGGAGTGACAATGGGCAGTAAGGAACATCCGCTGTATCGAACGCCAAACAGTTCGTTGCGGAGGTTCGCCAAGTACATAGAAGACTCAGCAGACGCCATCATCAAAGAGATGCTTTGGCTAGACGTAAAGAGCGAACCCGAATATGTGCTTGCGAACAAGGAAGCGGCGCGAGCGCTGACGGGGATGGCCCTGGAAATACGCGAACTTATCGCCTTTAAGGAGCATGAGAGGGAGAAAGCGGATGAGTGAAGAAGTCAAAAACGATATGCCCGTAGAAGAGCCGGAAGCCAAGCCGACTGACCAGGTGACAGAAGCGGATGGCGAGCGCCAGCCCGAAACAAAGACTGAAGCGAAGCCAGGCGACGGCAGCTTCGAGATTGACTTCGGGGATACGCAGGAAGACGCGGAACTCAAGCTGCTCCGCGGATTGCCGCCCGAGCAGCGCGAGGAATATCTGCGCTTCAAGTATGGGCAGGCCAAACAAGCAGCTACGCCGAGCACGCCAGCGGCAGACCCGGTTCAAAAGCTGAGCGCCGAAGTCGAGGAAATCAAGCAGAAGCTTGCTGAGGCGCAGGCGGCAGAGAACGCGGATGAGGCCGCACGCCTGTTCGAGCAATACATGGACAAGCGCGACGAGCTGGCCGTTGCCAAGGCAAGGGCGCAACTTGCACCGGAGATTGAGCGGCTGAAGGCCATTGCTTCAGATGTGCCGGTTGCTGTTACCCAAGCGGTCCAGTTCGTGAAGGCGAGCGGCAATACGACTGTTGACCAATATATGGACGACTTCAAGGCCCGTGTTGAGGCCATGCTAAAGCGTGAGCCCTCGCTTGCCAAGAACCCTGATGCCCTTGCAACCATTGCTGAGCTTGCCGACGCCCAGGCGTTCAAAGCTCACTACATGAAGGTATTGCGCAAGCGCGGGGCGCAACCCCCCGAGGCCGCTGTGTCCTCCGAGGGGGGGAAGGTTGATGACGAGGCCCTGAAGAAAGAGGCCAAAGAGCTTGGTTTCGATAGCGTAGAGGACTATAAGTTCTACAAGGAAACTGGAGAGTACCGCCTATGAGCAGACCGCCTAGCAAGACCACCACGAAGAAAGACCCTTTTTCTGAAGCCTTCAAGAAGGTCAAACCAACGTTCGCGCAGAGCAACCTTGCCGGGGCTGCGGCGATTCAGACCGAGCCGCGCTTCCATCCCACCGACATTATGGTGGGATGGGCCGCCGTTCCCGAGATTGACCCCGCCAGCGCACCTGACTTCCTCAATAAGGGGTATGCTTATGCGACCTCGGACATGGTTACATCTGACATGGAAAAGGCCATTCGCGATGGGTTAATCTGCTTCCCCTGGTACAACGAAGAGTTGCATATTGATGAGAAGGGGCGCATTCGCTTCAAGAATATGCATCTCATGGTTACGAAGCGCGAATGGTACGAGAAGCGTCACCGTGTCGTGTACGACAGGATTCGCGAAGCTGTTGGCACCGCCGGTGAGAAGAAGATTGCGGAGGCCAGCCTTGAGTCCGGCGGTGCCCGTTTCGATTCTGAGTTAACTTCCGAGATGGATACAATCGATGCTGAGTAGAGGGGGTAGGTAATGGCTAGTTACGTTGTTCGACCTGTAACGATGATTGAGGAAAGCCCTGGCCTTGAGGACCGGGGCGCACGGGTTGCCGTCGCATCCGGGGCGGCTTTCAAGGAGAATAACCTTGTCACCGTCGGCGCTGACGGAGCGCGGGATGTGACCGCTGGCGATAACGCTAGTCTGGCGTTTGTCGCTGAGCCCGCCGTGAACCGCGCGTACAAGGCGGCTGGTGTGGATTACGCGAACACCAAAAGCCATGTAGAGGTTCAATACATTGGCGGGAAGAGCATTGCCATCACGCTGACTGGTGCCTACGCCGCAGCGGACATCGGCACCCAGGTGGGCGTTGCTGTGGATGCCAGCGGCTATGTGGTGGCTGACAAGGCCCAGGCCAACAAAATCGGCACCATTCGCGGGGTTTACGGGAACCAGGTTGTGCAGTCGGGCAATAACGTTTTCCTTCAGGATAACGTGGCCGACGGCGATACGAATGTTTATGTGATTGTGGAGGTTGACCCGGCAGTTGCCCTGCCCGCCTCCGCCGCGGGAGGTATCTAATGGCCGCTGGACTTTTTAAGGAAGCAGAACGTGCGGAACTCGCCAAGAAAGCGCGGATGGCCCGCGAGAGTTTCACCAAAGTATTCGAGGATGTCTATGGGAAGACGGGCGGCACCTACGGCATAGACATGGAAGACGCCGCCTTCCGCGAGTTCATTCGCTTCTCCGGACTGAACGGCGTTCCCCGCGTCGCTAGCCGTAACGCTACCAGTCCTGAGATGGAAGCCTTCAAGCCCCGCCAGCTTGCGGTGCGCTTTGACAGCTACCGTGGCAAGTGGGGCTATTTGGACGAGGACTACCGCGATGACAAGTGGAACTACTTCAAGCAGGTGGCCTCGACCATTGGCGAAGCTGCGGCTTACCAGCTTGAAATGATTGGCGCGGAAATCCTTAACTTGGCTGCCGATACTACCGCCATTGGCGGCTGGGACCAGAAGAGCCTTCTCAACACCGCCCACGACAACGACAATGGCACTACCTATTCCAACGTGAGCGCTCCCCTGGGCACCATGGAAGCCAAGCTCGAAGCCGCTCTGACCTACTTCGATTCGGTGCCTGATGCTCATGGCCGCCCCGTGCCCGTTGCCCAGAAGACCATCATCGTGCATACCACCAAGCGGCGTGAGCTGATGCAGCTTCTTAATGCGCGGACTGCCATCTACCGGGTTCAGGGGAACGACCTTTCTACGGCCACCCCGCCCACCCCGCAGCCGAACTCCGCTATCCCGAGCATCTTCATGGACGACTTGGGCGACATCAAGGTCATTTCGAGCCCCTACATTGATAGCTCCCTCAAGGAACAGTTCCTCGTGTTCGGGCGGGGGCACGAAGTCTTCTTCCTCTGGAACATGAAGCCCACCATGAAGTTCTTCACCACCAATGACCCCGATACGACCTGGCAGCGTATCTGGTTCAAGGTCCAGAAGGGCTGGGTGGATGCCCGCAAAGTCTACGGTGTCCGGGCTGCCTAAACTCTGGCCCCGAACGGAGGGCCGATGACTTTAGCCGAAATCGCTCGCCGCCTGGATAGGTATCTGGGCGGCGAGTCTGCAAGGGACTTCTACACCGCGCAGGTGCGCCTTGACGCTATCAATGATGCCCAGCGGCAGATAGCGTGGGACTTGAATATCCCGAGGCGCTACGCGAACATTACTGCTGCTTCTCCCTTCACGCTCGATACTGAGAGCAGAGGGGGCGGGCTTATCTCCGTTAAGGCCGTTGACGACAGCGGCGCTGTGCGTGTCCTTCCGCTGCTTACGGTCGCCCAGGCCGAGCAGCGGCACAAAGCCTGGTCGGAAGAGCCAGTCACTTCCTCTGAGCGTGCCAGGTTTGCCATCTATGACCCGGCCAACCTTTCGGCCCCAATCTACATTGTGCCGCCGCACTCGGATGCCAGGCTCTACAGGGTTGAGTATTTTGTGGAGCCAGCGGACTTTACACTTTCCGACCTCGATGTTGGGACGGCCATACCCTTCAACGGCGACAGCGACTTCACTCCTGCGCATGGCCTTATTCCGTTACTGGCCGCAGCCCTCCTATGGGACATGCAAAAGGATGATGAGGGGCTGAAATGGTATGCTAGGTACATGCGGGAATACGAGGCCAAGATGAGCGAGTACTACTCCCACATCAACACGACTTGGCTTATTGCAGAGAACAGCTTCTTCAGGTCTTTCAGGGGGTAGCCATGGATATCGCTAACCTAATCAAGATGGTGCGCGGGTTGATTAACGTAGAGAACAAGCCCGCTATGGACGTGTTCGTGGCCCCCCCGAAAGACCCGAAGGATGACATTGACCTTCTCATCAAGATGCTGATTGAGATGGGTATGGATTCCCCGGTAAGACAGCCCCCGACGCCAGGACCGCCCGGTGACGCTTATGGAACGCCTGGAAATCAAGGAGTTTAAGGGCATCAATACCAACGTTCCATGTGGAACGAGCGTTGAGCCGCGCCGCCTCTTCAACCTAGACCTTGACCTAATCGGCGGGTATTCGCCATATGGCGACCTGGCCGAATCGTCGTATTACCCCGACTTTTCGGAAACCGTAGCCAAGGACGAATACGGCTTGGTAACGTGGTTCAAGCGTGATGGTTCGAGCGTGTGCATAAAGAGCTATAACGGCTCCGAGGTGTGTCGCACCTTTACTGATAGAACCGGATTCCATCACATCCCAGGTGCGGGATTTCTCAGGGTTGAACGCCGCGATACCGGTGGCGCTACCTATTACCGCTCAGCGTCGGCGTTCCCCTCTTCCGGGCTCGACGACAACAGCATTGGTCGAGTTGCATGGAGCAATCCCGGCAACATCACCGCTGCCGATTCAAGCTATGCAAGGGCTGGTATGTTCCTTGGCTACGGCGGCTACGTGCGCACAGAGACCCACTATCTTGAGGGGAGCAACTATGGGTTTGCTATACCGGCTGATGCTGAGATTCGCGGCATTGAGGTAATAGCCCTTGTTTCTGGGAGCAATGGAGCGCATGACTACGACATCCGACTTATTCGCAATGACGGTTCCGGTGGAAAAGCGATAGCTACCGGCAATAAATCGAGGGGCTACTGGCACCAATGGAAGAACACGGGCGAGGAAAAGTGGGGTGGACCGGATGACCTTTGGGGTACAAGTTGGACTCCGGCGCAAATCAATGACGCCCTCTTCGGTGCTCGAATCAGCGCACATCTTGAGGACTGGTACGAAGTCTATGCTAACGTTGATGCCATTACGATTAAGGTATACTATTCTACCAGCGGCGATGACCTTGCTAATATCCATATCGATGGCGTTGTGGTCGGGGAGAGCAACAATGCCTATGACCTCGCCGCAAAGACCGTCGATAATACGAACACATCGGGGAGCGTAACCGTAAGCGGTCAGCGGCATGGCGGAATCAAAATCACCGAAGAGGCCGGTGGTGCTTTTGCTGCCAATCCCGTCTTCGGAATACAGAGTTGGGTGAGGGCACATACCGGGCGCGTGGCCGTGGGACATGCCCATGTTACTGTGAACACCACCAGCAGCGCCATAAAGTTTGAGATGCCAGATTCGGCGAACCATGATTTAGGTGCCGACATCTATTACTTCATAGATGCAAATACCGGATGGACCTATCTCGGCAGTATTGAACCTGGGAAGCCGTTGACAGTTTCCAAGGAGATTACCGGCCCGGCCACCGAATTCAAGGTGTTTGAAAACAACGGACCCGTAACCATCGCCAGGAATCGCATGGTGACATCCGCCTCTTCCGTGGGGGTCATACGCACGGAAAGCCAATTCAACACCTTCGATTTCACCAACCTCGACTGCGTAGGCGTCTTTGATGACGGTATGCACATGATTAACGCAGCCGAGTATTTCCCCGTCACAGACGAAGTTACCGGGCTTGCTCCCATGCCGGGCGGGATTATCATTTACACCGAGCGCGGTGCCCATGCGCTTACGGGCGATATGGCCACCGCCGCTGGCACAAGGATGGACCGCTACCCGTCCCCGGTAGGGAATGATAAGGGAAGCATACCCGCGACTTTTGGCTCCGTGGTGTTTTCGGTGTGGAATGGGAGGGTCTACGCCGCAGAGGGCGGGCGGGCTCAAGAGGTTTCGATTCCCGTTTACAAGCCGACAGACGGCTTTATTTCTATCGCCATTGACGAGAAGGCCAACGATTTGTACGCCGTTACGAAAAGCGGCAAGGTGTTCGTCTATGACCCGGAGCGCCAAGCGTGGATTAACGGGTTGGTAGAAAATGCCCTTGATGTGTTCCCATCCCCCATTGGTATTTATGTTTTGCCAAACAACGGTACGTTTCTCGCCAGGCGCATTGCCTATAACGCGACATCGATAACACTCACCCCGGAGGTGGAGTGGTGCATTTCCCCTCTCCCGAATCAGATGGCCCAGTTCCACAGGGTGTACGTCCCCATCCTTGAGTACGACGGTGTTCCAAAGCTGGAATACAGCATTGATGGCAAGAAGGCTAGCTCTCTCGGTCGCCGCTCCGGGGATGGCCGCTACATGTTCAGGCTTAACGGCGGGATAGGTTATACCATTACGATGAGGCTGATTCTTAACTCGGCTCGGGCTGACACCGTTATCCGGCCCACCGTAGAAGTTCACGCTATACCAAGGAGGGTGATTAGATAATGCCGTATGCCATCAAGAAGCGCGGTAGCAAGTATGTCGTGGTCAACAAAGAAAGTGGAAGGGTCTTTGGCGAGCACAGCAGCAAGTCAAAGGCCATGAAGCAACTCAGGGCACTCTATGCCAACGTCAAGGATGCCAAGCGATGAATGACGCTTATCAGGGCGGGCTCGACCCCGTTTTGGAGCGCCGGTTAGATGCACTTAGCCGCAAGGAACCCGACCCACATCCCGGCTCAACCGGCGATAAGGTGCTTGAATATAGGATTCTTGGCATTGTTAGCTTCGGTTTCGACCCGCACCCTGGGTCATCGAATGATAAGATACTCGAAGAGAGGCTGCGGAGGTTGGTTGAATGAACCCTCAACTTCTAATGATGCTGCTACAAGCCGGTCTTAGCGGCGCTGCCGCATTGGGTAACGCAGCACGTCGAGCTGAGCTTGCCCCTAGTCGTGCTCGGCACATGAGCGATGCTGAGCAATACCAGAGTATCCTCAATACGCTCCTGAGCAATTCCGATTACAGCCCGCTTGAGAGGGGCGCATACCGGCAGCTTGAAGTGGGGCAGCGTCAACTTGGTGCAAAACTGAGCGCATCGGGATTATCGGGTTCTTCCCTGGCCGCCAGCGCCCAGGCCGGACTTACCGCAGATATCATGGCACGGCTGGCTTCCGAAATCCAGCGTGACCGCCAATTCCGGGCGAGTGCCGGTATGGACCTGTATAAAACGTTGCTCAGCGCCAAAGCCCAAGGAGAAGCTGCCAACGCCCAGATGTGGGGTGGCGCTCTTGCGGGCCTAGGCCAAGTTGCTGGTACCATGGCGGGGAGTGACTGGTTCGGCAAATGGCTCAACTCGCTTCTGTCCAGCAAGACCGCCAGCGGCGGTGGCGGCGGTGGTAGCTCGATGCTCACGCCTTGATGGGAGGCGGTAAATGTTCTTTCCTGTTAAGAAAACCAACCCGCTTGCCGTAGCCCTTCAGGGGCTTGCCGGTTTTGGCAAGGGGTTTGTAGAGCAGAAAAATCGCGAAGAGCAGAAGAAAGAACAGGAGCGCATCCGCCAAGAGAACATGGACTTCCAGCGCCAGATGGCAGAGGAAGCCCGTGCCTGGCAGCAGCAGAATATCGAGTACAATCGAGCCTGGGAAATGTTTACTCAGGTTGACAAGTATGCGTCCGACCTTGACGCCGATGCGCCGCCGGATGTTCTGAGCGCCGTCAATACCGCTCGCACCGGCCTCCTTGAAGCCCTGAAGAGCAAGGACTGGAAAAGCGCCAACTCTATTTTTTCATCGTTCTCTACAATCGTACCAGAGATACAGCAATATTCCAAGACGAAGAAAGAGGAAGAGCACCGGAACAACATAGCAGACCAGCTAATGGTGGATGCGGTTCGCAACAACGACCCTGTGGGCCAGACCATTGCGGAGTTGTACCGGCAAGGTAAGGAAATCCCGGCTGACATGTTGAACAGCCGCACCTTTTACGTCCTTGCCTTGAAGGACGGGCGGTATGCCAACGAACTTGCGAGCCAGATGTTCGACGAAAATGGGAACGTCAAGCCGGAATACTCCGACCTTAAGCAGGTTGCTCCCGTTATAAAAACTGCCGCCGAAAAGTGGAAGGCTGAGCAGGAAGGGAAGACCGCCGACCAACTCAAGAACATGTTGTCTGGGGCAGTACAGACCATGGCTAAGATGGGTATAACGGACCCCGTTATAATGGATGCGGCCTCAGAAGCCCTGCTTTCTGAAGACCCGGCCAAAGTACGTGAGGCGCTATCGCAATCCTTCAACCGCATCGCGGAGGAAAGCAGCACCGACCAGCAGTTCCGCACATACGCGAATGTTGCCAATATGTATATTTCTGCTGGCGTGCCGGTTCCGGAGGGCTTGCGAGATACTGTTTCTTCTGACCCATTTGAAGCGGTTAAGCAGGCCAGCAACGCTGCAATCCACTCAAAGGATGATGACGCGGCTATCAAGGCTGCTGAGCAGGGTATGAATATTCTCGCAGAGTATGCAGCAGATATTCAGGGGGCGGGCGAGGTCATCGAGAAGTTCACCACGGCGGCGACCAAAGAGGAAAAAGCCCGCGCCGCACGCGAAATGGCACCCTACATCACGGAAGCTATCAACAAAGCCTCGGAGTACGCCAAGAAAAAGCGCCTCTTTACTGAATATCGCAGCGCAAACGAAGCTCTCCAAGATGCTATTCGTTCGCGTGACCCCGAACAGGTGGCGGTACTTCAGGCTGCAGGGCTTGTGACGCCGGGCGCAGCCAAGAACGCCAGGGAGTACATTGACAACCTCAAGTTCCTTGAGGGTGCAAAGAATGGCGGCGAGCTAGCGAAACTGGTCAGCACCTTTTCGCCCATTGTGGTCGAGAACAACGAGGCTAGGCTTCTCTCCGCCTCTGAGCTTGAGCAAGCTATTCAGGATAGATTAGCCAAATACGAGGCCCTGCTTAAGGATTCTAATCCCAATATTTCTGAGGACATTATTAAGGCTGGTAAGGCATCCTTGCGTAGTGCAATGACCGCCGCCTGGTATGAGGCAAAGAAGGATATGTCCCGAGAGGCGCGGGCCAACCGTCAGCTAGCCTTGCAGGAGAAGCAATACGCCTTGAGTGAGCGGCGCATGAGTGCGCAGATTGCCGGTAACGGGGCCAGCGGCAGCGGAATGTCCGCTTCCGAGCTTCGCAATCTGTATAGGACAGCTATGGATAAGGCCCTTGAGGTAGCCCGTGGCGCTAATTGCGCGGCTGGGAGCATTATCGGTGGCGGGTCAAAGGACGTAGATTGGCTTGACACCACTAGCGATGTGTGTGCCCCCATCTATGCCGACTATATTGAGAACTACACTGCTCTCCAATCCCTTTCAGAGCAGGCGCGGGGCGCGTCCGCCCCCTCTACCGGGCAACAGACGACCGATGGCGGAAACAAGAACGCAACCCCCCAGGGAACCTCCAAACCAGCCGGTATCGTTCCACCTGGAACAAAGAAACCCACGGGCGACGACTTGTTCTCGGGCGTTCCGAGAGAGCACAGACCAGCAGTAGAAGTCTTCTATAATCGGCTGATGTCGGGTAAAGACCCGAAAATGAGTAAGCTACTCGATAGGGTGCTAAAGGGGGATATCACAGCAGATGAACTCAACAAAGAAATTGCTTCCCTTGCTCGGCGTACTGGCTATGACCCCAACGTCATCAAGGCTGCCTACTCCGCCGCCTATGCAAGTAAAAAAAAAGATAACCTCGTAAGGCAGCTACCGTTCGGGGCCATCATAAAACCAGGGACCGTCCCCGAGGACAAGCTAATGAGGGTTGTCCCCGCCATCAAGGTTGTAGAGGAAAGAACTGGCCTACCAGGAGATGCTACCCTAGCGCTCATGTGGCTGGAAACGAACCGAACCCTCAATCCCTCCGTGAACCGCAAAGGGCTCTTCCAGCTTGTTAACCACGGCAATGTAGGTAAGCTGCCCCCGGAGAAGCAGGCAGAAGTATTTGTAGACAAGTATCTTGGCGGAACACCAGACAACCCCGGCAACCCGGTAATGCGCCGGGCCATTCAGGAATACAAAGAGGGCAAGATTGATTTCGGGAAGCTTTATCTTTCGCACTTCCTGCCGTCGTACTACGATAAGCCCAAGGATACAAAGCTTCCCGACGAAGTGCTGCGCTGGAACCCGCTATTCAAAAAGAATCCCACCGTCGGTGGTGTAATCGAAACGGCGAACCGGTATTACAACGAAATCATGGAGAAGGGTAATGGCCGATAACCTCTTCGATGCCATGAAGCCCACATGGGATAGCGAACCCAAAGAGGAGGCCGCTACGCAGGATGCCTCGTTGCAGGGTGCATTAGCCCCCCAATGGGAAAAGCGTGAAATAGGGTCTACCCTGCCATTCATGCCCAATCCCAAAGAAGCCGTCGCCAAGGGGATGCACTTCGTATCCTCGGCGCTGGAGCCCCTGTATCTCCCTCAGCAGATACTCTTCGGAGCCATGAGCGGTGATTATTCTCAGCTCACGTGGGAAAACGTGAAAAAGTTTGCCCCCTTCGGGGCGGAACCCGAGCTGAAAACAGGGCAAGAGGTATTGAACAGATGGGGTGTTGAGGGTACCGCTGCCAAAGTGGGTGGCCTTGTCCTCGACTTTTTTGCTGACCCGATTCTGGCGGGCGGATATCTGAAGGCTATCGGCACCGTCGCAAAGTCTGACAAGTTGATTCAGCTTGGTAGGGCGGCTGATGAGCTGGCTATGTTCTCCCACCCTGTCAGCGCAGCCTATAAGCTCGCCCCTGTGGTTGGCAGGGCGACGGTCAAGGGCAGGCCGATTTCTGATTTCGTAGCCAAATCGGTTGAGTGGGCCTTGGAAATCCCGGCCCCGCTGTTTCGTAGGCCAGTTAGGGCGTCCGGTTCCGCACTTCCCCAAACGAGGTATTATACCCTGGGCGACCTGTTTTTCAGCATGAACCCGGTGACCCAGAAGGAATATCCATGGCTGCTTGACTCCATCACCGAGGCGAACGGCAAGATTCATGCGCTCATGTCTGAAACCAAAAAGGTGGTGGAATACCACCAAGAAAAACTTGCCGCCCTTGGTGACGAGCTGCTTGCCAAGAAGACCAACGAAATTGTCGGTAAGTACCTTGACAAGATGGGCGAGCTTACCGGAAAGCAGGTTAACCCGGTAATGCGCCTTCTGGATAAACAGGCAGAAATTAGTAAGGTGAGAGATGTATCCGCCTTTGAATCGGAAACGCGGGCCATTTTCGAGGTAGCCGCCAACCGCGATAAATATCTCACCGAGTTAAGGCGGGCATGGGAAATCAGCGATAAGAAAGTCGACTTCGATACTTTTCTCAAAACGGCTGATGACATAGCGGCCAAGTGGTTCGCCCACCGTGTTTCCATAGCCCACGAGCTTACCGACTACGATACGTTTGCAAGCGTGCTGGACAAGGTGTCGAATGGGGTGCCGCGTGGCGAAGCTCTCAGAGCCGTATCAGGTTATTACATCGCCAAGGATTACATGGAAGATGTGCTTCGGAAAGCCAGGAAAGCCCCGCCGAAGCAGCGTGCCGATTTCGCTACTGAAGCGAAATACTTGCAAGAGGTGATGGACAGTACGCTCAAAGAGCACCCGTGGATTAATGATTTAGAAAAAGCGCTAGAAACAGAAATGCCGCTCTTCAACAATGTGAGAGTTGGCACCTACATTCGCTCCCTCTTTGACGGATACCTTCGTAAGGTGTCCACCATCCACGCCTCCGACCCCGACCATCTGGCCGCGCTTATGGCGAAGATGCAAGACGATGCCGTCATGCCGTTCAAAGCGCCCGATGAGGAGCGGATGAGGGAGTTCATTTCCTACCTGGAAAAGAATATCGAGGATGGCAACGCCCGTAAAGCCATAGAAAACTACGTGCTTAGCGGCGCAAACATCATTGATGTCCCCGAAATGGGTAAGTGGCTAAAGGAAAAGTTCGGAATCGAGAATGGCGATTCGCTGGCGTGGCAAATCGGGGCAGTCCTTGACCCGGAGGCCGAGGCCAAAATGAAGACGCTTGAGGCCATCAAGCGCGTTCAAGATGCGACCTCCCGTGCTCGCCAAGGCGACGTATATTCCCTGCGGATTGACCAATGGGTACGTGATACCGCAGATGAAGCCTGGAACTACTTAGCGGAGGCGGAGGGCGTCCTTGAGCGCTCTCAAAACCTAGCCCTGTCAGCTTCCGTGCCCATTCGGGCAAAGGACATGTTCCGCGCCGTTCATGATGAGCTAAGGAAAGCGGGTCGTATCTTCGATGAGGTGCAAATAGGAAGCCGCGCTGGTGGCCGGGTCAACATAGACGGCATCACCTACATGGCCCTTCCAAAAGACCCCAACTTGGGGGCGCTGTCGGGCAGGTACATCCCTGAAGTCATCTGGCGCGAGCTTGCCGTAGTTTCTTCCGCCCCCTCTTCTGGGGCTTCCGAGCTTCGCAGGCTGCTCGGACTTATTCGTGCCGGTTATATTTCTACAGCCCCAGCCGTCGGTCACAACGTGGTAGGTAACTTCGCGCTCGCCTACATGCGTGGCTTAACCCCCTCGGCATATATTAAGTACGGTAAAAGCGCCAGCAAGATTCTAAGGGAAGCTGCTACCAATGGCTTTTCGCGTGAGCTTGAAGAAGCCGGGTTTAAGCTCAACTTCCTCCACAACACCGCAGCCGCCAGGGAAATCGGTGATATTCTTGACGCCGAAATGAAGGCGTTGGCGGCTGGAAAATCCGCCAGGAAGGGATGGCGTGAAAAGGGCCTCGGCGCTCTCAACGACGTGCTTGTCAAAGTGCATGAGAAGCTGACGATGAATCCCAAGTTCGGCGGATTCTTACCGTGGTTCCAGTACGCCGAAGACTATGTGCGCACGGTGGCTTATCTCCAGGCTAGGGATGCGGGCCTAGCCAAGGGATTGTCCAAATCCGAAGCCGTGCACGAAGCCGTGCGCTATGCCAACGACATTACTTTCAACTATGCTCGCCTGCCGCGAATAGTGGAGTTCGTTCGCAACACCGGCTTTAGCCTTTTCCCCGCTTTCCCCTACTATATGTTCCAGCGGACCATCGAGTCGGTTGCCAAGAACCCAAAGGCGGTATACCAGCTTGACAAAATCCCGGTCGCCATCAACAACGCAACCCTTTCTGAACAGGACAAGGATAAGTTTCGCTATGGCCTTGTTGATTACTGGATTGGGAAGACGCGCTCGGCCATATTTAAGCGTGGCGAGGATTACTACTTCCTGCCACTGGACTATGTGCTGCCGCACACCGGGGTTAATGCCGAATCGTGGGGCGATGCCGTCAACGAACTCATTAGCGGTGGTGTTTACAGGCCATTGGTAGATATAGGTCACGCCCTGCTTAATGGGGGCCGTACTACGGAATATTCCTCGCGGTTTGGGCGTACGGAGGTGTTCCCACCGGGGGCTTCCACCGCCCGCAAGGTGCTTGGTATCGGCTCCTATTTGGTAAGCTCCTATGGGCCGGGGACGGCCATCCGTACCGTTGAGCCGATTGCAGAAAAGCTCATTCGCGCTGGCGGCGTCCCGCTTACCCCCGAGGTGGCGACGCGGGCCGCAAGGATGTCGGGCAAATATCTTGACCTTGAGCCGATACAGATTGTCGGCCAGCTTGTGGGCTTCAAGCCCCGCCGGGTTGGGGACGCAACCTTCTACCGGGTGGCCCAGAACATCAGGCGCGAGTGGAATGATGCGAAGAAGCGCGTTATCCGCAGGTACAGGGACCGGTATTCTGTGTTGCGGGCACGGCTGGCTGAAGCCCGCGACCCCAGAGAGCGCGAGGCCATTCGCGAAGAGCTGCTACAGGTTCAGCAAGATGCGCGGAAGGCCGTGGAGCAGTTGGCCGATGAGTTCAAGGCCAAGGAAGAATCCTTCAGGGTGTTCGAGAGGATGAGATGATACCCACGCAATTTAGTCTTGCCAGCAAGCCCTCGCCGCCGCCCCAGTCCTTCGGCGAGTTGCGTCCCGTATTTATCGTGAATAAAGATGTTGGCATTGCGTGCTACAAACATTATTACGGAACATGCGAGTTAGACTCAGAAGATATCACTATTTTTCACAAGAGCCGCCGCACAGGGATTACGGAAGCTTCAGCCGGGGGCGGGTTCTTTCCCCCGGTGGGCTCCGTTCCATCACAGGATTTCTTTGAGTCTATGTCCTATGACCCCGCACGGTATGGTAACTTTTACGTTTCCTATGAGGACATTCACGCTTATCTCTGGTTCTCCATGGAGGCGGCTGACGTAGAAGGGGGCGATGTTCCAATTGACTCAGAAGACTTTTTCGGCCCAGCTTCACCGATAACGCAAGAAGACTTCTTCCAGTAGGGGTATAATTGAGCAATGGACACCTACCCCTTCTTCTCCGAGAGAGGCCAGCACTATATTGCTGAGATGGCCTTTGCTCTTGGGCCGGAGCATATTGGGGTAGGTAATACCTATGAAGTTCTGTTTGGGCGCAAGTGGGCCGCCATTACCAACAGGAAGGCCAACCGTATTGAGCTATGGCAATACTCTGGTTCTGAGTGGCAATACATCACGCCTATTACCGATGCACCCCATAGCGCCAAGCAGATGAGGCATATAGCCCTAGCCTTCGACCAAGCGGGCCAGCCAGTATTTGCCTACGAGGTGGACGGCGACAATAAAATGTATGTCCGGCAATGGGAAGCAAATACACTTTCCTTTGTATACCGTGGCCCGTTCAACGGCGTTGACCCGGTATTGGTAATGGATGCCGAGGCGAATAAACATGTGGCTGATTCTGATGCCTTGCTTTTTTATTTGAACACCAGCCGCCGTGAAATAAAAATGCGGGCTCAGCGTGATTCTTACGGCACGGAATACAATGTGTTTGACCTGGGGCAACCGGCATTTCTAGACCAGGGGGTCGTCGGCTCTCTGAGGGTGTATCTCACAGGCTCCTATCAGTCCGCGCCCACCGTCACAGGATTCAATGTGGTTACGGGACTTTATCCATTCCGACAAGGATTAACGATTGCCCTTGACCCCCAATGGTCCGGAGGCGAGTATAGAGAAGTTGTCCACAAGGCGGAAAGTTATATTATTCTCAATCTCGACCCGCAATGGGCGGGTGGGGAATACACAGAAGTTGTCCACCTCGTTGACAACTTTATCAAGCTCAACCTTGACCCTCAATGGACCGGCGGGGCTTATGAGTCTGTAGGCCCCCCAATAGTAGAGCAAACTTTTTCTTTGCATTTCGACCCCCAATGGACCGGGGGATTGTACAAGGCGGTGGTCACCAAGTATGGGCCAAATCAGTTCAAGCTAAACCTTGACCCCCAATGGTCTGGAGGCGAATACCTGGAGGTGGCCGTGCAATACAATCAGACCATGAAGTTAAATCTTGACCCCCAATGGACCGGAGGGAGCTATGAGCAAGCCTGAAAACCTTCCCCGGCAAGTTAGGCGGGAAATGGAGCGCCGGAAACGCCGGGCGGCCAGGGCACTCAAGAAGGGCAACGTTAAGGCGGCGGCGAAGCTCGGCATTACCATGCATCACCGCATAAGGCTTGTGCGCGGGGGTAAAGTCGTGCTCGACCTCGGAGGTGAAAACGAATGAGTGTAAGGATAACAGACTACGGCATGGACGCCGTAACGTCGGTGGACAGCAACCATTCTTCTAATTACGAATACTTTGAAAAGTGGCACCGCTACACCGCCGTGGGCACCGGCTCCACCGCGCCGTCCCAGTCCGACGTGGCGCTTGAGGCCGAGGTCGCACGCACGGACAGCACCGGTGGTTTTCCCCTTGAGGGCGTAGCTGAACAGGATGCGACGGCAAATCGCCAGCGCTACAAGACCACCACCTACCGCGTCTTCGACTTCACCAGCAGCTACAACCTGGCCGAGTACGGCCATTTCACCAGCTCCAGCGGGTCGAATGCCGTATTCCGTGACCTGTTCAGGCAAGACCCCAACGACCCGAACAGCGCCGCCATCACTATTAGCGTGCAGGACGGCGACCAGCTTCAAATCATCAAGACGTTCATCATCGAAATCCCCTGGGAGGCCGTTGCGAAGACCATCACCATTACGGGAATCGGCGACCTTCCGGGCACGCACGTGGCCGCCTCCGTTTCGACGGGGTGGGTACGGGAGTTAATCCGAGCCCTATGGCCGGGTGAAAACTCTTCTTCCTTGGTGGCCCTGCCCCTAAAACAAGCGGTTTCCACCGACCGCACTACGCAGCTTCACAACTCCGACATAGGCGATTCCGTTAACTGTACGAAGGATGCCTACACTTCGGGTTCGTACACAATACGGCTGAGGGCTAAGTTCGAGACCAGTCAGAACAACTTCGACTGGTACGGGTGGTGTGCCGGAGGGTTCAACAACGTCAACGTAGAATACGCCAGCATCCGCTTCATCACCGACGCGCATCCCGCCTTCACCAAGGCTGACACGCACACACTTGAACTCGTACTCGACACGAGTTGGGCAAGGGGGTAAGACATGGCGAGAATCGAAGTGCGACTGACCGCAGAAGTGACCACGAGCGACGAACCGCTGGACCTCGGGCTTCACACTCTTGAGGGCGTGGGCTATGACCTTACCGAGGCCGCGGCGCTCAAGCTGCTCAAGGCCGGCCCCGACCTGGACTACAAGGTCGAGGAGGGCATCCTGGAGTTCGCCGGGGCTATCATCCCGCTGGCCTCGCTCAAGCAGCTCAGGGCTGAAATCGTAAGCCGGTATGCAGACTAATGGGCATCGTCGAGAGAATACAGGCCATACTCGCCGGGCTTTTTGAACCCGAGGTTGAGGAAAACCCCGTTGTCGAGTCGGCGTACCAAGTCTTGACAGGCACATTGGGTGTTCCAACTGATGGTGGATACTGCCTAAAGGCGGCCCGCATTATCATCGAGGACGCATTCGGGCTACCCGAGAGGGCGCTTTACAACCGGCTCATTATTCCGACCCTAAAGAATGCCGAAATGGTACCGCACGGGGAACCCAAATACTATTGGGCTTCAGGGGCTGAAACCGCCATGCGACTAGCAGGCTTGACGGTTGCAAAGCCGGTACCGGGCGACTTATTGTTTTCGGGCGTCGTGTCTAAGCCCTATGGTCATGTTGGAATCCTTCTTCCGGGGGAGCTGGTTATCGAAAACACATGGGCCAGCCGAGGGTGGAGAAAGACTGGGATGGGCCGCATACGACTGACTCCGTTGTCCGAGTTCGACCCTGTGACTACCATTGTTTCATGGCGCAGGCTGCGGGATGCTTTGGTAAAGTAGTGGAAGGTGGAGGTAAGATGAAGAAAAAGCTCTTTCTTATTAGTCTGGTAGCGGTACTAGGAATCGCTTTGGCCCAGGCCGTTGATGCCCCGAAGGACTGGGGTGAAGCCCTTCAATATCTAGTCGCCCTTATTCCGGCCATCATTGCAGCCATCGCCAAAGGGCCGAAATACTGGATGTCACTTCTGCGTTCCGGAACCTTTTGGGCTGCCATTGGCGGGCTCGTTACCGCTGTGAAGCTCTATGCCAACGGGCAGATTGGCCTTGAGGCTCTAGTTTTCGCTGTAATCGGGGCGCTCACGGCCATCCTTCTGCGTAAGGGTCTAATCGAAACCGAGGAAAAGGTCGCATCGGCCCCCATGATTCGCAAATGAAGAAGCTGGTCCTTGCCATTTTGCTTGCATCCGGCCTTGCCCTGGCCTCGGGGCGGGCCGGATACAGGATAGATGTAGGCCCGACTTTCTCGATTCGCGTCTGGGCCGAAGAGGTTTTATGGCAAGCGGCTGGCTTCGAGCAAGTGGCTGGGGTTGAAACCTGGTATAACAACGGTATCGGGTTGTACGCATACACCGGGTGGGCCTACGTCACGAACAGCTTTTGGGTCCAGGTACAAATGGGTCGGGGAACGGATGGTTCTCACCTTGCGTTGATTGGCGGATGGAGTTGGTAACATGGCGGATGAAACGACTACCCGAATTTTTAACATCCTAGATGACCATGGCAAGAACATCGTTCGCCTCGACCAACGCGTAGAAGATGTCGAGCGCCGATTGGATATCGTAGAAGGCATGCCAAAGAGTCTTGAGCACGTCCGCTCGACCGTAGACCAACTCAAGGGCCAGATGTCTATTATGTTGTGGCTGTTCTTTGCTATCGCTGGCGGATTCATTACGATGGGGTTTGCCCTATTACGCGGAGGGGAGCCATAAACTGTGCGGCGTTTCCGGCGTTTCATGTATACCCCTCTGGGGATAGTGCTGGTATTCGTCGCTATCCCGTTGTGGACCTGGTACATGCTGGGCTGGGATGCCGGATGGCGCATGGCGCTGCTCATGGGGGCGCTTGGTGCAACTGACCTCGCCATCGGCTGGGGGCCTGGCCGCACCCTTTCCGAGCAGGTAAACGAAGACTGGCATCGTAGCCCCAAACGATACGTCTTCTGGATAATCGGCCTGGCCGTAGGTATGCTTCTTTTGCACCTGCACTTCACGGGGGTCTGACGTGGCCGACTTCTACACCAACGGCACCGGCGGCGGTAAGTGGCATGACGCCGGTACATGGCAGGGCGGCGTTGTGCCTGGCACTAGCGACCGGGTTATTGTGCAGGCGGGCGATACCCTCACTGTCGAGGGAACGTGTGTTTGCGGGAATGGTACTCGCAGCACTAGCAACTCAGAAGCCAACGCTCAGCTCGTCATCAAGCCTGGCGGTACGCTCAAGGCTAGCCGCACCGCCAATAGCTACCTTGGGGTCAAGGGGCAAATCTACGGTCGCGCCAACTCGTCGGCCCATGTGCTGATGGATTGGGGTACGGAGGCGGACCCCATCCCGGCGGGCGTGACGGCGACCATCAACCTCAACGAAGAAGGTAGTACCCGCGTAGGGTACTACTATGGCATTTACTTGTACTACGGCAACGGTAGCCATTTTGCCAGCTTCTACGCCAAGAGCGCCGTCGAGCGCCGACGGGGAACCTACCTCGTCAGAGCCTACCCTGCAGGTAGTACTCAGATAGAAGTGGCCGACGCCACCAACTGGCAGCCCGGCGATAAGCTGCGCCTGGTGCCCCAGTATCAGGACAGCGACAGCGCCCATCCCGAGAACAATCACGAGTATGAAACGGTGGAAATCGCCAGCATCAGCGGCAACGTTATCACCCTGACCGCCGGGACCACCTACGCCCACGGTTACGACAACCCCAAGGATGTCGAGGCTGGCGTTGTGGTCAACCTTACCTCGAACGTCGTCATTACCGGTGGCGGTGACGACCGCCCGATGTACGGCATCCGGGTTTACCGTAGCAACGTCGAGGTGCAGGATGTAGAGTTCGCCTACGCCAACAACGACTACAACTACGTGCGGGCTGGTCTGCAAATCGTTTATGGTGGCATCTACGACACCAGCGTTAAAGTGAACCGCGTGGCGTTCTGGTCAGACGCGCGGAACTACAGCCGCCACTCATACTCACAACTCTATCTCTACTCCGTCAACAAGCGGGACAACGTCGAGGTAAACGACCTCGTTGGAGTCGGCATCAGAAACTCCGGCACGTACCGGCTCTACTACCCGTTCGTGTTCTACTATGGCGGACGCAACACCATCGCCAATGACCTGGTGGCTATCAGCGGCGAGAACTACCGGGGTGAGTATGGGTTCAGCGCCTACCAGCAGCCCGTCACCCTGAACAGGCCGAAGGCCGTCGGCTTCCATTGGGGCTATAACCTCAACAACAACGTTAATCCCGATGTCAACGACGGTTGGGCTATCGGGTGCATGTATGCCTATCAGGTCTACAACGGCACGGCCATCTTCAACGATATGCATGTACGTTGGAACACCCGCCTCTCGCACATCATTAACGAATGGCGCGGCATGTCCACGATGAACAGGCCCGATTACGAGGACCGGCACTTGGCAAAAACCTACGCCGGGCTGGACCTTGTGTCGCGCGGCAATCCTATCCCGGACGGGAACGAGGTGCATCTGGTAGACGTCCAGAACGATCCGAACAAGCAGGCGTGGTACTATTCGTTTGGCACCAAAATCTGGAACAGCGACGTAACGCGCGATGACCCCCACTCCATCGAAATGGCCTCGCTCAGCGACACCTACCCGACGCGCCACGAGCGCGAGTTCGAGGCCGCCACCGGCGACGCCATGCTGGTGGGCGTCTACGTTCGCAACCTGTCGGCGAGCTATGTGGGCACGCTGACGCTCTCCATCTGGCAGGGCAGCACGCAAATCGTCAGCCAGGACTTCGATCTTACCACCCTCACGCCTGACCAATGGACCTTGCTAAGCGTCAGCGGCACGGCCCAGAAGACGATGAAGACCACCTTCCGCATGGAGTACCGGGGGGATGGAGGCACTATCTTACTCACAGACTTTGTGCAGCCCTTCACTGCCGATCAGAAGGCCCAGGCTATGGCGGTCTGGGCAGCGGCGGTGGCCGATAATCACGCGGCGGGCTCGTTCGGCGAGTACGTTCAGCAGACGCTCGCCAAGGAGCAGACCGTTACGGATAGCCGCGACCACATCGAAACCCACGGCGACGGGGCTTGGGCGACGGCGGACGTATCCGCCCTGGCGCTGGAGGCCAACGTCGAGCAGCACGTCACCAACGCCCTCAACGCCTACGACCCGCCCACAAAGGCTGAGCTTGACCAGGCCGAAGCCAACATCCGGGGCGCGGACAGCGACACTCTCAAGACCCTGAGCGACCAGCTCGACGGGGTGCAGGCGGACCTGGATAACCCTGACCAATACAAGGCTGACGTTAGCGGCCTGCTTACCAGCAACGACCCGCGCCTCGACCACCTGGACGCCGACGTGAGCAGCCGCCAGCCTGCGGGCTCGGTGGATATCGGCAGCGTGGGCGGCCATGCCGTGACCGGGCCGGACGACCTCAAGGCGGACGTGTCCAACCTAGACGCACCCGTCAGCAGCCGCCTGGCTGCCGCCGACTACACGGCCCCGGATAATGCCGGTATCAGCGGCATCAAGGCGCAGACGGACAAACTGCAGTTCGATGGCGCTAACAACGTCCAGGCGCGGGTCAACGATAAGGGCATGCTCAACGACCCCGATGCGGCTAGCATCGCCGATGCGGTTTGGGACGAGGCCGCTGCCGACCACCAGGCGGCGGGCACGATGGGTAAAGCCCAGAACGACGCCGCTGCGGGCGGCGGTGGTGGCGGGGCTACGGCTGCCGAGGTGTGGGCCTACGCCAACCGCACCCTTACCGGGCCGGTTGACGTGGGGAGCGTCGGGGGTACCAACGTCAGCGGGCCGGATGACCTGAAGGCTGATGTATCTGGGCTTGCCCAGCAGGCAACCCTTCAGGCGGTTTACGACTTCTTCTACGGACGCTGGTTCCGCACCGGTTCGCAGCTCATCGTTTTTAAACCGGACAACGTTACCGAGCTGGCTAGGTTCGAGCTGTACAACAACGGCACTCTGGTGTCCGATGCAGATGAGGTAGTCACGGAGCGTAAGCGGCTATGATGAGCTTTGGTCTTGGTCGGCAAGACCATATGGTTACGCTTGGCCTCGGAGGGGCGAGGGTTTACGGGCCAAGCGGCACTCTCGGCCTGGTGGTTTGCCTGCAGCAGAAAACCGCAAGCAGGGCTGCTCTTTCAGGGGCATCGGGTACAGCCACTTACCGGGGATATCCTGTACCGCCTGTGACTCTTTCAGACAACGGGGGACTCGCGGGCTCATCTGACAACACCGCCAGAGGAATAGGTGTAAGCACCAGCTCCGCTGTTCTGTCCCCCCTGAACAGGGAGCCGCCTGTGCTCTTCCGCCATGGTTCCTGCACGCTCAGGCCGATAACCCGAGAGGCCATCGTTAACCCGCCGGTTAGCGGGGCTTCGGCTCCCGCGCCTCGGATAGAATCAGTAGTGTTAGGCGCTCGCGCCGAGGGGAGTGAAGATGGAAACTGCGAATGAAACCATCCGTGTTCCAGTTGGAACGACCGATAAGCCCTTTTCCGTTACCGTTACCGGCGAAGACCTCACCGGCAAGACTCTTACTGGGCGCTTTTTCAAACCCGACGGAACCGTGGTTAGCTGCCCCGCCGCCATGGACGCCGGGGACAGCTCGAAAATCAACCTCACCATTCCTACGGGAGCCCTTGATACTACCGGTGATGGATTTTTGGTGGTATGGATTGACGATGGGGCGGGCCACAGAGAGCCCACCCACCCGCCTATCCGGTTCAAGATAGAAGATACGGTGCCCTACAGCTAGTCGTCGTTGATGACGGCAAGTACGTCAGCTCCTCCGAGGATGACGTAGGTCTTGCCGTCGTGTTCTACCTCTGTGCCAGAGTATTTCCCATAGATTACCTTGTCCCCCACTTCGACATCAATGGGAACACGTTCACCAGTTTCGGTCATCTTGCCAGGGCCAACCCCTCGAACGATGCCGACATTTTGTAGTTGGCGGGCGTTTTCCGGGATGATAATACCGGAGTCCGTGGTGGGCTCTTCGTCAATGGGCTCTACCAGAATTCTGAATCCAAGAACTCTCATCTGCTTCACCTTGGTGCTCCCCTCATCAAAGCCTCCCATGTGATTATTTTCTTCCCCCTAGCCCTACGCCAGGCTATGTGCGTATCGTAAAGTGCTCGCGCAAACGGCTCACCCTTGAGAACGATGGTGCGCTTTATCAAGGTGCTCAGCTCGTATATTCCCATTTTAGGATTGCGCATGGCGTTGGGGCGTGGCCGATACTTGGGTAGCCTTTTTATGAGCGGTTTAAGAGAATCAAGATGCACGAACTTGTCCCCCCTCACCTCTCGGTGGGGTAGGTTGTACCTGTCAATTAGCATTCTGATAGCCGTAGTCGTTTCCCCGAAGCGGCTGGCCGCCAAGTGCGGGGGTACAAACTCGGAAAGCTCCGAGCTTACGTATTCCTCCCAGTCCTCGACTCGCACGTATGCCTTTTTCGAGGTAAGCGTGTTCCAGTATCTGACCTCCTTTCCATTTGCCTTCATCCAATGGATAACAGCGCCGAGGGGAACACCGATACGCTTGGCTGCCGTTTTCGCTACGAGATATCCGGCGTCGGGAACTTGGAAGCGCCCCTCGATATGACTCATTGCCTCTTCGTCGGCGGCGAGTATCCACCGCCCCTCGGCCCGCCCATACTTAGTGTGGACATCGAACCCCTCGCCCACAAGGTACCTTCGGACCGATTCGGTGGCGACGCCGTAACGCTCCGCAATGACATAAAGCGGCGTGAGGCCGGTCAAGTCTTCGGCCTCACGCACTAGAGCCTTGATTCGCTCGTGGTCATCGGCGTCTACGAAAACGTTGTTCTTGGTGCGGATGAACTCGATGTCCGCATTTTCGGCGAAGGTCTTGTACCTCTGGGCCGTTAACCCGAGGTCGGCGGCAGCATGATAGAGCTTGATTCGCTCACCCATCCTTGTTCCCCACCTCCTGTTCGAGGGTTTCGATGAGGGCATGGGCCTCCGCCTTAGTTAGCTCATTGGTTGATTTGATGTCGCGCCCCATGAGCTGTGCCATGTACTTGAGCCGCTCGTCCCTGTCCGTGATTCCGAACTCCTTGAAGAGGATTTGAATCTTCTTTACCATCGCCGTGGTAACGGGTGGGATGTCATCGATAGCTTCGACGGAGATGAAGTCGTTAAGAAGCTCGTTGAGGGCATCGTCGCTTGACCCCTTAATTGTATCAATGAGTTCTTGAATTTCGGCAAAGGGAAGCTCACGAACATCATTGACCTCGTGCCCTACCATCCATGAGATGAAACGGCGTGCCTCTTCTTTGGTCTTCTTGGTCTTGCCTTCAAATCGGAGGCGGCTCTTAAGCAGGTGGGCAAGCTCCTTCACCTGAGCGGGCGTAGCCGTCGCGGGTTCCTCGTTGGTCGCTTCCTCGCCGGTAGGTTCTTCGCTCGAAGGTTCCTCTTCCGGCTCCTCGGGGGGTTCGGCAGCTTGTTCTGCCTGCGGCTTCGGCCTGTCGTCGGTGCCATCACTCAACCATTCCTTGATGATGGAGGCAAGGTCGGCCCCAGGCTTTTTGAACACCTTGCCGGTTAGGGCGGGGCAGCGGGTTTTCTGAACGATGGCATTGTTCTCCATGTCCATGTCGATGAAGATGTCGAATTCGTACTCAAAGCCGTCCCGCTGCACAGGGGCCATACCCACCTTCTTCGGAACGCGGCGGCCTCGCTCATCCTCGTCAAGTACGTACTCCTGCTTGCTGCGCATGGTGCTGATGATGTGCAGCTTGGCGGCTAGCAGGGCTTCGACTAGGCGGTTTTGAATGGGGGTAGCGTCTTTCCATGCAGCGAAGGAGTTCTTGGTCCGCATCCGCTTGGCGATTTCGTCCACGATTTCAAGCAGCCCCCCCGAGCCGCTCCATGCATGGCTTAGGGAGTCGATGACGAGAACGTCGTACCCGCTGTCCTCGGCCATTTTGATGGCCTTGACAAAACGGTCTGGGTGGAAGGGGGCCTCCATCTCCAACACGTCGAAGTCGAAGATATCCGCATACTTGCTGGCGCTTCCATGCTCGGTGTCGAGCACGGCCACCCGCTTGCCCATGTTTGTAGCCACGGCCAGGGCCGTATACGTTTTTCCGGACCCCGAGGGTCCAGCGATAGCCATCCTGAGCTTTGCCTTTTTCTTCTGTGCCTTCTGAAACATCGTGCCTCCTTTTAGTAGGGCACCGCCCGGCTCTCATCGAGCCTCTTGAGAACCCTTTCGGCGATTTCCGTAATTGCAAGTTCCTGCCCTGCCTCGGCGAGCTTAAGTATCTCTTCGTGCTCGGGCAGCGTGTCGCACGGGTCGGGGGGGAACAGCCCCGTTCCGAAGCACAGGGGGCACTCAACGTAGTATTCTTCACCCTTCGTAGGCCCCTTGTCCACTACTACCAGGGACTCCCCATCAATGCACGCAGGACACTTGATTTGTTCTACACACTCCTTATTCATCGTGCCTCCCTTCTGTTGACCATTGTATCACTAAAGCCACCGTTTGTCAATCTCAGCCAGCAGAGCTAAGTCGCGCTTTAGGTGTTCAACGATGCCGTCGAAGTCGCCCTTTTCGTACATCTCGGGAACCTCTGCGCCTGACTCATTCATGTCAACGCCCTCTATTCCAAGAGCAAGGGCAAGCTCCCTCATGCTGATATGCTCACCGTATCGCCCGAGTGTCCATTCCAGCATCCAATCAACCACATGTTCCGCGTTGTTGTACCAGCGGGTAACATAGGGCGCTAACCTAAGTGCTAGCATTGTGTGCCCAAGAATGATAGCCCTTCGGTACAAAAACGGCAGGTCGAAGCCGAAGATGTTAAACCCAGCGAAGGTGGGGCGCACTTTTTCACCCGCAAAAATCTCACTATAGAACTCTTCCAGTACATCGTACTCGTCACCGGCAGCGATTAACTCCCAGCCGCTTTCTGAGTCGGCTACACCAATAGCAATGACTTTTCCGAAGGCGGGGTTCAGGGCTGTTTTGGTAACGACTTCCTTGGTCTTTTCAGCCCCCTTAGTCGCCCACCATTTTTCGATGGCCTCTTCAGATTTGTAGTTAGACGGCGGTTCAATCTTGCCGGTCAGGTATTCAATCACCTCTGGCCGTGAAGTCGGTGCGGTTTCGATATCAAGGTACAGCCTCATCTTTTTGCTCCTTTCCTGTGCCTCGCCACGCTCTGCCCTCTGCGTATTTTCTCCCTGTTTTTCTCGATGATGCGCCTTAGCGTAGGCATGTATACAAGGGTGTGTCTGGCCTTTTCGTGATACTTGCGCGTCGGTATGCCCTCCAGGTCAATGTACTTCCGCACGGTGTTGCGGCTAATATTTAGCTCCCGTGCGGCATCAGAAATCGATTTATAATCTGCCAGCGCCTTGCGCAAGCGCTCCTGCTCCTCTACCCCCTTTCTCCAGTAGTAGCGCACCCCGGCATAGCGCACCGAGGGAAGCTCGCCCCGTCGAAACATGGAAAATAGCGTTCCGCGTGGAACGTCATATTCCCCGGCAACGCACCAATCTTTGCGGTCCGGTTTTTTATCGACAACCATCAGGCGCTCGGCGTCTTCAAGGATTTGCTCAGCAATCTCGGGAGCAAGCCGCAAATCACGCCCCTTTTTGCGAATCAAATTCGGCTTGCCCATTTTACGGCTCAGCCGCCTGGCAGCCTTGCGAACTCCAAAGACGCTGAGCCCGGCCAGCCTTGCGACTTCCCCAGTCGTCATCCAATCAACCACCCTGCACCTCCTTGACCAGTTCCAAGAAGTCGTCAAGCTCCATGACCACCAGATGTGGCCGCCTTCTCGTTCGCAAGATAACGGCGGGGTGTCCACCTTTTGTGTGGGCCGCCGCCTGCGCCTGCTCTACAGCAGACCACAGAAGGGAAGACATAGATTGGCGGAACTTCACCTCGAAACAAAAGGGGATGCCCGCAATCTCGCTTTCCACATCCGGTTCCGTACGGCTAGCATCATTGCCTGCCTGACCGAATCCCGTTACCCTGGCTGACCATCCACGTTCTTTCAGCTTTTTTGCAAACTCGTTCTCGTAGTACCTACCCTTACGTCCGCTCACCAAGGCGCTCCCTTCAGGCCCCACAACTCCACCCAGTCCTGCTTTGTATACCCGAGAGCCCAACCCCACAAGTTCTCTAAGTTTTCCCGCTCCCACTCTTGCCCCTTCTGAGAGGAGTGCACCCAGCGATGGTGCATAGGGCATAGGGGAATAACGATGTCCTGAGCCCTGCGCCTGCGTCCGCCGGGGCCAGGAAGGTGGTGCGCCTCGGAAGGCGGCGGCACACCGCAGACCATGCAAGGCTTAGAGCGCACCAAGTCAAGGTCTACCATGGCGATTCCTCCATGTAGCGGGTAACAAGCTGGCTGTACAGGTCGGGGTCAAGCTCGCTAATAGCCTCCGTGAGCCAAGATGCGAACGAAACCCCTAGTCCAGCAGCCTCGATTTTGCTGGGAACCTCTGGGTTTATTTCTTCCCCGATTTTTCGCAGCGCCTCGAAAGCATCGGCGGCGAATGCGGGGAGGCTCACCTTTTTGAGCCCGCCCGAGCGCTTCTCCTCGGCTAAGTCGGCCAGCTCTTCCGCTTCTACTGCTTCGGACACCTCCTTCCGTGTGGCTCCGTTGAGCAGGGCATCACCGGCTTGGGCAAGCTCCCCCATGGAAAGTTCGGGGTCAATGCCGTCGTGGAGCGCCCGGCCCACCCTGACATAACGGTGGGCCGTTCCACGCGGAACACCGTAGCGCTCCATCAGGGTGTAGAAACCAACCGGCCCCCGCTCAGAGCGGTTGAGATAGTCTTTGTAGGCTTCGTACACCTGCCGGGCTGCGTCCTTGGCGCTGGCCTCGGCCCTGGATATTTCCATTGCGATTTGCGCAATGCGTTGCTCGATTTCACTCCGTTCAACTATCATTCTGTTTCTCCATTAGTTCGCGTAGGGTTTGCATGAGGGGAATGCGCCGAACGTCAACGCCGCTGCCGCCACAGAACCAGCAGGTTATGCTGTCACCATTATCCACCACATTGAAGCCCTGGCCGTCGCACACGCCGCATGTTTCTTCTGTAGTTAGGTAGATTTCCACACCGCCGCTATCACCTAAGGCTTCGCCTAAAACCAAGTCCAGCAGGTTGTGAGCCCTATCTATGTCTGTCATCATTGCCTTCCCCCCTTCTTCAGTCCCATTGCCCTTCTGATATTTAGGTACTTGGCCCATCGCAAAGCGCGCTCGGAGGGTTCGCCTGGCCTAACCTCGGCTTTCCACTCCCTTCTCGGATATCGCTTGTACTTCTTTTCGTAGGCATGGGCTGCCCAGCCCGGCTTGTATCCTTTGGTTGCGGCTACGGCAAGCAGCTCCGAATAAAAGCGTTTGGCGTCGGCCTCATCAAACCCGCCGGTGGCCTTGCGTACTTCTCCAGGTAGCTCGATAAGCGGCTTCTTGTCCTCTGAGTGGGTGAGCCTGAACCCGCATTGCGGGCATATCGAGCTAGCCTCGAAGACGTAGCCGCACCCTGGACACACGATGCTCTTGGCCGAGGTCAGCTTGGCCTTCTCTTTTTTCTTCTTCGCCCTGGTTTTTCTATGCTCAAGCTCCCACTCTTCCCAGTCGGTGTGCAATCCGTGCTCTCTCAGCACACCGGCGTGGTCTATGACGATGGCCTTCTCCTTGCCTGGGTGTCTGCGCAGCGCTCGGCCCAATCGTTGCAGGTAGCGGGCCGGGCTTTTGGTAGGAGCCAGGAACATGACCGCCTCCATCTGGGGCATGTCGTACCCCTCGGAAAGCAGGTCGGCATTTACGACAACCTTGATGCGCCCGTCGGCAAGCATCCCAAGATAGCGGTTCCGCTCTTCCTCCGGGGTGCTCCAATCAATATGCGCAGCCGGTACCCCGGCCTTATAAAACTCATGAGCCACATGCTTGGAGGCGGCTACTCCGGGAGCGAAGATGACGGTGGCTTTGTCCGCGGCTATCCTGTGCCAAGCATCTACAGCTGAGCCAATAACCTCCCCCTTCTTGAGCCAGCGTTCAAGACCGGATTGCACGTAGTCGCCGGTGGCCCTCGATACCTCGAACTGGGAAGTGTCCACCCGCACGGCTTCCCAATACTCGGGCCTTACCAAGTAGCCATCCTTGATTAACTCCGTGTACGTAGGCCCCTGAATCAGGGTTTGGTACACATCGCCCATGGCTGGCCCCTTCATGGTAGTCGGCGTAGCCGTGTAGCCAACTACCACAGCCCTCGGAAAGTCTGCGGCGATTTCGGCCTGAATCTTCAGGGCAATATGCGCCTCGTCAAAGACAATGAGCGCCGGAGAACCAATGTTAATCCACGCCTTTCTGCGGGTATAGGTGTCACGGCTGATGACGTAGATGCCATGCTCATGGGTTGTTTCCTCACCGGCCATTACCTTTGTGTGCGGAATGCCGAGGTCGGTAAGAACCCGGCTTGTCTGGTGCACAAGCTGACGGCGGTGGACTACGTACCAGGCGACGAAGCCCATGTTCTGAGCAGCTTGCAACTTGTAGGCAAGGATGCGGGTCTTGCCACTACCCGTCGGGGAAGTGATGAGCACCCTGCGTCTTCCTCGCCTTACTTCGTTGCGAGCTTGCTCGATGAGTGTTTCTTGGTGAGGCCAGAGGTCCATGCTCATGGCTCGTGGTTGCCCCCACAATCATTCCACATATCAGCATTCATACATTTCATTTAGGGAAGCCTCATCCATCGCCTCAAGTAATTCGTAGTTACCAGGTTTGTGCATTTCTTCCATGGAGAACTTAGCAAGGTCACTAATGGGCTCACCGACGGTCTTGCCGTTGCGCTCCAGGTACACCGCCCCGCCTCCAATTGCTCCTCTATCGGGTCGGCAAGTGCCCCTAAATCTAGCTTGAGTTTCATTATTCCACCTCTGGGAACTCGTTCCATTCGCGACCGTCGAGCAGCCGCCCGGCTTTACGACGCCCCACGCGCCGCCCCTCCTCGTCGTATTCACCCCATTGCTTGAAGAAGAAGGGGATGCCAGCTTCCACCGCCTGGTCGCGCAGGTTCCGCGCCCACTCGGGGCGCATCTGGCGAGCGTCCACCCCGGTTTCGCCGCCGACGATGATCCACGACAGCCGGTTGCCCACAGGTTCGTAGCGCCCACCCGGTGCGGTGCCTGTAAGTCCCAGGTCTACCGGCCCCAGCAGCGGCTCGGCGCTGATGAAGCGAACGATGGGCGCGGGGGCGCTGATGTCGAGCAGGTGCGGGATGCGCTCGTCGGCTGCCTCCTGGTTCTCGACCGACACGCCGAACCAGATGTTTTGAATCTGGGGGAGGCGGTTGAGTTCAAACCCGCGAAGCCAGCTGTTGACCACTTCCCGCATCCGCTCGGCGCGCTTGGTGAGGACGATGAAGGTATGGGGCTCTTTGCCGCCATGAATACGATTGGCGTTTACGTCCTCCATCGTGTTGAGCAGTGTAATGATATCGGAATCCAACAGCGAGCTGTGGAAGAGGTCGCTCATCGAGCAGCAAAAGACGCGGCGTGCCTTCCGCCAGGTGTGGGGCTCGTGCAGCCTGTGCCAGTAAAACTGCACCTCTTCAAAGGGCCGGTGGTACTGCTTCGGCGCGTTCTCCCACCCCTCCCGCCACCCCTTGTGACGCGCGCTGTGGATGCGCTCGGCGTAGCAGTTCCGGCAACCCTCGCTGACCTTGGAGCAGCCCACCACCGGGTTCCAGGTGTGGGTGGCCCACTCTATTTTTGTTTTACTCATGCAGCATCCTTTCCATTTCCTCAAACCGCTTGACCGCCAGCTCGAAGGGTACCCAGCCGTCATGCTCCGGGGCAGACCACTTGACCGTTATCGCCGGTTCGGACCGGGCCGAGAGGTGCTTTTCGATAAGCTCGTCCACGTCGCGCACCGTCCCGTCTGTGAACAGGTACCCCTCTCCATGCCGGTGGCGGTAGTAGAACGGCCACCCGTTGGGCGCGCGCCCGCTGATTTGCTGGGGGCAACACGGCACCGTGTCGTCGATTTTCGAGTAGCCACGTCCCTCAAGCCATTCAGCTAACCGGTCGATGACCTCCATTTCATTCGGAAACTCTTCCCTCATTGCTAACCTCCCTCCTAACCCACCGCCCACGCTCATGCCCCGCTGGTTTGTGCCAGACCAGCTCAGCGGTAGTTGGGCCGGTGACGCGGTAGGCTGCGATGTCGTAGGCGGAATGGCTGAGGCCGCCGACACAACGAACCGCCCGTTTGGCCACATAAGGGATACCATCCGGTATGACCGTGTAGCCCATGCGCCATTCTGTTGGCATGCAGGTCTGCAGGTCGAGCACCTGTGGCCAGTTGCCATCCTGCTCCCAACAGCCGCCGCGTCCGTCATAGACGCCGAGTATCAAGTAAAAGCCTCTCATCATGACCACCCCTCCCTCCTCACGTCCAGCCAGAGCGCTAGGGTCACGGCGAGGATGCCCAGAAGAGCCCAGGCGAGTTGTGTGAGGGTCATTCTTTCACTCCTTTCATTTTCCACCAACCGTTCAACCCCCGCTCAATCCCCAGCGCTGGGGCCTGTGCGCGGAGGGAATCGTAGAGTTGCCTCTCCTTCGAGGTGACCGGTACCACACTGTCGTGGAGCCGGTTGCGCAACGCGTTCATGACTATGGCGACCTCATAGGGGCTGAGGGTGATGTGGTTGGCTCCTGCCGGGATGAAGGGCATTAGGATACCTCCTCTAGCACAAGATGAAACACCTCATCCAAATACTTGGCATCGACTTCTATGGCGTCAAGTGCCTCGATAGCCTCTGTGAATCGTTGATAGAGTGCATCGAGCCGTTCCCGCTCCCCGGAGAAGGTTATTTCCATCTGCGCATTCCATATACCCAACCACCTTGTGTAGCTCTCGGCCTCTTTGAGCTTACGGGCATTGGTTGAGATAGCGTCCCGATATTTTCTGAGCTGCTCCCGCTTTTCGATGACTTCAGCCAGTTTCACAGAACTCACCTCCTATGGTTTTCCCAATGGCTTTAGTACCAAAGATTGACATGAGCGTTTGCCACGCGCTTATGTATGTATCCATCGTTAGCCTGCGCCACCTCTGAAGTGTGAGGGGCAGGGTTTTGGCGCGGGCCACTAGCCGCTGCTTCCAGGAGGTCACGGCGGTTACTATGCCAGACGCCACGCGCAAGAGGTCTGATGCTGCAATGGCCCGGTAGATACTCTGCCTTGCTACGCCCAGCGTTTCGGATATTTCGTTTATGTTCCTTATTCCCCTGGCAACGAGCGACAAGATTTGCAGCTCGCGCCAATCTGACGCCACCACTGCGGCCACGGAAACGCCAAGCAGCGCCACTCTCTGCTCGGCTTCGGCGTTGTCTTCCAGGGCCATGTACTCGTAGGCTGCCCGGATGTGCTGGCGACTAGTGCCCATTTCCACGGACGCCTTGTACCCGCTCTTCATCCCGCTCCTTCGGAGGGCGTAGGCTGTCCGTTGCAGCTTGGGCGTTCCAGGCGGAACGGTGCCCTTCGCCTTGCGCATATTGTCCGTTATGATTTCTTTTAGGCGCTCTTTGCCGGACACGGACAGCCTATCGCAAAAGTCGCCGATTTTACCGTCCATGCGCACAAAGTTATCAAAGGGCATGAGCCTTACGTCTAGCCCGGCGGCAAGAAGCTGCTTTGCCCAGTTGACCTTGGCCTGCCTCCCGGCCTCGTCATGGTCCGTGTGTATGTACACGGGTGCGCCACGCCAGCGTTCGATGAAGCGCTCGGGCACCATGTGGTTGGCCCCCGGCATACCGACTACGGTAACTTCGCCGTCCATGGCCCAATGAGCAGCAATGGCGTTGAACTCCCCTTCTATAAGAAGGATGCCAGGGCCACTCCCCCTTAGCTCGATGGGCCTGGTGCCAACGTTTCTGTCCAAGTAGGTGTATTTATGCGGCTTGCCATGCAGCCTTACCTTGATAGCCGCCACCTTTCCCTGTTCCCATATCGGGATAAGGGTGTCCTCCCCCTCTCGACCTAGCCGGTATGCACTCACCAGCTCAGGGGTGAAGCCGCGGCCCTTCATATCCTCGTTCAGACCCCGAGCGGCATTGGCCTGTGCGGTTCGTAGCCTAGACAGGCTGGCTTGACTCGGACCCGAGTAAACGGGGTCTGGTTTTTTCTCTCGTTTCGGCGGGGGTGACTTGGCCGGGTCGAAGCTGTTCATGAGCTTAGCCCTTGCTTGCGCCTTGCTCATTCCGGCTATCGTGGTAAGAAAGTGCCAAGCGTTGCCGCTCTCGCCGGTGGCGTGGTCACGGAAGAACCAAACCCCATTGCGCCTGAACACGGAGAAAGAGGGTCGCTTTTCGCCTCGCCACACGGCAACGACGAGTCCGCCCCGCGCGGGCACCCCGGCCTCTGGGTACAGTTCGTTGATTAGCTCAGGAAGGTTGCACGAATCTATGGCATGTGATAGACTGTTCATGTCCCTATATGTGCCTCCTTTTCTGGGATGGGCCGCCCGCTACCGGGCGGCCACTTTTTATTCCCCTCATGGAAAGCCATTGTAGCACCGGAGCCGGAGTTTGTCATGAGAAACCTACCAGTTCTCCGCCTCTTCTCGTGTCAGGAAGAAGTGAATGCCGGGTGCACATTCGTTCCACCTATCATCATCCCAGTCATGCGCCCTTGCTATTTCGCCGGGGCGGTATACGGTGGTACCAAACCCGTTTATTACTACCGCCTCTTCAGCACCGATGACTTCTAGCACCTCAACGTATTCGGCTCGGTGCTTGCGAGTGGTGGCGCATGAGCGTTTAGCATCTGCTGGGACGAGCATCTTGACTAGGGTGCCACCTTTCTTGCCCCAAACCACCAGTTCGCCCTCTGGTGCTGGGTGAATGCCAATGGTGGTATAGTCATATTGTACGTCCTGCAGGTCGGCCCCGCGCAGGTCGGCCCCGCGCAGGTCGGCCCCGTACAGGTCGGCCCCGTACAGGTTGGCCCCGTACAGGTTGGCCTCGTGCAGGTTGGCCTCGCGCAGGTTGGCCCGCTTGCCGCCATTGCCAAAGAGCCATTTTCTGTGCTCTTCTAAAATGCGCTTCAGGTTTTTTCGTTCCATTGCCTACCTCCTCTGGCTACGTGTGCCTGCTCGTTCTTCATCTTCTTACCTCCTTTTACACCCTCAGCGGGACTATGACAGCCCAGCGGTCGCCGTTGCGCACCAGCGTTGGGGCCCGCGGACCACTCAGCAGAAGCTCGGAACCGTCACCGGTGAATTCAAGCGCCTCCAGTAAATACTTTCCGTTGTACGACTGTTCAACCGGCAACGGTGAGAAAACGCCCTCGATGTGGATTTGTTCGTGGGATACTGAGCCGTCGATATGCAGGTCAAGCCGATGCTGGTCACGGTCCGGGTTGGTCTGGTTGGTCGTCTTTAGCAACTCGCGCCAATCATCGGCCACCACCCGCACGGCGGGCTCCAAAACCTCTTCAGGCACCACTCGCCAGTAGTCGGGATATTCGCCCTCCATCGCGGGCACATAGGCGGCCCAGTCCTTACCAGCGGCATACATACCGCCATCAGCAAGCCAGTAACGCTCAGGTTTTAGCTGCTTGAGCACGTCAAGGGTGGTTGCTTCGATAACCGCGGGTTTCTCAGCAGGCGTGGGAGTATCCATTGCGAACAGCCTAAACCCGTCTGAGGCTACGATGCGCTCGGGTTCAAACTGCACACCTCGGAAGATGGCGCGGTGGTCCTCGCCGCTGGCAGCCTCTCGCACCCCCATAATCCCAGGTTCCCACGGCATAGCGTTAGGGGCGTAGGTTGGCAGCGGGGCGTGTTCTTCCACCTCATCCAGCAGCGGCACCCGCACGGTGATTTTCCCGCGCGAAAACTCCAAGTTGTCGTCGGTGGTGCGAATCTCGCCCTTTTTAAAGGCAGCCGTTACACCGGCCCGCTTAATGTCGTTCGGGTGGACGGCGCGTCCGCGGCCATTAACACCGGGTATGTGCCAGTCTACGTCCAGGTTGCCAATCCTAAAGTGGATACGGTCTGTGTGGATGTGTAGCCTATGGGCCTTTTTGAGTACTGTACGATTCATTCAAGCCTCCTTCTGCGTGCACCACGGCATTCATGCCCTCTGTCACAAAAGTTGTCCATTACTGGTAGTACCCGGAGGGGATAGATAACCCACCTCTAGGGGTAGACCTTGCGGACCGTGAGAGCTGCGTGAGTTTCCGGGTCGTCTTTGAGGGCGTTTGCCAACGCCTCGGCGGTGATAAACCGCGTTCCTCCGAGGATGAAGGACGGCGGGTCGAACACCCGCTTGTTTAGGGCCTGCCTGCTCACGCCAAACACCTCCGCAAGGTCGTTGACCGCATACAGTGGTTCTCCCCTCCATATGATGCGGTCGTACCTATAGTAATGCTTGTGCATGTGCTCGTACACGGGCACGATAATCCCCTTGCGGTCACGCACGGGGATGGCAAGCCGCTGTCCTTCGGGGGCTGTCAGGTTGAGCTTTCCTAGGGGGCCACGAAGTAGTTTAACACGTTGGGTCTTTGTCACCGTCACCCCCAAATTCGCTCATGTTACTAACCTCCTACGCAGACGAGGGCTTTGGTTCTAGGGCCGATAAAGTAGTGTGTCTATCAACGCCGCTTCATATATCACCGCCATTCATGGAAGCCGCGAGGCTTTGGCCCCGCTTATGGTGGAGGTGGGGGGAGTCGAACCCCCGTCCAAGACGAGATTGCATGAGCACTTTATGGGGCAGGGGGGGGGGGGGGGGGGGGCGGATGTTCCGCCGCTTCCACCACCAGCTCTTTTTCAGGGAAGCTGGAAACCCGGGCCGCTTGGCCGGTTCGCCCGTTCTGTTCCCAGGTCGGCGGCACCCCGGTGCTACTCAAGCAGCAGCACGGAGGACTTCAGTACGGTTGCCAGTTATGGCGTTGCCGGTTTTTTACGAGGCCACCGGCACCTCGGCCCCATGCCCATACTCCCTTCGCCTTGTCGAACCCGTTTCACCCCCATGCTTTAGTCAGCTTCCCACGCTTCGATGTACGCGGTTGTCTGTCCGTCTTCGTTAACCTGGTCGGCCCGCTGTCCGTCAACTTCCAAAAGCTCTTCTGCCAGTTCTTCGGCCCCCCTTACTCCCAGCTTGGCGAGGCTGCGTGTCGCATGTGTAACGTTTAGATACACTCCGTCGATTACGTGCTCGTCGCACTCGTCGTGCTTCCACACTTCGACAACAACGTATACTTTCATGGTGTCACCTACCTTCAGGGTCAAGCACCGCCGCGTTTACTGCGTCCACGGCCCCATCTGCGTCGCCGTTGAGCAGCAGCCCCAAGACCTCGCCCTCAAGCTCATGGCTTTCCACACGCTTGGCCCGTTTGAGGGCGTAAGCAGCCTTCACCCACCACCCCACGTGGTCGGCGAAATCGGAGTCCTCTACCCCGAACGGCGGACACGCCGCGTACAGGCCCGGGTAGTCATCCATCCCGAGCGCACGCAGCAGAAACACCACCACGTCTGGAGCGTCCGTGGGGGTGATTAGGTCGTCCTCCAGGTTGCCCATGTCCTCGGTGGTGAGGACGGGGTACTCCATGTTAGCCCGCGCCACCACCCGGAGGGTGGTGTACGCCAGCTCCAAGGCATAGGCGCGGGCCATGTCCCACGCCGCCTCGGGCTCCATGAGGATGGAGCCCCAGTCAACCCCGAGCAGGTGTTCCAGGCTGCCCGCTCGGTCTTCCTCATGGCCGTGAGCAAGCGCGTCCGCAAACTCGCCCCACCGAAGCGCTTGTTCAAGGTCGCTCGCTTTTCTTTTGCCTATGGCCTCACGGGTTGTTTTGTCAATCTCGTACACCTGTTTACACCTCCTCGAACGTCCATTCTTCCCAGCCATCGGGGAGTTCACCCATACTGGCAAGTTGGTCAACGAAGCCTAACAAGCCGGTACGGTATGCTATCGGGTCAATCTTGCGCAGCACCTCTGAGGCGCTGTACTCAAGCGCCCCGATACGTACGGGCCCTTCGTCAAGCATTGCGTCGTATGCCTGGATTACTTCTTCTTCGGTGAGATACATTGCCTACCCCCCCCCCCCCCAGAACCCT
>Ga0256832_1000106_pt1 | contig 49391 bp, 49 predicted proteins | sample 134614metaG_FD_190534 | JGI IMG/M metagenome (GOLD analysis project Ga0256832, IMG submission 190534) | Hydrothermal vent microbial communities from Lau Basin, Pacific Ocean - 134-614 | ecosystem: Environmental > Aquatic > Marine > Hydrothermal vents | place: Pacific Ocean: Lau Basin | collected...
ATACAAGGGTTAGGGTGAGGGGGGGGAAGGGGTTAGCAAAGGCTGGTTTTCTTCCCCAGCGGCCAATGTCTTTTCGCGTGGGCACAAAAAACGTGCCCACCCTACGGCTTGGTTTTTGACTGAGATAAACACGAAAGGTTTTTCATGAAGTATTTTCCCGTCTTTTTCGATCTTCACGGCAAACGCGTTCTGGTGGTGGGCGGCGGCGACGTGGCGGCGCGCAAGGTGGCCCTGTTGGCCCGCGCCGGTGCGGAAGTGAAAGTCGTCGCGCCCGAGCTGTGCGAGAGCCTGCAATACCGCCTGGCCAATGGCGAGATCGAGCACGAGGCGCGCAATTTTCAAGACGGCGATATCGAGTCCTGTGCGCTGATCGTCGCCGGCACCGATGACCAGGCCACCAACAAGCACGTCTCCGATCTGGCCCATGCCAATTGCATCCCGGTGAACGTGGTGGACCAGCCGGAGCTGTGCAGTTTCATCGTGCCCTCCATTATCGACCGTTCGCCGGTGCAGGTGGCGGTGTCCACCGGCGGCGCCTCGCCGGTGCTGGCAAGGCTGTTGCGCGCCCGGCTGGAGACGCTGATCCCCGCGGCCTATGGCCGGCTGGCGGCACTGATGAACGAGTTCCGCCACAAGGTGAAGGCCAAATTGACCGACGAAGGCAAGCGCCGGCGCTTCTGGGAGGACGTGGCCCAGGGCCATATCGCCGAGCTGATCTTCGCCGGCAAGGAAGAGGCGGCGCGGCAGGCCATGCACAGTGCGGTGGACGCCGCGCAGGTGGCCGAGGACCGTGGCGAGGTCTACCTGGTGGGCGCCGGGCCGGGGGATCCCGACCTGCTCACCTTCCGCGCCCTGCGCCTGCTGCAACAGGCCGACGTGATCGTCTACGACCGGCTGGTGTCGGCGGAGATCCTCGATATGGCGCGGCGCGATGCTGACCTGGTGTACGTGGGCAAGGAGCGCGACAAGCACACCCTGCCCCAGGAAGACATCAACTTGCTGTTAGCGCGCATCGCCAAGAAGGGCAAGCGGGTGTTGCGCCTCAAGGGCGGCGATCCGTTCATTTTCGGCCGCGGCGGCGAGGAGATCGAGACCCTGATGCAGGAGGGAGTGCGTTTCCAGATCGTGCCCGGTATCACCGCGGCGGCGGGGGCGGCCTCCTACGCGGGCATCCCCCTGACCCATCGCAATTATGCGCAGTCGGTGACCTTCGTCACCGGCCATCTCAAGGATGGGACCATGAACCTCAACTGGCCGGCCCTGGCCCAGCCCCATCAGACCCTGGTGGTGTACATGGGCCTGCTGGGCCTGAATACCCTGTGCGCCAGGTTGGTGGAGCACGGCCTGGCGGCGGACACGCCCATGGCCCTGGTGCAAAAGGCCACCACCCGCGAGCAGAAGGTGCTGGTGGGTACCCTGGGCTCCATGCCGGAACTGGTGAAACAAACCAGCATCAAGCCGCCGACGCTGATTATCGTCGGCGAGGTGGTGAACCTGCACAAGAAGCTGGCCTGGTTCGGCGGTGCGAAGACCGTGGGTGAGGAATGATATGCTGATAATCCGGCAAGAGTCTTGGAGCAGCCTGCTTCACCCGCTGGGGTCGAACAAGTCCATAAAGGCCTGGTTGGCGTAGGTAAGTCGGGCCGGGTGATTGGTGAGGCACATGGCCTGTGGAATTTCCATTCCTATGGTTTTCTGGATACAACGCCAGTGTCTCACAGAGCTGCACAAGGGCCGGAGGTTCAAGGGGGTTTTCTGAGGTGGGCTTAAGCCGCGATTTTTCTGGCTCCCGGTTCAATGGTTGCTCCGTTCGGCCGCCATTCCATAGCTCATGGCTGTTGTATAGCTGGCGGATACCTGTGGATTATCCGGAATGCTTTTCCGGTCAATGGGCGGCCTCGGTGCCCTTGCGATCCAGTGCATGTTTGATGCCGCTGATGACCGAATCCAGTGCCCGGTCGAACAGTGGTACATCGTCCACGAAGCTGGCCCGACCCAGTTCAAATTCTTGGATGAGCGAGCGGTTGGAGATGTCAGCCACCACCTTGTATTTGCGGTCCACGAAGGTGTATTCGCCGGTGAAGTCACATTTCCAGGCCAGTTTGCCGCGTTTGCGGGTTTCGTTTTCGGCGTCGATGAATTCCACCCAGGTGCCCAGGGCCATGTCCCGGACTTCTTCGGCAAAGGGACTGGCGTTGAGCTGTTCATCTTCCCATGGCAGAGGTTGGGTGGAGGCAAGCACAATTTCCTCGATGAAGCTGTCGTTGCCTTCCGCCGTTGCCGGGTTGTCCGTGTCCTCGGGCAGGGTGGACAGATCGATCCCGAAGTCATCATCGTTGCAATCCGCGCTGGGGTTGCTGGCCGGCGCTGCGGGTGTTGAGACTGCCGGGGTGGCGAGTCCACCACGCAGGCTGGCCAGGTGCAGGGTCTCGAGGCCGGCGAACAATTGTTCCGTGGCCTCGGGGTCGAATTGAATCAGGGTCAGGCCATCGCGCAGGCCATTTAACACCCGGGGGATGACCTTGATCAGCCGCTGGCGTTCGCTTACCGCTAGTTTGGGCTGGACGCTCCAGATCAGGTCATCGGCCACTTGCAGGGCGGTGTTCCAGGCCGTGCTTTCTTCTCCATCACGCAGGTAGAGGTGGGTGAGCACATCTTTCCAGGCATCGATCAGCAAGGTGCTTACCAGCGGTGGCACTCTATTGTCGGTGATGCGGCGCTGGATTTCGGCGGCCACCAGCTCCTTGGCATTTTCCAGCATTTCGCTGGCCAGTTTGTTGGATTCGCGCTCCTTCTCCATGAAGGCTGCAAATTCGTCCAGCAGGGTGGTAAATATCTCGGTGTTGTCCTCGAACTCGGCGAGGATGGTATCTACTACATAGCTGACCATTTGGAAGACCGCGTCGTCTTCCGGATCCATTTCCTCCTGGCCACTGCCGGCATAGGCCAGCTCATTGAGCAGTTGGCGCGCCGGGTGAGACTTTTTGGCGAAAAATTCCTTGTCGAGGATGGCCACCTTGAGCAGAGGGATTTGCAGGCGGGCGATTTGCGCCTTGAGATTGTCCGCCAGACTGGGGTCGTCGAGGATGAAATCGAACAGCATGCTGACGATGTCAATGGTGTCGGTGTCCGCCTGGGCGATTTCCTTGCCGTCACCGGCAGGGCCTGCCGCCAGGGCCTCGATCACTGTGGCCTTGATGATATTGGCGCTGGATTCATCCTGCTGCTGCAGCACGGCACCACCACTGGCCTGTAGCTGGTTGAGGGCACCCAGCACCTGTTGCGGGGCATAGGTGCCCGTTCCGGCCGGGCCCTGAGCCGTGCCGCCCTGGGCCATGCCACCCTGTGCGGGTATGGCCTGTCCCGTGGCGCCGGGGGTGGCGCCTGCTATGGTGACGCCATTCACCGGGTTTCCACCGGCCGGCATGCCGCGGCTCATGGAGAGCAATTGCTGCAGGGAATTGAATATGCCCTCGGGCTGGTTCGGGTCGATCACGGGAGCACCATCACTACCGGCAGGCATGTCGCCCATGGCGGCTCCAGTGGCATCTGGGTAGGGGCTGATGCCTTCGTCAGCGGATTTACGTACCTCGCTGCGGATACGTGGCAGCACCCCGGCAGCCACCAGGTCGGCATTGATGATGTTGTAGATGGGGGCGATCTTTTGTGCGACGAATTTATCAAACAGTTTGTAAATCACCAGGCGCACCTTGATGTCTGCGTCCATGAGCTTGACCGCAGGGGTAAAGGCTTCGAACAGCACCTGTGGACGCAGTGGATTGTTCTCCCTGGTGATTTCGATATCCTCGATGAGGAAATCCAGGCGTGCGGTGAGGCCGTAGAGGGCTTCCTTGGAGGCACTTTCGGCGGCGGTGACCATGTTGGTGATGGCCAGAGATTCCTCGAGCTGTTCATCCTCCATGAGGCCCGCATTGTCCAGTGAGCTGTTCGTCTGGCTGGGGGCAGGCTGAGCCAGGGATTGCTGGAAGGCCACGGTGAGGGCGTCGAAATAGGCCTTTTGCATGGCTTCCTTGCGCAGACGCACTTCTCGCATGGCATCGAAATATAGGGTTTGCTCCTGATTGTTTTCTGCCTTGTCCGCCATATCGAACAGGCTGTCGTCGATGCGTGCAAAAAAATCAGGAAGTAACTGGCGCAAGTGGTGTTTGGCTGTGCGCTGAGCAGAGACCACCAATTGAGGCAGGGTGATGTTCGGCCCAGGGGTGGCCGGACGCCGGGTGAGGTCGAAATCGATAATATTGCGTTGCTTTACCATTTTGGGTGCCTGCTCGATAGTATTGTTATCCGTTGTGGTGCTATGGCGAACAATCCATATTCTATTGCCTGTATCGGCCTGCGACCGTGAACATCACCACTTTCATTGGGTGACAGGCATCACAATTCCGGCCAATGGAGGGAACGGTCGGAACAGGGCTGTGCTGTAGAGATGGAAGAAAGAATGTCTGTGCTACACTCGTGGCCGCGTCCGCAGCTGTAATTGCATGGTACAGAGTGGGGAACTACTGCTTCGAAAGACCAACTACAAAAAGATTACCAAATGGCTTGCACCCTGATGACCATGTTCTATTATTCAGAGCATAGTCGTAGTTAGGCTGTTTTGTCCGGTGATCTCCCTGCAATAACTGGAAATTGGGAGTTTGCAGAAGATTGAGTACAAATCAGCAGGATCAAAAAAGCAGTGCTTTGCCGAAGGCCTGGATCGTACCCATTCGTTTGGGTATCTATTCCGTGTTGGCGGCTTGTTCAGCGTACATCTATTTCAATGTGGGCGACTTGGGCTTTACCCACTATCTGGTGATTATTTCAATTGTCGCCGTGGCGGCGATGGCGCTGCTGGACTGCAAGGTCAGTGAGGCGTACTGGAAAAAACGTGAAAAAGACGAGCAGGCTAGCGAATAAATCACATCTCATATAATTTTGCTGGCGACTGGATGACAGCGCAGGAGGATTGTTACCGTGGCGATTAAAAAATCAGTGAAAAAAAGCACCAAAAAGAAGGGCGCCAAAAAGGCGGTCACTAAAAAGGCGACTCGCAAGAAAGCCCTCAAACAAGCCGTAAAGAAAGGCGCGGCACGCAAGGCCACCACAAAAGAAAAAGGCCTGGGTCTGACCTATATCACGCGCATGGATCATGGCAACACACATGGCTGGTGGGTACGTGTCTATAAGGACTCCAGGCCGGTTGAGTCAAAACTGTTTTCCGATGGTGTATATGGCGGCAAGAACAAGGCCAAGCTGGCGGCCCAGGAACACCGCGACAAGGTGGTGAAGAAAAACAAGATCGTGCCAGTGCACATGCGCAAAACACGTGAGCACAGTGTGGATTGCCGCAGTACCAGTGGCCTGGTGGGCGTGACACTCTCCGTGGCGGACAAGGGGGGCAGCCTGCGTGTCCATTGGAGTGCGCGCTTCATGGAAAAGGGCAAGCAACGGAACGTTTCGTTCTCCGTGCGCAAGTATGGTTACGAAGGCGCCTTCCGCAAGGCTGTGCGCGCCCGCAGTGAGGCTATTGGTACCACAGTCCCACGAGGACTGACACCACCGGCCCCGAGCCGCGAACTGAAAAAGTGGATAAAGTCCGTTGGCGCATGACGGATTAGTCGACTGATCGCAGGTATTTGTTCTTTATGAAGTTTTATTTCCGCTCCCATGGTGCGGTCCTGTGTCTGCTGGGCTGCACGTTGTTGTTTCTCGCTCCTTTTGTTGCTTTTGCTGCAGATGCCGATACCGAGGCCTCGCTGGATTCAGCTATCAAGGCGGTGGATGAAAAAGACTTCAGCAAGGCATTTACGATTTTTTCACGGTTGGCCGAGGCCGGAAACCCGGAGGCGCAGTACAACCTGGCCATGCTCTATCGCACGGGCAAGGGAGTGGCCAAGGATCCAGTGGCCAGCCTGCGCTGGTTTCGGCGGGCGGCGGAACAAGGGGTGGCGGATGCGCAATATTACATGGGGTATTTTTACGATAACGGCGAGGGTGTGACACAAGACCCCAAAAAGGCCTTTGCCTGGTACCGCAAGGCGGCCGAGCAGGGGCATGGCCTGGCGCAGATCAACCTGGGGGTGTTGTATGCCACGGGTATGGGTGTGAGGCGGGATATCGAGCAAGCGTACCTGTGGTTTCATGTGGCCGCCGCCCAGGGTTACAAAAGGGCTTTCGAAAACCGTCTGGTAATCGAGACGGGCCTGAAAGCACAGGGTGAGCAGGGGCTTGCCAGGCTGGAGGCTCTCAAGCAAAAGGCCAGAACCTATTTTCAGCGCTATGTTGAGCCGTTTGCGATAAAGCCACCCCCCTTTCGTGGTAACAGACAAGTTCCCCCCGGACATTAACTTTTAACTGTGACGGCCGATGCCATTACCCATAGGAGTGGGGGTGTTATCATGGCGTGGCAAGTACATTTATCAGTGCCTTGTAAATCACGAACCGTTATAAGGTTTTGTTGTGATATCCCGTCCAGGTGGGTTACGGTGGGAATAATGTGGAATCCGAGAGCGGACTGATGTGTTAAACCGCATATCCTTGAGAAACAGTGTAGCCGGCAGTGTGCTGGTGATGGGCTTTCTGGGCATTGTCCTGGCAGTGCTGGTGGCGGACACCTATCGTCAATATGCCATTGATAGCCAGCGTGCCGGCTTTGAGCAGATTATTGGCTTGCGCGTGCATACCTTGTTTGAGGATCTATCGCAGATTTCTCATAATCTCGGGCAAGCCCTGCAGGGGGATAAAAAACTCCGGGCCTTCTTGCGTGATAAGGATGCGGCGGGTCTGGATGAACATCTACAGTCACAGTTTCATCAATACTTTGTAACCGCTGGCATTGTGAAGCTGGAAAGCCTGGCGGTTTATGACAAGCAGCTGAAACTCTTTTCCCGGGCAATTGCCGAGTCTGCCTCCGTGGATGCCCATTGCCCCGGGCTGCTGGCCAGGGCCGCCAAACGCACTGGCGCCCAGCGCTTGAAAACCATTACCGAGTTGTGTCTGGTAAAAGGTCGGCCTTATTTCAGTTTGTTGTTGCCCATTGGCGGCCTGCGCGTGAAAGGCTATCTGGAAATAGTCACTGACCCTGTATATTCCCTGCAGGTACTTGAATCCGATCTTGGGATGCCGCTGCTTATTCGCTACACAGATGGCAAGAGCGCCTATCAATCTCCCCAATGGCCGAAGGATCACCTGACGTCTTCTGTCGTAGTCGCCAACTATCGTCCTCTCACGCAACAGGGTGAGCAGGCTTTTACCATTTCTCTGCTAAAGGATGTCAGTGATTTCGAGGCACAGTTGATGTCTGCGCGGAACACTTACGTGACCGTGGCGGTGGTGATCAGTCTGTTATTGGCTGTATTGATGATTTCCATCCTGAACAAGACGGCGTTGACTCCCCTGCGGCGGCTTGGTGAACAACTACGCAATATCCGTCGTGACAAAACACAGTTGGGGCAGACTGTGGTGGTAAGTGGCAATCGTGAAGTAAGTGAACTGGCGGAAGGTTTCAACGAAATGACCAATGAGTTGAAAACCCTGTATGACACGTTGTTGTCACGCAATGATGAATTGAGCCAGGAAGTGAAAATTCGTGAAACGGCGGAAAAGGAGTTGAAGAAACACCGGGATCACCTGGAGGATTTGGTGGAGCAGCGTACGCGTGATCTTGCCTCGGCCAGGGATGCGGCGCTGGATGCCAGTCGCTCCAAGAGTCTGTTTTTGGCGAACATGAGCCACGAGCTGCGCACGCCCCTGAATGCAATCATTGGCTACAGTGAGATGCTCATGGAGGAGCTGGAGCAGGAGGAAAACCCGCAATGCCTGATCGATCTTGAACGAATTCACACTTCAGGTCGTCATTTATTGACCCTGATCAACGATATTCTGGATCTAACCAAGATAGAAGCCGGCAAAATGGATCTTTACGAGGAATGGTTTGATGTGAGTACGATGATCCATAATATCGTTGACACGATTCAGCCGTTGTATGCCAAAAACAATAATCATATTGAAGTGGATTGTCCTGAAAATATTGGTGATCTGTATGCGGACCTTACCAAGATACGTCAGTCACTGTTCAATCTGTTGAGCAATGCCGGGAAATTTTCACCTGGCGGTAAAGTGGTGCTCACGGTGCGCAGAGAGATAAACAATGGTCAGGAGCAGATCAGGTTCAGTGTCAAGGATGATGGTATTGGCATGTCACAGGAACAACAGGACAAACTGTTCGAGGCCTTCACTCAGGCTGATTCATCCACTACGCGGAAATATGGTGGTACGGGTCTGGGTCTGGTAATCAGTCAGCATTTCTGCAACATGATGGGCGGGGATATCGACATCGTCAGCGCTCCGGGCAAGGGCTCCACCTTCACTATTACTCTGCCGGTCAAGAAAGGACCAGTGATCAGCATGGATGAGAAGGCCAGTGTAGCGAGGATCGCCTGGCAGGCGGGTGCGGTTGCCGCGGGAAAACGCTTTGCCGCCGCAATGGCCGCAGATGGACGGGAACGCCGGCAAAATCTTTGTACAGTGTTAGTGGTTGACGATGATCCTTCGGTACGCAAGATCATGTCTCATTTTCTGAGCCAGAAAGGTTTTGACGTGCAACTGGCTGCCAGTGGAGAAGAAGGCCTCAGGCTGGCCCAACAGCAGCAGCCAAGTGTCATTACCCTGGATGTGGTGATGCCAGGGCTGGATGGCTGGAGTGTGTTAAAGGCCCTGAAACAGGATAAGGCATTACGGGATATTCCGGTGATCATGTTGACCATGGTGGAAAACCGGGGAATGGGCTTTTCCCTTGGGGCTGTGGAGTACCTCTCCAAGCCTATCGACAAGGATCGTTTATTGACAGTGATTCGGCGTTGTGTACGGCATCGATCACGTGGCCCGATCCTGGTGGTGGAAGATGACGAAGACATGCGGGCATCGATGCAAGATTTATTGCGCGGTGATGGCTGGATATCAGATGCCGTGGCCAGTGCAGAGTCGGCCTTTTCCTATATTGGCAATGATCCTCCAGCGCTTATCCTGCTGGATATGATGATGCCCACCATGAATGGTTTCGAGTTTCTGGATCAACTTCGCCACAATCCCCGCTGGCGTAATATTCCAGTTATTGTGGTATCGGGAAGGGAATTGTCTGAAGATGAAGTGCAGCATTTACAATTCCATTCGGCGAGCGTGGTATCGAAGACAAAAATGGATCAGGGGCGTTTACTGGCAGAAATTCATGCCCTGGTGGGCGACGCATCACCGCCGCAGGGGACTGTTTCCTCCGCCACAGCTGGCGATTAGGGTGTAGTGATAGGGGGGAGATTGTGTACGGCAATCAGCATGTTTTTGAAAACCTTGATGCATTGTACCTTGCCCTGCTGTCTCAATGGAGGCAGAACGCGGCGGCGGCCATTGCAGAGCGCGGGGCCTTTCATGTCTCCCTGGCCGGCGGCAATACACCGCGGGGATTTTATGCGGCACTGGCGCAGGATACCGCCAATGAAGTGGATCTCTGGCGGCAGACCCATGTCTATTTTGGGGATGAGCGTTGTGTGCCTCAGGACCATCCCGACAGCAACTACCGGATGGCGCGGGAGGCCCTGTTGAGCAAGGTTCCGGTACCTGCCGAACATGTGCATCCCATGTATGATGCCGTGCTTTCCGTGGAAGAAAACGTCGCGCAGTACGCCAGGCTGCTGCAGGACACCCTGCCACAGGATGCCCAAGGGCATCCTGTGTTTGACCTGGTACTGCTGGGCATGGGGGATGATGGACATACCGCTTCCCTTTTTCCCGGCACCGGGATTCTCGATGAATATCATCAACCGGTGGCGGCCCAGTTTGTGGAAAAGCTGAATGCCTGGCGCATCAGTCTGACTTTTGCCACCCTCAATGCTGCCCGTCATGTGGTAATCCTGGTTGCCGGTGATACCAAGGCCGACATTCTGGCGGAGATTTTTTCCGCCCCGGAGGATGTGCGATATCCCATCCAACGGGTCAGGCCGCAGGGTAGACTGGATTGGTATCTGGATGCCGCGGCGGCCAGCTTGTTGCCAGGGGGCGCGTAAGGCATGTTGATCCTGGCGGGGGATATCGGCGGCACCAAGACCTGGTTGCAGATTGCCGAGTGTGATCCATCTGATGCGGGACGCTGCAGGGTGTTGTATGAAAAGCGCTATGCCAGCGCCGACTTTCCCCATTTCGATGAGCTCCTGAACAGCTTCATGCAATCGGTCCAGCAACAGGGGTTATCGTTACCGGTACAGGGCTGCATCGGTGTTGCCGGGCCCGTGGAAAGCGACAATGCAGGTAATGATCACGCCAAGGTCACTAATCTTCCCTGGCGCCTGAATGGGCCGACCCTCGCCGCGCAGCACGGGCTTGCCCGGCTTCGTCTGATCAATGATTTTCAGGCCGTGGCCTATGGCCTGGAGACCCTGGAAGAAAATGAACTCATGATCCTGCAACCTGGGGAGAAGGTGGAAGGCAGGGCGCCCATGGCGGTAATCGGTGCCGGCACTGGACTTGGGCAGGCCTTGTTGGTGTGGGAGGGAGACACCGAGGATGGATTCTATACGGTGATTCCCTCGGAAGGTGGCCATGCTGATTTTGCCCCTGGTAATCAAACCCAGCGTGAATTGTTGGATTATTTGGCGCAACGTCAGCCACGGGTAAGTGTGGAAGATGTATTGTCCGGTCGCGGGCTGGTGAATATCTATCATCACCTTGTTCAGCAAAATCCGCAGCAGGTGGATGTGTCTATTCAGCAGGCAATGGCCGAGGGAGATGCCGCGGCGGTGCTGGGAAATGCCGGTTTGTCAGCACCGGATTCTCTGGCGGGACAAGCGCTGGGGGTGTTCGTTTCGGCCTATGGCACCCAGGCCGGCAATTATGCCCTGACCTGCATGGCCAGTGGCGGAGTATATATTGCCGGTGGTATTGGTGAGAAGATCCGCGCTTGTTTTCGCGGTGAGGAGTTTGTCAAAGCCTTTCGGGACAAGGGGCCCATGCAGTCCTACATGTGCAGCATTCCGGTAAAGCTGGTGTTGAATCCACAGGTGGGTTTGCAGGGAGCTGCTCTACTGGCTAGCCGGCTGTGAGTACGGGTGGGGTAGGCAGCGGTTTCAGGCGGCAAACTGCTGGGCCAGTTGATCCAGGTCCTGTGCCCCGCTGATGATATTTTCCAGTTGTTCCTCGGCCTGTTCGGCGCTGATCCCCAGGCTGTTGAGTATGGCCTCGGGAAGTTCGGTGGACTCGGCATCACCGATGTCGTGACGCTTTAACAATCGATCCGACAATAACGCCAGCCGCGCATAGGAAGCATGAACCCCGTTATAGAGTTCATCGTGGTGTTCAGCCACAGCGACCTGTATTTCGGATTGCAGGTTCCAGCTGCGCATCAGCCAGGCGCCGATCTCCATGTGATCGGTACCCAGTACCTGCCGTTCGAGATCCACCACTGGCTTGTCCTGATTGGCAAGAATGATTTGTTGCAGCATGGCGGCTTCTTTTTTGAACAGGTGAGCGATCAGCAATACCCCAAAGTTATGCAGCAATCCGCCGAGAAAGCCCAAGCCCGGCAGGGGGCGATGCTGGCGGGGCAAAATGTGAATAATGCGTTCGATGAGAGCGGCACTGTAGATACTGTGTTGCCAGAATGGAAACAATCCCATGGGCCCATAACTGGGAATAGAGAACGCCTTGCCAAGCGAAAGCCCCAGGGCGATGTCGATGGTGAGGCCGTAGCCCAAGACGGCCGTCACTGCCTGTTGTAGAGAGGTGATTTCACCACGGAAACCGAAGAAGGCGGAGCGGGCATAGCGCATTACCTGGGCGGCGATGCTGGGATCCGTCTCGATGATTTCCACCAGTTGGTTGATGTTGCCATTGGGATCGGCATTCAGGCGCAGCAGGGCCTGAGCTGCCTCCGGCATGGCCGGCAGCTGGGTGGTGGATTCGATGCGCTGCCGTAGACTGGCCAGCATCATCGGTTTGTCATATGGCTCCATAATGTCTCTCGTGGCGGCTAGGTCTGTGCCCTCTAGCGGATTGTGAACTCCGGCAGGGGAAGCGGCTCAGGAGTAAAACCTATAAACCTTATGAATAATACGTACATGGCGCAGGCAATCTATCCTGACTTCTCTGTATGATATCGACTCAGGCAGCACATTCTTAAATATCAGCAGGCAGCAATATGTCCATTTTTTCAATGAAACAGTCGGATACACGAATCAAGCCCCCTCTCATCAGATGTAGATGGAAAGGGTGGCTTTTACCGGGATTCATGCTTGTGTGGTTGCTCACATCCTGTGATTCCCCGGTAGCTCCCACGGTGGACGGACAACAGACCGATGGTGTATTGATAAGCGCTGGCCCGTTTATTATGGGTAGCGATAAGGTGGACACTACCGATAAACAAAAAGAATATGGATTGGTAAAACCCCTGTTTCTCGATGAACACCCTGCTCATGAAGTGGTGTTACCCGCCTACTATATTGACCCGTATGAGGTGACCAATGCCCGGTACAAGGCCTTTGTGCGCGCCACCGGCCACGGCGAACCCTTTAATTGGACGCAGAATGGATACAATCTCATCGAGGCCCGTTTGCGGGCCTCCGACCTCAAGACCCTGCGTTGGATCGCCACGGAATATTTCCAGTTCGACATCGACACCCGCCGCGCCGGCAAGGCCAAGTTGTTGCAACTGATGCGCGCCGATCGGGCCCAAAAGGATCGCCTGCCGGTCACCGATGTCAGCTGGTTCGATGCCAGCGCCTATTGTCAGTGGGCCGGCAAGCGTCTGCCCAGCGAGGCGGAGTGGGAAAAGGCGGCGCGGGGCACGGACGGCCGGGAGTTTCCCTGGGGCAATGACTGGGACACGGGCAAGACCAACGTGGGTGACGACGCCGACTGGGAAAACGGCATCGCCCCGGTGGGCTCCTATCCCAACAATAAGTCGCCCTATGGCGTGTACGACATGGCGGGTAACGTCTGGGAATGGACCGCCGACTGGTACAAGCCTTATCCCGGCAGCGATTACACTTCCAAGGATTTTGGCGAAACCCACAAGGTGATCCGCGGCGGCGGGGGCGGGGTGGGGCATTACTCGCTGTCATTTTTCTTTCGCAGCGCCATGCGCGGCAATGCGCCGCCGGACACGCTCAGTGGTGACGTGGGCTTCCGCTGTGCCTGGGATGCGCCAACTAACAGTAAGTAGCAACGCTTGAGAAGGCAGATGTTTTTCTCGGGTAAACTCTGTTTTGAAAAGGGGGTTGTTGGAGTAGGTTCAAGGTAGATCGCTTGATTTCGGACCAACAGTTAGAAAGCCGTCATTCCGGCGCTGGCAAACCACAGTATCAGGGGGTGCCGCCGACAAATAAAAAGCCTTCCCGGTTTTCCGGGAAGGCCTGGTATGGCATGAGATGGCGTTATTTCATGCGCTTGATCACGATGCGTGCGCTGGGGTTGCGCCAATCGAAGTCGGCGCTGGACAAATCCCCAATGCCATGGATGCCGGCATGGATGTGCACATAACCTTCGCCACCGGCGTTGGGTGATCCCCCTTCACCGCCACACACCGGCCCGGGCATGTTGGCGCACAACTCATCGTTAGGTTCGCTGCCGGCATCGTAGGTGGGTGACATGACTACCCGGCTGTGTTTTTTCTTTTTCGGGCCCTTGATGCCATTGACGGCGATGAAGGCGTCATTGGTGGGGATGAGCATGGAGGTGACGGTAACATGTCGAAAGTCGTCCGCCGTTTTCACCATGATGGTGGTGCTGGCGCCGGGGGCCAGCAGGCCGCCGTTACTGGCCACATCGTAGGCCACACCGCTGTCCAGCAACTGGGTGGAAAGAGGGCCAAAGTCACCACCTTCGGCGATGGCCGCCAGTTCCGGGCTGGCCGGCTGGCCGAGGTTAAAGACATGGGTGCCCTTTTTGTGGGTGGCCACCATGATGGGGGTGAAGGTCTCCCCGCGGGTGAGATTGGTGACGGTGACCGCGTACATGCCCTCGTCGGCCTGTACCATGGTGCCGAGACTCAGCAGAGTCATGCCAGCGAGTAAAGAATAGATGGTGCGTTTCATGGGGTTTGCTCCTCGTGTTGTCGATTTTTCCGTTGTCTCGACAGACTGCCTGCCCGTCGATGGGACCAGCATGGGCGAGAGACGTCACGTGCCATTCACGCAAACATCACTTTTTGGTCACGGGATTGGGTGATTGTTGTGCAGGTGTTGCTTGCAGCAGGCATCTTAAAATAGTTAGTGCCTGGTTTTATCCACCTGCCTGTAGGAGCGCCTTTCCAGGCGCGATTCGCGCCTGGAAAGGCGCTCCCACGAGAATGATGCTTCAGCCGAATTGATAGGTGGGCAGGGAAAAACTGAAGGTGGTGCCCTGGTCGAGCCGGCTGGCGGCCTGGATGGAACTGCCGTGCAGGTCGATGATGCGTTTGGCGATGGCCAGGCCGAGGCCGGCATTGCTGGCGCTGGCGCTGCGGGTTTTTTCCAGGCGATAAAAGCGGTCGAAGATGTGCTCGATCTCGTCCTCCGGGATACCCTGGCCGGTGTCCGCCACCTTGACCACGATGTTGTCCGAGGCGCCGCTCAGGGACAGTGTGATGTGTCCCCCAGGGGGGGTGTAACGCAGGGCATTTTCCATGAGATTGTCCAGCACCCGCTGGATCAGGCCGATGTCGCCATAGGCGAAGGGCAGGTCGTTGGGAAAGTGGGCATGGATGCGGATGTTGTGCTTGTCCGCTTCCAGCTTGAATTTGTGCAGGGTGTCGTGGGCCAGCTCGGTGAGAGAGAAGGGCTCCACATTGATCACCGTCTCGCTGGAATCCAGCTTGGCCAGTTCAAACAATTCCTCGATAAGCTGCTTGAGCCGCGTGCTCTGTGCCGTGGCCACTTCCAGGTACTGTCGTCGCTCCTCCGCGCTCAGTGAAGCGTCCTTGAGCAACAGGGTTTCGAGGTAGCCGTGCAGGGAGGTGAGCGGGGTGCGCAGATCGTGGGAGACATTGGCCACCATCTCGCGGCGTTTGGCGTCGTTGCGTTCCAGTGCCTGCAATTGCTGGTCGATGCGGTCCGCCATTTGATTGAAGTGCAGACCCAGCTGGTCGATCTCGTCATTGGCGCTGTCCGGCACGGGGTAGCGCAGTTTTTCCGTGTTGCGCGGACCATGCCGGGCGTCGGTACCATAGGCCGCCATGATCTGGCTGAGCCGGCGCAGGCGGCGGGTGAGCAGGCCGAAGGCGGTGAGTCCCGCGGCCAGGGCCAGCAGCAGGCTGGCGCCCAGGCCGGTGGTGGTGAAGCGCAGGATGTAGCTGCCCTTCACCCGCTCGACGATGCTGTCCACGGCCTCACTCTCGAGGATCACGTACAGATAGCCGGCGGGTTGTTCCGGCGTGTCGCCGGGAATGGCCGCGGCGGAAAACACCTTTTGTCGTTGGCCGTCCGGGGCGCGCGGATCATCCCCGGTGAGGGGATAGTGCGCGGGCAGGGAGAGAAATTGGCGAATGGGACCGAGGGATACCCGTTGACGCTTGACGTGCCCTTCCGGCGCGGAGAAGGCGAGGATCTTGCCCGTGGCATCCAGCAGATACAACTCGATGCTGGGGTTGATCACCATCAGCCAGTGGAACAGTGATTGCAGGGCCTTTTGGTTTACGCGCTGATCGGTGAGCAGGGGTTCCTCGGCAACGATCTGTTTGGCCAGCGCCGTGTTGAGTTTCTGGGTCAGCTCCTGCTGATACATCTGCGAGGCGTACAGCACCATGGAATAGACCAGGGCTCCGATCACCAGTACCAGGACGAAGAGCACGGCGGCAATGCGGCTGTAGAGGGTGCGTAGCATGGTATCAGTCGTCCGCCAGCTTGTCGGAGAATTTGTAGCCCACGCCCCACACGGTGAGGATGTAGCGGGGGGACGAAGGATCGGTTTCGATCTTGGCCCGCAAGCGGTTGATGTGCGAGTTGACGGTGTGCTCGTAGCCTTCGTGGCCGTAGCCCCACACGCTGTCCAGCAACTGGCTGCGGCTGAACACCTGGCCGGGGTGGGTGGCGAAGTGCCAGAGCAGGTCGAATTCCCGGGCGGTGAGTTCCGCTTCTTCTCCGGCCACACTGACCCGGCGCTTGGCCTGATCCAGCAACAGCTCGCCGGCCTGCAATTGGCCGCTGACACTGGCGGGTGTGATATGGGTGTCAACCCGGCGCAGGATGGCCTTGGCCCGGGCCACCAGTTCACGCACGTTGAAGGGTTTGGGCAGGTAGTCGTCGGCGCCCATTTCCAGGCCGACGATGCGGTCCAGTTCCGCGCTCTTGGCGGTGAGCATGAGGATGGGGGTGGCGTTGTCGGCGCCGCGCAGGCGGCGGCAGATCTCCAGGCCGTCCATGCCGGGCAGCATGAGATCGAGGATGATCAGGTCGAAGGGGTGTTTTTTTGCCAGGGAGAGGCCGGTTTTGCCGTCACTGGCAATCTGCACCTCGGCGCCCAGGTCCCGCAGATGCATGGACACCAGGTTGGCGATATCGTGGTTGTCTTCGACGACGAGGAATTGTTTCATGACGGCATGTGGCTGCTGTTGGCGTTTGGCTGGATTGAGTCTAGCCGTGAATTGTCACAAAACCATCACATCAGCGGGTCAACTCCCGGGTGAGTGCTGTTCCGGCCGAATCTTGGGTGTGAAGTAGTCTTCGGCGGTGTCCGGGTCCACGGGATTTTGTTCGGCGTCCACCAGGGGATATTCATCGTCGTTCCAGCCGCGCAGCCCGGTCTTCAGCGAGCGCACATGCTGAAAGCCCATGAGCTGCAGGGTGTAGGCAGCCAGGGCGCTGCGCCGTCCGGAGCGGCAGATCACCACCACCTCCCGTTTTCGGGCGGCGGCCAGTTCCGGCACGGTTTCGTCATAATCGTATTCACAGGCCGACTCGAGGATGCCCCGCGGCACATTAAGGGCATTGGGAATATGCGCCCGGGCGTATTCGTAGGGTTCGCTCACATCGATGAGCAGCAATTCGGGATTTTCCGCGGTTTCCTCGGCCAGATCCCAGGGAAACACTTCCTCGATGTGGGCGAGGCAGTCGTTGACCAGTTCGTTGTAGGTTTTCATAGTGTTGACGGAGGGTTGTTTCAAGAGGAGGGAATGCGCCGCCGGCCCAGGCCCTGTTCCACGGCGATTACCGCCGCCTCCACCCGTGAGCTGACCTGCAGCTTGCGCAGGATGGCCTTGACGTGCAGCTTCACCGTGCCATCGGTGATGCCCAGTTCGCGGGCGATGACCTTGTTGCTCTGACCGATGGCCAGGTGTTCGATGATCTCCAGTTCGCGGGGCGTGAGATCGGACAGCGGTGTCTTTTTCTCCGCTATCTCGGACTTGCCCTGCAGAGCGCGGGCCAGGGTGCCAGCCAGTTGTGGAGCCACCACGGTTTCGCCCTTGACGATATTGTGCAGGGCGGCCACCAGTTCGTCGGGATCCATGTCCTTGAGCAGATAACCCTGGGCGCCGCTGCGCAGGGATTCCACCAGGTCGCGCTCGTCGTTGCTGGTGGTAAGCATGCTGATAGGCACGGTGATCCCTGCCTCGCGGAGCCTTTTCAGCACCTCCAGGCCGTCCATGTCCGGCATGCGCATGTCCAGCAGGATTACATCCGGTTGCGCTTTGTGAACCATTTCCAGCCCTTCCTGGCCGGTACTGGCGGCGGCGATCACCTCGATGCCGCTGCGTTCCAGCAGGTTCTTCAGGCCGAGGCGGAACAGGGTGTGGTCATCGATGAGTTGGACTTTCATATCTCACTGATTCTAGCGGAATATGCGCTGGAGCAAAGCATTTTTTACGCCAACACTGGCCGTGTAGCTTCTTCCAACAGTAGTTCAATGCGTGTGCCTTCGCCGGGTTCGCTTTCTATGGTTAGTTCGGCGCCGATGCGTTGGGCCCGTTCCTGCATGATGCTCAGACCCACATGTTCGCCGGGAATGGCATTTTCGATTTGCGCCTCGATACCGATACCATCGTCCTCGATGAGCAGGTGGAAGGAGTGGGCATTCTTGCAGCTCATGAGAATACGCACATAGTTGGCCTGGCTGTGTTTGCGAATATTGGCCAGCGCCTCCTGGATAATGTGCAGCAGGTGCACCTCCAGCATGGGCGGCAGGCGCAGGTCCGGGCATTCGTTCTGGAAAAAGATCTGGCAATGACTCTCGTTCTTGAAGCGTTCCACCAGGCCTTCGGTGGCCGGGATCAGACCCCGTTCGTCCATGCGGATGCGGAAATGGGAAAGCAATTCGCGCAGTTCGAAATTGGCTTCGTCCAGTCCCGTTTTGATGTCCTCGACCTCCTTGAGTGCCCCGGTTTTTTCCTTGTTTGGTTTCTCGCAGCTGGCCAGGGTCTGTTGCAGCATGCTCACCCGGAAGCGCAGGCTGGCCAGAGTCTGGGCCAGGGAGTCGTGCAGTTCGTGGGCGAGCATGGTGCGTTCCTGCATGATGGACAGGCGGTGGGATTCGGCGTCCCAGTGCGCCTTGGTGATGGCCATGCTCAGGTGCTGGCCGATGTTGGTGAGGATGTCCTTGATGTCTTCCCGTTCGGCGAGGCCGAGTTTTTCCACGAACAGGTTGTAAATGCCCAGGGTGCGGTTGTTGTAGCGCAGGGGGATGGCGATGTTTTCCAGTTTGTCGCCGGGAAACAGCAAATCTCCGGCGGCATTTTCACAGTGCTCGAAGTGGTTCTGGCAAACCAGCATGTTTTCGGAAAACTCTTGTGCACACAGGCAGTGTTCAACGGGCATGGTGCGAATCTCTTCGAGGACACTGTCGTCCAGGCCCACGCTGCCCACCAGGCGCATCTGCTGGTCATCGGTCATCAGGCGCACGGTGCCGGCGTGGGCGTAAACGATCTCCGTGAGGGTGTTGAGATAGGTGTTGAGCAGTTCGTCGATATCCTTGGCGGTGTTACTGCGCGCCGCCACATCGTAGAGGATTTCCAGTGAGCGGGTCTTGCGTTGCAGGGTGATGGTCTGTTCCTTGACCCGCTCGTCCATCTCCCGTGTCAGGGTGCGCAGGGCATCACCCAGCTGGTTGATGTCGCTGGCCAGGGCGGAGAATTCTCCCTGCTCGGTGTCCGGTACGCGGGCAGAAAGGTCGCCTGTGCGCATGCGCTGCGCCCACTCACGAAGCTGTGCCAATGGCGTGAGCAGGTTTTTTTTCATGCATAGCGCGATGCGCGAGATCAGGAAGAAGCTGATGGCCGCCAGGATAATCTGACTGGCGGCCAGGGTGGACAAATGTTGCGGCCAGAAGTAGGCAGAAATGCTCGAGAGCAGGATACCGGTGAGGGCAATGATCAGCCCCACCAAGGGGCGGAACAGGCCACTGTGACTCAATGCCATGGGATGATGTGTGTGTTGATCCCCACGGTGGATCAACGGGGCAAGGGTGCGCCGTGGGTGGCTGGTGTTTTGTGAAGCGCTGTCTGCCATGGTGTGTGCCGGATGATGGGGTGTTGCTGACTTGGCCATGAATGGTTCAGTCCACCGCATCCTCTTCGGTGGGCGGTTTGTAGTTGGGATCGTTGGGGTTAAGGAAAATAAAGTGATGCTGGCCCGGTTCGATTTCCACGAAATCCAGATGGGCACCATTGAGCAATTCCAGGCAGTCCGGGCTGACCAGGAAGTCCACACCGTCATAGGTGAACTGGACATCGTCTTCCCTGGCCTCGTCGAAGCCCATTCCGTAGTTGACGGTTTCGTCGGCACTCATGTTGGCGGCGATGCGCAGGGCCATGCCATTGTTTTCATTTTCCTGCAGATTCAGTTTGATCTGTGCAATGGCAGTGGGGGAAAAGGTGATGATGTCCATGGGTACGGTCTCTGTTGGGTGAAAGATGATGTTGTGGGTTTAGCGGCCAGATTGAGATTGCCGGCGTACGAAGTCAACAAACTGAGTGACCCAGGGATTGCCGGCTACGTTGCGCATATGACTGTAATTGGCCTGAACGTTGCGATGGATTATACCATCATGGGTGCCGTCCACTCCTTGTCCACGCAATACGCGATAGGCAAAACGGGTGTCGGTGTTCAGTCTGCCCGCCGAGGAATAGTGGAATTCATGGGCGCAGAGGGGGCTGTGGTCGCTGGCTTTGGTGCCCCATAGGGCATCCCCGGTGGTGGCCAGACGCACATAACCGCGGCCCTGGGGGCGGGGATGCATGCGTGTGTCCATGGGTAGGGCGCCCACCATTTGACAGCGTTGTTCCTCCCATAGCAGGTGGCGGGACAGGTACATCAGCCCGCCGCATTCGGCGTACACCGGCAGGCCGGCCTCGATGGCGGCGCGGATTTCCTCGCGCAGGCGGGCGTTGGCCTGCAGGGCCTGCATCTGGGTTTCGGGAAAGCCGCCGCCGATGAACAGGCCATGAATGTCGGGCAGATGGGCGTCGTGTAGGGTGTCGATGGCCACCAGTTCGGCGCCGGCGGCGCGGAAGGCCTGCAAATCGTCGGGGTAATAAAAGCCGAAGGCGGCGTCCCGGGCGATGCCGATGCGCACGTCGCAAGGGGGAAGGGCGGTCTCCGTGGCGGGCCGGTGGGTCGGGGTGGCGGCCTGGCCGGCAATGGCCTGCAATTGATCGAGATTCACCTGCCCGGCAATGACCTCGGCCACGGCGTCGATCTGTTTTTCCACCGCCAGCGCCTCGTTGCTGGGGATCAGCCCCAGGTGGCGTTCCTGGATGTTGAGCAGGGGATCGCGATGCACGGCCCCCACCACGGGCACCCCGGTGTAGTGCTCGATGACGTTGCGCAGCTTGGCCTCGTGGCGGCTGCCACCCAGTTGATTGAGAATCACCCCGGCGATGTGGATGTCCTTGGCGAAGGCCTGGTAGCCGAGAATCAGCGGCGCGATACCGCGGGTCATGCCCTGGGCGTCGATCACCAGGATCACCGGTGAGTCCAGCAGGATGGCCAGGGCGGCATTGGAATTACTGCCGTCCAGGTCGAGACCGTCGTACAGGCCCTTGTTGCCCTCGATGAGGCTGAGATCGGCCCGCTCCGTGCGCTGGCCGAAGGCGTCGAGGATTTCCTCATGGCCCTGGGTGTGGAAATCCAGGTTGAAACAATCCCGCCCGGCGGCACGGGACAGCCACATGGGGTCGATGTAGTCCGGGCCTTTCTTGAAGGGTTGCACGGTCAGTCCACGCTGGCGAAAGGCGGCGCACAGGCCAATGCTTAATGTGGTCTTGCCCGAGGACTTGTGGGCGGCGGAGATGAACAGGTGTGCCATGGTGAAGCCTAACTGTGATTAGGCAGCAGTGCCGGTCAGGCGGCAGCGCCGAATTTACCCTTGTTGCGGGCCTCCCACAGGGCGCGGGCCTGGGTCTCGGCGTCGGCCATGTTGCCGGTGCGGCCCATCATTTTCAGGGCGATGGCCGTGGTGCCGATCACCGCGCCGATGCCGTATTCGTCGTCATCCTTGCCTTCCCAGGCGTCGCGCAGGCGCTGCACGTTCAACTCGGCATCCTTGACGTGACGTTTGTTATAGAGGGCCGGCCATTCCTCGTCGATCATTTTGCCGTCGTGTACGCTTTGCACCAGGCAGGGGGCATCGGGGTCGCGTTCGATTTCGCCACCGTCGCCCTTGATCACCGCCAGGTGGGGTTGACCCAGTAACAGTGCGGCCTCCTGATGCATGGGCCGGTAACCGGGATGAAAGATGCCTTGCATCACGTAGGGAGCATCGAAGGGGTTGAGCATGCGCGCGATGGTGTGCACCGGGGAACGCAGGCCAAGCAGCGGGCGCAGTTCGATGATCTCGTGCAACTTGGGGCTCAGGTACTCTAAATCCAGATAGGCGAAACCGGTCTCGCGGATGCGCTGCGCGGATTCCTGCAGCGAAGTACACGGCGTGATGCCCAACGCGGCCAGCACATCTTTGGTGTACAGGCGGCCGGCGGTGTGGCCGCTGGCGCCGTGCATGAAAATGTTCACGCCGTTTTGCGCCAGCAACAGGGTGGCAAGAATAAACCAGGGCAGGTGGCGGCGCTTGCCGGCGTAGGAGGACCAGTCCAGGTGGATTTTCGGAGCATTTTCTGGAATCACCAGGCTTTCCTTCACGGCACGGATGAAGCCCGCCAGTTCCTCCGGGGTTTCTTCCTTGACCCGCATTAGCATGAGAAAGGCGCCCAGTTGTTCGGGCAGCACTTCGCCGGCGAGGATCATGCGAAAGGCCGCATAGGCCTCGTCCCGGGTAAGCGGACGTGAGCCGTTCTTGCCCTTGCCAAGGATGCGGACGTATTGTGCGAAGGGGTGTTCTTGTGACATCAGGGTAAAGATAAAAGAGAAAAGTTAAGACTGCAGGGGAAAGATGAAAGAGTAAAGATAAAAGTGAACGGCGCTCTTGAGGGATATACTTTTATCTTTCATCTTTTATCTTTCCTCTGCCGTGAAATGCGGATCCGTTTCTGCATTGCTGAGGCTGAGGGGAAGAAAACGCATGATCTTGATGGCCACCATGGCCATGGCCAGTGCCAGGGAAAAGCCCCCAATACCCAGCAGGATCTCCGGTACGGAAGGGTTATATGGGTTGATCACGCCATCGTTAAAGCTGCTGCTTACTTCCATGCCGGGGAAGAGCTGTAGCGGGAAGGCCTGCCCACCAATGATGATTACATACATCATCGCCAATCCACCGCCAATCACCAGTACCGAGGCAGTGGTGGCCCAGCCCACCGAAGCACGGAAAGGCGCCAGATAACAAATGGCCAGCGGCGCCAGGCTGCCTAGCAGGACATAACCCACCCAGAACAGGCCGGAATAGACATTGTTGCCTGCGAGAATAAAGTGTTCCACCTCGTGGTGTTCGGTGGCGTAGAGATTGGTGAGGTGAAACACCACCACGAAAAACAGACTGGCAGCCACAAAAAGTCCCAGCAGGCGTTGCAGACGATTCACCAGGTAATCCCCCAGCGGGCGGCCCGTCCAGCGGAAGCCGGCGAACAGTACCAGCAGGAAAATGGCGAGGCCAAAGGCAAAGGAGAAGACGATGAACATGGGCGCCATGATGGCGGCATCATAGGCCTGACGGGCAACGATAAAGCCGAAGATGGAGCCGGTGCCAGTGGTCAGAGTCAGGCGCCAGAGGAAGGCGACAAAGCCGGCCTTAGTACTATGCTTGTTGGCGGCCCGCGACATCATGGTAAACAGGTAGGCGGCGACGATCACCAGGAAGCCATTGTAGAGGATAATGTTCCAGGCGAAGATGGACTTGAAGTTATAGTAAGTCATGGCGACGATAAGCCGGTCGGGTCGTCCAAGATCCAGCACCAGTACGGTGAGTCCCCCCACCAGCAGGGTGATGGCCAGCAGGCCCGAGAGTCGCGACAGGGGTTTGTAGGCGGTCTTGCCAAACACGGAGGCCATGGAGGCCACGTTTAACGCGCCGGAGGCGGCGACAATGAGAAACACGGCAAACACATGGGGCATGCCCCAGACGATCTGGTTGTTCATGCCTGTGACCCAATGACCGTTGTGTTCCATGTAATAGGCCGCACCGAGGCCACTGGCCACCAGCAGGGCCAACAGGCCTAACAGGCTGTAGTAACCCGCGCTGGTGCCGGAAATCTCACGAAAGGTGGTTGGTTTCATTATTTTGCTCGTAGTTAAACGTAGTAGTTAAACCCGGTTGTTACTCAGTCCTTAGCACTCAGTCCTTAGCACTTAGCACTAGGATTAAATCCCTTGGTAACGCACACCCAAATCCAGACGCAGATCGCCGCGAATCTCGGTGGAAGGCTCGCTGGCCAGGCGCCGGGCAATCTCGCTGTTGGCGTCGTTGAGATTGCCGAAGAGGATGGCTTTTTCCTCGCAGGCTTCGGCGCAGGCGGGGATTTCATCCTTGTCCACGCGATGTACGCAAAGGTTGCAGCTTTCCACCGTACCTTTTCCGCGCGGCGCATATTCGCGCTGATGCTCCAGGTCTTCATGCACAAAGGAGCGTGCCTTGTAGGGACAGGCCATCATGCAATAACGGCAACCAATACAGATGTGCTTGTCCACCAGAACAATGCCGTCGGCACGTTTCATGGAGGCGCCGGTGGGGCAGACATCCACGCAGGGGGGATGGGCGCAGTGCTGGCACATCATGGGCAGGGACATGCTGTGATCGGTGTGTTTGTCACGCACCGTGACCTTGCGAATCCACTGTGCCTTCTGATCGGGCCGTGAATGCTGCTCGTCGGCGCTGCCACTGCCCCAGCCGTTTTCCTTTTCACAGGCGGTGACGCAGTCGTTGCAGTTGTCGGCGCACTTGTTGGTGTCGATGAGAAAGCCCCAGCGCACCTCGCTGCTGACAGGTTGATCATCCGGTTTGGCGCGGGCGACGCTGGTGAAAAATACTCCTGGCCCCAGGGTTGCCGCGCCCGCAAGGGCGGCGCCCCCACCGAGCAGCCTGCGGCGATAGGTGTCGATCTGGTTATCGTCCTGCTTGCGTTCCTGCGGGTTCATAGCTTCTCCCCCGTGGTCTTGTGACCACCCGGTACAGAGGTGTGGCACTGGAAGCAGTCGATCTGTACCGCGGCATAGTCGTGGCATTCACGGCAGAAATGTTTCGGACTTTTCACCGTCACCGGCTGGCCACCGGCGTCCTTGACCACGTGACAGGTGAAGCAGTTTTTCAGGCTGTGTTTCTTGGTGCGAATACCCCGGTGCATGGTTTCATCGCGCTGATGTAACAGGAGCTCCATGTGGTTTTTGCGCATGAAGCCGGTCTCTTCCACGCACTGATCGCCCTTGACGGCCTCGGGGATGTCAGGCACGGGGGCGCCGGCCATCACCGGCAAAGAGAAAAGCGCAAAGATAAGGGCGGCAGCCCAGAATCCTTGTCGTGTATGTCTTGACTCTTTCATCTGTTCCCTTTCCTCTTTGCTCTGCCTTTCTCCGCCCTTATTCACCCAGACCCATCTGGATGTAACCGGTGGGGCAGACATCGGCGCAGATATGACAACCGATGCATCTGGCATAATCTGTGGCTACATAACGGCCAATGGTGTGCTCGTCTTGCTTCACCTTGTAAACGGCATCCTGCGGGCAGTAGATCACACAGTTGTCGCATTCAAAACACACACCGCAACTCATGCAACGCTTGGCTTCCTCGATGGTCTCTTCCTCCGACAGGCCTTTCATGCGTTCCTCGAAGTGACCCAGCACCTCTTCCGAGGTGGGGACGTCTTCATGGCGTACGTGACGTTCGACATGTTCGAAGTGGCCGAGAAAGAGTTTGTCCGCAGAGATGATCTGCTGTGCGGAGCGATCTTCAAAGTTGTGGATGGCGAAATCCGCATCCGAAGTGCCGCGCAGACCACGGTCGATGCCACGCACCTTTTCATCGCCCTCGGGCTTGAAAGGGGCGGGTTCGTGATGGGTTTCACGCAGCTTGTTGAGCAGGTTGAAGTGATGTACGTCCACCTTCGGACGTTTGCCGGCTTCTTCGTGTTTCAGGTAATGGTCGATGCTTTCCACCGCCACCGAGGCCTGGCCGATAACGGTGGTCAGCAGATGGGGCTGGACGATATCACCGGCCACGAAGTAACCGGGTTTGTTGGGCACCTGGAAGTTGCTGTCGGCATCGATCAGGCCACGCTCGTTACCGAATTCTTCCATGCCCGTGAGGTTGCCGGTCTGGCCGATGGCGGCGACGATGAGGTCGGCCTCGATCTCGTACTCGGAACCTTCGATGGGCTCCATCTTGTTGCCTTCCCATTTCAGCTTGCGCACGCGCAGGGCCTTGGCGCGACCGTCGTCGCCCAGCACCACGGCTACCGGGTCGATGGAATCGATGATCTCCACGCCTTCGCGGGTGGCGTCGTCGATCTCGTGCTTGGCGGCGGTCATGTTGGCGATTTCGTGACGCGATAACAGGGCCACTTCGGCGCCTTCCTTGGAGGCAACACCGGCCACGTCGTGGGCGGTCTGGCCAAGGATGACATTTTCCGGGCGGTCGTTTTCATGGACGTTGGTGATCTTGCCGATGCGGCGGGCAACGGAGGCTACGTCAATGGAAGTATCACCACCACCGATCACGACTACCTTGCCGGCCACACCCTTCAGACGTCCTTCGTTGAAGGCGGCGAGGAAGGCCACACCGGTGAGGCAGTTGGGGGCTTCCTTGAAGCCTTCAATGGGCAGGTCGCGGCCGGTTTGGGCGCCGATGGCGAACAATACGGCGTCGAATTCTTTTTCCAGTTCTTCCAGGGTAACGTCTTCGCCCACGCGGGTTTTCAGACGGGTCTCCACGCCCATGTCGATGATGCGGTTCATCTCACCGTGCAATACATCGCGAGGGGTACGGTAGCCGGGGATGCCGTACATCATCATACCGCCGAGATCTTCGTGATCGTCAAACACCGTACAGGCATGACCTTTGAGGCGCAGCTGGTAGGCAGCGGCCAGGCCGCAGGGGCCGCCGCCGATGATGGCGACCTTCTTGCCGGTGTCTGCACCGGGAGTGAATTTCAGTCCGGCATCCAGGGCGCTGTCGCCGATGAACTGTTCCACGGCATTGATGCCCACAAAGTCATCTACCTGGTTGCGGTTGCAACCATCCTGGCACGGCGCGGGGCAGACGCGGCCCATCACCGACGGGAAAGGGTTGGCCTCGGTGGAACGGCGGAAGGCGTATTCCTGCCAGTCCATGCCTTCGGCGGGCTTTTCGATGCCCCGCACGATGTTCAGCCAGCCGCGGATATCCTCGCCGGAGGGACAACTGCCCTGGCAGGGAGGGGTCTGCAACACATAAGTGGGGCACTTGTAGGAATGGTCAGCCTTGAAAATCTGTTGATTCCAGCTGTCTACCCTGTTGTCGCCATCTTTGAATTTGCGGAAGGTATATTCTTTTTTCACTTCATCTGCCGGCGTAGCCATAGCGTCTGTCTCCTAATCCACTCGTGTCGATTGGTTTCTAAATCTCTTTTCTCATTTATCGGGTGGGTGTAACCCACTCAACTCAGTCCTTGGTCCTAAACCCTCAGTCCTACTCTTTTGTTCCCAGCTGAATGGCATCCCCCACCACGTGGTGCAGACTGGTGATCATGCTCATGGGGTTGTTGTAGTAGGGTAGCGTTTTTGCAAACTGCGTCTTGCAGATGGCGCAGATGGCCACCAGGGTGTTGACGTCGTGATCGTCCACCACCTGTTTCAGCGCTTGCATGCGCGGCATGGCGCCCTTGACCCGCAACTCCATCAGATCGTCGGTCAGCAGACCACCGCCGCCGCCACAGCAGAAGGTGTTTTCATGGATGGTTTCGGGGGCCATGTCGAAAAAGTTGTTGGCCGCCGCCTTGATCACCTCGCGGGGCAGGATGAACTGCCCGCCGGGCATGTCGCCCATGCGTGAGGCGCGTGCCACGTTGCAGGAATCATGGAAGGTGATACGCCGGTGGTCATTGGCCTCTTTGTCAAGATTCAACGCGCCACGCTGGATCAGGTCGTAGGTGAACTCCACGATGTGCTGCGGCGCCGGGTATTTGGGATCCAGGAAATCGAAGGGACCCGCCAGGGTGTTCCAGAAACTGTAAGCCACGCGCCAGGCATGGCCGCACTCGCCGACGATGATGCGCTTGACGCCCAGGTCGATGGCCGCATCGCGGATACGCATGGCGACCTTTTTCAGGTTGTCGCCACTGCCGATGAACATGGAGAAGTTGGCGGCCTCCGAGGCATAGGAGGACAGGGTCCAGCTGATGCCGGCCTGGTGGAAGACCTTGGCATAACCGATGAGACCGTCGATGTGGGGCTCGGCGAAGAAGTCGGCGGAAGGGGTGATCAACAGCACGTCCGCACCCTTCACGTCCAGCGGGAAACGAATGGCGACGCCGGTATCCTCTTCCACGTCTTCTTCCAGGCCCTCCAGGGTATCCGCCAGGGCGGGCTCGGGCAGGCCGAGATTGTTACCCACCACGTGTACCTTGGCGAGGATTTCGTTGCAGTATTTTTGACCCAGGCCCACGCTGTCCATGATCTCGCGCGCGGCCATGGAGATTTCCGCGGTGTCGATGCCGTAGGGACAGAACACGGAGCAGCGGCGGCATTGCGAGCATTGATGGAAATAGCTGTACCACTCGTCCAGTACGCTCTTGTCCATGTCGCGGGCGCCCACCAGCTTGGGGAAGTGCTTGCCGGCGAAGGTGTAGTAGCGGCGGTAGATGCTGCGCAGCAGATCCTGGCGCGCCACGGGCATGTTCTTCGGGTCTTTGGTGCCAAGGAAATAGTGGCACTTGTCTGTGCAGGCGCCACACTTCACGCAGGAGTCGAGGAAGGTGCGCAGGGCGCGGGAACCGTCCACCAGTTCACCCAGTCGGGTGACGGCCTTTTCTTCCCAGTTGTCTACCAATTCGCCGGGGTAGCCAATGCCTTCGTTGTGCGCCGGTTTGGCCACAAAGGGACGGCTGTGGGCCATCGCTCCTTCCTCATACTTCGGGGGAGGGTCGATGACCGCAATGTTTTCAAACAACTCAGGCGTGTCAAATTTGGCGGCCACGTATCAAATCTCTTTTTGCGTTTTTTTGCGTTGTTTTGTAAGTGTTTCGTAAATCAAGTAGCGTGTTCTATTCCGCCGTCCAGCCCGCCGTGTGGCGAACCTCGCGCGGGTTGTCCACCTGGTTGCGTGTGGGCATGAAAAACAGCCCCGGCACATGCAGTAGCTTGCTGATGGGGAAGACCACCATCAGGATAAGCACCAGAGTCAGGTGCACGAGTAAAAAGCCGTCGCTGGGCAGGGGTTGCAAATCGAAATACATCAGTCCCTGGACAAAGGCCTTGAGCGAAACGATATCCGTGTGTGAGACAAACTTGATGCCCAACCCGCTGATGCCAATGGCCACCAGCAGGGCGAGCATCAAGTGGTCGGAGAGGTTGGTGATGTAACGCACACGATCCACCAGAAAACGCCGCGCCCAAAGCCCAGCAAGCCCGGCAAGCATGGCAAAGGCGGCGTATTTACCAAAGGGTTGGATCAGTGCCACCACGGTCCACACTGGCTCCTGGAAATAGCGCAGGTGACGCAACAGCACCAGGGCGAGGGCGACATGAAATACCCAGCCAAACAGCCAGGTCCACTTGTTGGATTTGAACAGGCTCTGAAAGACCGTGACTTCCTTGGTCATGCGCCAGACCACGCCCGCCTTGGTGATGGGTGCCGGGGTGGTGGGGATCTTCAAAGGTGCAGGGGTGCGCGCATAAATGGCGATTTTACGTCCCACGCCGACAATCAAGAGTAATGTCGCGGCGTAAAAAAGGATGGCATAAATCACTGATAGCATCATGGATCAACCCAGCGTAACTGTAAAAAGTGAATGTTTGTCAGCAATCAGACGCTGACTTGTGCTGATAAAAAACAGCATGCTTGGCTGGCCTCGAAGCGGGGACAAACAGGCTGTTTTTTACCAACTCTTCGTTGGTGTTGTCTCTGGATCTGTCAGGCCGGCAAATGCCGGCCTGACAGGCCACGAGATGTTACAGGTGAGTAATTAAACGCAACCTGTGGGCTTGGGCAGGCCGGCGATCTTACAGGCCTGCTTGGCCGGCCCGTAAGGGAACAGCTCGTACAGGTACTTGCTGTTGCCCTTGTCCTTGCCCAGTTTTTTGCCGATGGCTTTGGTCAGCACGCGCACGGCAGGGGCGATCTGGTATTCGTCGTAATATTCACGCAGGAAGTTCACCACTTCCCAGTGATTGTCGGTCATGTCCAGGTTTTCCGCCTCGGCGATGGCCTTGGCAATGTCCATGTTCCATTCGTCGCGGTTTTCCAGGTAACCCTCTTCATCGGTTTCGACGGTCTTTCCACCTACTTCTAAGGCCATTTTCGTTCTCCTTCAGTTTATCTTTTGTGAGTCGGTTGCTGTTAACGTAATACAATCAGAGCCAGGACTGAGTGACATCATGCTCGGTAACCAGGGTGACAAAACCATTGTAATCGATGATGTTGATGCCATCGATAATCCGTGCTTCATCGATGCCCCTGGCTTTAAGGTCGGGTCCCATGACGTAAAAGGAAATATCTCCCATTGCGTCAGTCACCATGCCCGATTTCTGTGTGCCCTGCATGGCGCCATAGACGCCGTCCTCGATCATCAGGATGGCATTGCCTTTCACGGCATGCTTGATGGCGGATTCCAGGGCAATGCGCTCGAGAGGCGATTTGTTGACGGTGTGTAACTGTGACATATCATCCTCTCCTTAAAAACTTAGAATAACGTCGGACTGTTCCATGATTTCGGCCATCTCGGCGGCGGAAACCACCTTGATGGAGTCCTTCTCGGCCCAGTCGTCGTCTTCGTCTTCGTAAGTCAGTGGCAGCAGGTCGTCCAGCGTCAGGCCACGGGCGTCCAGTGACTCTTTCTCAACATAGATCTTGTTGACGTCGTAGTCACCCAGGGCCTTGTAGGTGGGCGAGAAGTTTTTCATGCCCACTTCCCCGGTGTCCTGCCCCTTGGTGAGCTGGAACACGCCATCGTCCAGGAAGGCCAGGGCCACGTCCTGTTCGAAAGCGGCGCCAATCAGCACCACCTCCAGGGACTCCAGGGCGTAAATGGTGCCGTAAGGCGCCTTACGGTTGACATACAGGAATTTTTTTACATCAGACATTGCAGCGTTCCCCTTTAGTCGCCAAAGGTGACCAGACGGTCACTCTGGATGCCGGCTTCGATCAACTGACCGAGGCCCGAGATTCGAAAGCCCGGCGCAATGTTGTCGGCATCTTTGCCGTTACGCTTGGCCTCGTCCGGGTCGGCAATGCCGCGGCGTTGTGCCGCGGCCACGCAGAGCACCAGATCCAGATTGTGTTCCGCGGCCAGTTCCGACCAGCGGTTGACGATGTTGCGGTCATCCTGCGGCGGGGTGGCCAGACGTGTGCCGTTGTTGACACCATCGTGGTAGAAGAAGACGCGAAAGATTTCGTGTCCACCTTCCAGCGCCGCCTTGGTGAAGTGGTACGCCGTGTCCGACGCCTGATGGGTGTATGGACCCTCACTGATCATTACGGAAATTTTCATCGCTACCCCGTCCTTAGAATCGAATGTGGGTGGAAGCGTTGAGGGTCTTTCGGGCACCGGTCCAGTTGTCGATGTGGAACTTTGTGAACGGCAGTTCGGTCAGCTCGAAGAAGCGCGGCCAGCCGATGCGTTCGATCCAGTCACCGATGCGTTCCCAGTTCTTGGCGTCGGCCTTGTAGGTGCTGAGGATCTTCTTGACGATCTCGGACACTTCCGGCCAACGCGGCGGATTGTTGGGTACACCTGCGGCCACCAGTTTGTGGAACATGGGCTTGCTACGGGCGTTGGAGTGCTTGCCGCCCACCCAGATGGCCAGCTTGGAGTGATCGGGATCGTTGATTTGCATGGGCGGGCAGGGCGGGAAGCAGGCGCCGCAACAGATGCACTTCTTCTCGTCCACTTCCAGGGAAGGTTTGCCGTTGACCATGGCGGGGCGAATGGCCGCCACCGGGCAACGGGCCACCACGGAGGGACGTTCGCAGACGTTGGCCACCAGGTCGTGGTTGATCTTCGGCGGTTTGGTGTGCTGCACGTTGATGGCGATGTCGCCCTGGCCGCCGCAGTTGATCTGGCAGCAGGAGGTGGTGATGTGCACGCGGTTGGGCATGTCTTCCTGCTTGAACTCGTCGTACAGCTCGTCCATCAGGGCCTTCACCACGCCGGAGGCGTCGGTGCCGGGGATGTCGCAGTGCAGCCAGCCCTGGGTGTGGGAGATCATGGTCACCGAGTTGCCGGTGCCGCCCACGGGGTAGCCGGCGTCTTCGAAGGCGTCGATCAGCGGTTGCACCTTGGCCTCGTCGGTGACGGTGACTTCCATATTGGAACGGATGGTGAAGCGCACGTGGCCATCGGCATATTTGTCGATGATGTCGCACAGCAGGTTGATCTCGTACGGACCCAACTGGCGCTGGGTGCCCACGCGCACGGTCCATACCTCGTCGCCGCTCTTGGCCACGTGATGCAGCACACCGGGACGCGGGCGGTCGTGATAGGCCCAGTTGCCGTAGTTCTTGATGTAGGCCGGATGCATGTACTGGAATGCGTCGGGTACACCACTCTCGATGGGAAAGCGTGGTTGTTCGCTCATGTTTTAATCTCCAATAATCGAAAATATGTTGATGGGTTAACAGCCGTGCAAGGGGATTAACCCGCTTGACGCGCTTTCCACTTCTCGGCTTCCTCGTCCCAGGTGTCCATGCGCACGTAGCTGGACTGGCGGGCTTCGGAAATCATGTTGGGGTCCACGTCGATATCGATGCCTTCGAGGAAGTTCACCAGGCCGATGCGGTCGATGGTCTCACCCACACGCTCGTGCTCCAGGGCATTTTCTGCCCAGAAATCAATGATTTCCTCGGAAAGCTCAACAAGCTTTTCGTAATCTTCTTCGGTTTCCAGCTTCATGAAGGGGACGATCACGGTACCCATGGTGTCGCCGATCTTCAGGGTGCGCTTGCCGCCGAGGAGGATGGTCACACCCTTGTCGTCACCCACGCTGAGGGCCTTGGTCATGACGTTGATGCAGTGCATGCAGCGTACGCAGTTGCGGTTGTCCACTTCGAGGGTATCGTCGTCTTTCAGGGACAGGGCGGACGTGGGGCACATGCTGACCACGGAGTCCACTACATACTGACGGCCCTTTTCGGCGATGAATTTCTTCACTTCCTCCTGATCCACTTTCATGTCGTCGCGCCAGGTGCCGATGACCGCGAAATCGGAACGCTGAATGGAGTTCATACAGTCGTTGGGGCAACCGGAGACTTTGAATTTGAACTTGTAGGGCAGTGCGGGACGGTGCATATCATCGAGGAAATTGTTCACCAGCAGACGGTGAATCTTCTGTTCGTTGGCGCAGGACTGCTCGCAGCGCGCCGCGCCCACGCAGGACATGCCGGTGCGCACGCAGGGACCGGCGCCGCCCAGGTCCCAGCCGTATTCGTTGATTTCATCGAAGAAATGCTGGGTATTCTCGGTGGTGGTGCCGATGAACATGATGTTGCCGGTCTGGCCATGGAAGGCGATGAGGCCGGAACCGTATTTGTTCCAGGAGTTGGACAGCTGACGTAGCATGTCCGTGGTGTAGTGGTTGCCGGCGGGGGGTTGCACACGCAGGGTGTGGAATTCCTTGGCCTCGGGGAACATGGGGGTGCCGTCCTCGTTCATCAGCTCGGTGAAGCGGGGGATGATGCCGCCGCCGTAGCCAAACACCGATACCGTGCCACCCTTCCAGTAACCCAGACGCGTCTCGTAGGAGTGCTCCAGCTGACCCAGCAGATCCACCATCATGTTGCCGTATTTTTCTTCCATGGCCAGACGCTTGAGGCCGGTGACAAAGCTCGGCCAGGGACCGGATTCCAACTGGTCGATCATTGGCGTCTTGTGGAACGGCTTACTGGATTTTTTCTCCTTGGGGAGGTAAGTGCTGTGTTTTTCGGGATTTTTCGGTGTTTGCTCGGCCATGGCCCAGGTCTCCTCGATTGAATTCGACGTCAAAAATTCGTTAAGCAAAATACGGCGTTTAAAGGTGATGCGTGCTGCCAGCTAACGGTCTTTCCGCGGCTACCCTGCTGGGTGTGAGGCGGTGCTCCCGTTCATTGATCCGGAGTGTATGAGACCCACGCCAAGGTGCAAATGGCTCCAAGGGGAGAGGTGTCGTTTTTATGGCTATCCCATTGGTGATAGGTGTGCCCCGGTGTCTTCCGCGCCCCTGGACGGCAGCCCCTACAGCCTGCTACACCTTGCCTGGCACAAGGCCAGAAAAGGGCCGCGGTTCTTTTTTTCTGTCATCAGCGGTGCCGGCGGCGCAGGTTGTCATCTATCTCAAACGGAATCTGCACGCCTTGCGTCACATAATGTAGACTAATTTTTGTGATGTTACCAGATAATAATATGGTTATATGTTAATTTACTGTTAGCATCCCAGGCCACCCATTGTCGGCATGATCTGGGTGGACTTTAGACATTGAATGCTTCCTTTAGTACAGGACAATTAGTACAGGACAATGCGCAGGACACAACACGGGACAGGACAAACAAGGTGCCAGCCGTAACACCCTATTCGCAACTTAGCAGCGCTGTTTTACCAGCGGAGAGCCCTTTTGATCTCCACAATTCTCGGGCCTATGCCGCGTGGCGCGAGCAGAAGCTGGCACGGTTTCCGCGAAGCCTGGCGGATCTGCGTGTCAGGGTGGCCAACCTCCAGGCCTTGAGCGAGGCGGAGTGCGCAGCGATCCGGGCGGCCTGCGGGTGCGCCAATATGGCCATTTATACCAGTGTGCGGCCGGCAGGCAATGGCGAGCCGGATGCCTCACTGGTGGCCGCCATGGGCAGACAGTTTGGCTTGCGTCGGCTGGATCAGAATCTTTATGCGGACGATACCGGGATTTCCGCCCTGCAAGTGTCCAGCAAGCGTAGCCAATACGAGTACATCCCGTACAGCAGCAAAGGCATCAGCTGGCATACCGATGGTTATTACAATCCCCCCGAACGGAAGGTGTGCGCCATGGTCTTGCATTGTGTGCGTCCTGCGGCAAAAGGGGGTGAAAATACCTTGCTGGATCACGAGATGCTCTATCTACAATTACGTGACCAAAACCCCCGGTACATCGCCGCCCTGATGCAGGAGGATGTGATGACCATTCCCGCCAATATCGAAAACGGGGTGGAGATCCGCCCGGCGCAGAGTGGCCCCGTATTTTCCGTGGACGCCGCCAGCGGCCGCTTGCACATGCGCTACACTGCCCGTACCCGCTCCATTGTCTGGAAGGACGATGCGGACACCCGGGCGGCCGTGAGTGCACTGGAGGCCCTGCTGGCCGGCGAGTCGCCTTATGTGTTTCATACCCGTCTGGCGGCCGGGGAGGGCATCATCAGCAACAATGTGTTGCATACCCGCACGGCCTTTGAGGACGAGCAACAGGCGGGGCAGGGGCGGTTGATCTATCGCGCGCGTTTTTACGATCATGTGCAATGAAACAGGGTAAATATTACAGGAACAGGCAAGATGATCTACTTGAGTGAAGTATTGATTCAAAATCCACAGCTGGAATCCTTTGTGCAATTGCTGGAGGTTATTGAACAAAAGGCCCAGTCCGGTGAGATTCACCTGAAGATCGACATCAAGCCCAGTTATCCCGATACCCCCGCGAACTGGGAAGACAAGGTGGAAGGCGCCTTTGCCGGCGTTCATTCGGTGATGGGTGGCTACACCGGGTGTACTGAAGAAGACTAGGCACTAAACGAACACAACCCAGGAAAACCTATGAAGTTTCTCGACGAAGATCCCGGCCTGCGTGATGCCGACAGTGGTGATGAAGCAGGCGTTCCCGTGGTGCAACTGGAGCAGGAGCTGGCGGCTGCGCAACAGGAAATAATTCAGCTGCCGGCAGGCTATAAAGCAGAGGAGAAAGCCCGCATCCAGAATCGCGTTGGCGAGTTGCTGGTGGATTTGCAGCGCGGCGAAGAAGCCTTTGATGTGGCGCGGGAGGCCTTTGATGTGTTTGCCCAGGCCCAGCAATGGGAAGACGCCGTGCAGTCCTGCAATATCATGTTTCTTGCCGATCAGCCACAATCCCTGGCTGCCCTGGGGCAGGGTGTATGGCTGGCGGTGACATTTCCCATTGATGCGGAGTTGTCCGTGGCCATGTTGCAACACATCATCGACGAAACCCCCGCCGATTCTGATGGCGCAGCGGTGGCCGCGGTGACCGCCTGTTATCTGGTGGAGATGCGCACTAAAGACAAACAACGCGACAATCTCAGCTTGTTTACCAATCATATGTTAGGGGCGGTGGCGCGAAGGCACAGTGATATCAGCAAGCAGGAACAGTTTGACTACTGGATGGAAAAGATGGAACTCACCGACCCTGCCAAGTTTTTGCCGCGCCTGCGTAATGTGGTGGATGTGCTGGTGCAGGAAGACTGGTGGGTGGATCGCGAGGCCATCTGGGCAAGCCTGCCTGATCAATAGAAATCCGTTTGACGTCATGTACTGGCAAGAAAACCACGAAAAAGAGCCCCCCGTAGCCACCGATGAGGTGGTGGATCTGGTGTTTGCCATTGATTGCAAATGCCTGCCGGTTGATCATGCCTATGCACTGTCAATGGCGGTACAGAATGTTCTGCCCTGGTTGGCCAATGAGCCGCAGGCTGGATTACACACCATCAATGTTGCGGCCTCAGGCAATGGCTGGCAAAGACCCGATGAACCGAACGCCTTGCTGCATTTGTCGCGGCGTACGCGCATGGAATTGCGTGTCCCCAAACAACGGATCGACGATGCCAAGGGACTACTGGGTAAAACGTTGGATATTTCCGGTTATGCATTGACCTTGAAGTCTGTTAGAGAACGACCCTTATCTACCTTGACTACCCTGTTCAGTCGTCACCTGGCTGCTAATAATAACGTGCATGGTGAAGAAGCTGTGCTGGATTGGGTTGCCGCGGAGCTGAAGCAGGTCGGCATAGAGCCGCGAAAAATGCTCTGTGGCACAGAGCACGTTTTGGAGACCCCGGAAGAAGAAATTATCGTACGCAGCCTGATGATAGCCGAGCTCGAAGTCGAGGAATCCCTTTGGCTGCAGCAGCATGGTTTGGGTCCTTATAGGCACATGGGCTGTGGCCTGTTTATCCCCCACAAGAACATCAATGATTTGAGTAAGACCGCAGAATAGTTTGCTTTTTATTTTGTCTGAAACCAATAAAAGGAGACCACAATGGCACTAGAGCTTAATGGCAAAACCATCGAAACAACGGACAATGGCTACCTTGTTGATGTTGCCGACTGGAGTGAGGATTTGGCGGAAGTGATTGCCAAAGAAGAAGGCATTGAGCTGACAGAAAAACACTGGGATCTGATTAATTATCTGCGCGATGAGTACCTCAATCACGGGGGCAACCAGCCCAATACCCGCAACATCATCAAAGCCATGGGCGAGAAGTGGGGCGGTAAACCGAGCCAGAAGGATTTGTATGAACTGTTTCCAAAGGATCCCAGCAAGCAAGGTGGACGGATAGCCGGCGTGCCGGAGTCGCGTCGTAAAGGTGGTTATTGAGGGATGTTAGAAAAGTATTAGCATGTACACACAGCCGGCGCCTTGGAGCGCCGGTTTTTTTCAAGGGTCTCAACATTGGTGTTAACAGATATCGACGAGCATTGCCCCATGGTTATGCCTGACACGGTAGTGAGTGGACGTAAAGTCATTCTGCGGCTTACTTATACAATGCAAGTTCGGTAGGAGTTCCTTTCCAGGCGCGATTCGCGCCTGGAAAGGAATTCCTACGGGGGGAATATAATCCTGTTTCAAATGATTTTGATGTGTTGAGGGTTCCTGTGGTTCTTGATGATGTCGTTGCAGCTTGTTTCGAGGTCATTTATCAGTTGCTCCGCCTCGGCGTATTGCCGGGTAAGTAAATGCTTTTCAATGTCGATACATTGCTCGGTGATGTCTGGGAAACCGAAGGCACCGCCGGTTCCTTTCAGTTGGTGTATTTCATCCTTTACTTCCTCCCACTCCTTTGCCTTGACAAATTGTTGTATGCGATAGCAGGTTTCCGGGAGCTGTTTGATGTACATTTCCACCAGATCGCTGATGTCGTCTAATTCGCTGTTGCTTGCTTGACGCTTGGTCTGGGGGGTGAGATCAATGCCAGGCGCCAGATGGTGGACAAGGACACTGTAAAATGTTTTTCGGTCGATGGGTTTTGTCATGAAGTCATCTGCGCCGGCCTGCTGTGATGCCTGGATATCTTCTTTCATGGCATTGGCGGTAAGGGTGGCGATAGGGGTCTGACACCCATTCTCACGAATAATCCCGATTGCCTCGATGCCCCCCATTACCGGCATTTGCATATCCATGAGAATAAGGTCGTAGTGTTTGTTCAAGGCGGCGTCGATGGCCTGCTGGCCGTTTTCGACAATGTCGATTTCTGCTCCGGTTTTTTTGATGTGCATGGAGATCAAGGCCTGGTTGTCAGGGTTGTCTTCCGCCAGGAGGATTCGTCCTTCCAGAGTAGGAATAATGATTTCAGACTGGGCTTGTCTGCTGATTTCTTCTGCCTCCGGAGCGGAGGTGATCCATTGCGGTTCCTCTTTAAGATTGGTGGCAACGCAGACAGTAAAAGTGCTGCCGATACCGGCCTGGCTGGATAATTCCAGCTTGCCGCCCAGGCGCTCTGCGAGCTGTTTGGAGATATAGAGTCCCAGCCCGGTGCCACCGAATTTTCGCGTGGTTGAGGTATCCGCCTGCTTGAAGGGCTTGAAGAGCTCCGCCATTTGCTCTCTTGTCATACCAATGCCGGTGTCTTTGATGGTGAAGCTAATGTTTTCCTGTTCGGGATCGAATTTAATCCTCACTTCAATTCGTCCTTCGGCGGTAAATTTGATGGCATTGCCACAAAGATTGATGAGGATTTGTTTCAGCCGTGTTGGGTCGCTGTTGATAACCTTGGGAATGGGAAATTGGCAGTCAAGAGAAAAATCCAGCCCTTTCTTCCTGGCCCGCTCACCCATGAGTGTTTCAATTTCTGACATGAGCTCACAGATGCTCACGGGGATGGTTTCAATGCTAAGCTGGTTGGCCTCGATCTTTGAGAGATCCAGGATGTCGTTGATAAGCTGATGCAGGTGCTTGCCATTGCGAACAATACTGCTGACATATTTTTTCCAATCCGAAAGGGTTTTTTTGTCCTCGATGAGTGTTTCCGAGTAACCGATGATGGCGGTCAGAGGGGTGCGGATTTCATGGCTCATATTGGCAAGGAAACGGGACTTTTGCTGGTCGGCCTCTTGTGCCCTCAGTCTTGCCTCGTCCAGTGATTTTTCCGTATCAGAAATGCGTCGAATGGTGGCGCGGGAAACTCCTATTCCCCAAAACACGGCCCAGAGAGTGATGATGCTGACAAATATCAGGCCAAATGTACTTTGTTTGTAGATACCATTTACTTCGGCTTCAGTCTTCTCGCGCTGGATTTCCAGGAGCTTTGTTAATTGCTTCATGACTTGGCGCTGGATGGGAATGGCTTCATTCAGTAGCAGTTCGTTTGCCTTGGGTATCTCGTCATCAAGAATGAGTTCCGTTACTTGGGACTGGGCTATTGTGGCCTTGTTAATATCAGTGGAAACTTGACCCCATATTTTTAGGGCTTTGCTATCTTTGTTGTCTGACTCAAAACCAAGGAATTGTCCACGTGCCTTGATAAAGGCCTCGGCCTTTTCCTTTAGCTTCATGTATTCTTCGTCTCGCTCGAATTCATCATCGAGCAAGGCCATGCGATGCAGAATGATGGTTCTCTGCAGGGCGGCATCACGCATTGCGAAGATGGCGCGCATCTCGCTCTGCTCTTTCAGAATGCGTGCAATTCGTCCTTGGTTGTCAAACGTCATGAAAAACCAGGCGCCTGCCATGAGTATGATGAGTACAGTGAGAAAACCAAAACCCTTGAGCAGGATGGCTTTAGATTTGGAGGTGTTTTTGTTGCTCATCTTGTGTTTTTTTTACGCACATCCCGACGTCACCCCGGATGGGGGGTTATGAATGACTTATCGACAAGACCGTTAAGAGCTTGAGTGAACTGGAGGAAGTGCCTTGGCGGGCGGCATCCCTGTAAGAGGTTTGCAAGGCGTGTTCCAGCCGCCTGCTAGACATCACTCCAGCGGCGGATGAGGTTGACGTAGGCGCGGTCCACCTGTTGGGCGGTGAGATCCTGGGCATCCCGTTGCAGCAGGGTATTGCGCGCCTGGTCAAGCTCGAACAGCAGTTCGCGCTGGGCGGCGTCGCGCACCATGCTCTGCAGCCAGATCACCGCCACCAGGCGCTCGCCACGGCTCACTTCCTCCACCCGGTGCACGCTGTTGGCAGGGTAGAGCACGGCGTCGCCGGCGGCGTATTTCACCCGTTGCTCGCCGAAGGGGGACTGGATCACCAGTTCACCGCCGTCGTAGTCCTGGGGGGCATTGAGAAACACGGTAATGGCCACGTCGGTGCGGAATTTTTCCATTCCTCCGCCCATGATGGGGTCATCCACGTGGTTGCCGTAGCGCATGCCGGGCGTGTAACGGGCGAATACCGGCTGGGCCACGCGCAGGGGCAGGGCGGCGCTGCGAAAGTCGGCGTTCTCCGCCAGGCTGCCCATCACCAGCTGGTCGAGGTACTGGGCCTGTTGGGTGCCCTGCTGCATTTCCTCGTTGTTTTTCACCTGCTCGGCGGCCATGCCGGCACTGTGCTTGCCGTCGATGAACGGCACCTTGGCGAGCATTTCGCGGATGTTGTCCAGCTTGGCGGGGTCGAGGATATTTTTCAGCTGCAGCAGCATGGCGGGCTCCGGTGGTGGGCTCAGGCAAAGACGACCCAGGTGGTGGCGATGTATTTCACGCCCTCGTCGAGAGTGACGGCGCGGTGTTCGTGGGTCCAGAAGGGGGGGAACAGCACCAGGGTGCCCTCCCGGGGAATGATCTTCAGTTCCTGGAACAGGAACTCGGTCTCGCCGCCGGGGCCGGGCACGTCGTTGAGATACCACAGGGCCACCAGCTGGCGGTCGGCGAACTGGTGACTGCCGCCGTCGATGTGCCAGTGATAATACTCGCCGGGCCGGTAGCGCTGGATGTTGTAGCCGATGTCCTTGAAGGGCCCCTGGAAAAACGGGTAGCGCTGGCGGAATTCACGCAGCGCCAGGCCCAGGGAGCGGTGCAGGATCTGGTCGATGTCCTTCCAGTCCTGCTGGGCGCTGGCGGCCAGGTCCGTGGTGCGCTTGACGCCTTGATCCTGGGTGGCCTGCTGGCCCACCCGGCCCTCGTACTGTTGATCCGGGTTGGCCTCGAAGCGCTGGATGATGGCCTGGCAGATGTCCGGGGTGAGCGCGTTGTGGATGGCGAAAATAAAGCTGCCGGGCTTTAATTCTTTGATTTCGTAGGGCTTTACCTGGGTGTTTTGGGGTGGTTTCATCTGCTGCTCTGGGTGCTGGTTTGGGCCTTGCCGGCAGGGCTGGCATAGGCCTTGAGTATGCTGCGGGGGTCAGTGACGGGTCAATCGGCCTCAGACAAGTGTTTCCCCTGCGAGCGGAAAGTATGTTAAATAAACGCATTGCAAAATGCGTCTGTTTGAGTATTATAAGCATAATCTAATTTTCTGTAATACTAAATAATCCGATCAACGGGGAGAAACAGCCAATGAACGAAGATTACTACGCCGCCATTGATAAGATGGAAAAAGCCAATGTTTCCCGTGACTACATTGTGGGTTGGGCGAGTGGCTACCTGCAGAATCCCAAGGTGGAAGAGCAACGCCTGAACGAGGCTTACGAAGCCGGTTACGCCGATGGCGAGGCGAAGAATGCTGATAATTTTTCGGCCTGGGAAGGTAAATAGGCAAGGCTGAAAAAAACAATTGAAAAAACGGGTCACTAGCAGGAGTGGCCCGTTTTTTTATGTCTGCCTATTAACCCGGCGATTATCAAGGGGCTCAAAATAGGTTTAACAGACATCACTGGGTATTCGCCACCCTGGGAAGGCCGGAAGGGCCAGCAAGTGAACATAAGCCAGCTATTAGTACACTTACTGTGATGGCACTGTGGCGGCAAATACCGCGGGAGCGGCTTTTAGCCGCGAATCGCGCCTGGAAGGCGCTCCCACTGAAGATAAACACTGTTGCAACTATTTTGAGATTGATGATAGCGGCACACGGAGGAGGTAACCGGCCGGCTTAATAGTAACGGCGCCTAACCCTAACTGTTGGCATCCGCCAGCTTGTACCAGCGCCGTGCCTCCACCTCGTTCTTCTCCACCCCCTGGCCGTTTTCGTACATCATGCCCAGGGTCATTTGCGCGCCGGGCAGGCCCTGCTCGGCGGCGCGGCGAAACCATTCCACGGCGGCCACCTCGTCCTTTTCCACCCCCTCGCCATAGAGGTACATCACCCCCAGGCCGTGTTGTGCGTAGGCATGGCCCTGGTCGGCGGCGGCCTGCATCCATTGCTTGCCCAGCGTGTCGTTTTTCACCCGGCCCAGGCCGTTCTGAAACATCATGCCCAGGCGGTACTGGGCCTCGGCATTGCCGCCTTCCGCGAGGGGGGAAAGCAGGCGCAGGGCGCTGGTAAAGTCTTTGGCCTCAAAGGCGGCGATGCCGCTTTGCAGATCGAGATCGTGGTTACTCATTGGGTACTCCAAAAGATTCAAGGGGTGGGTTGGCAGAGCTGTTCGATATACTGGGTCAGCTGCTTGCTGTCGGGGGTGTCGGCGTAGAGGGCAAGGATTTGCTGCGCCAGTTGTTGCCAGCGTTGCTGACCTTTCTGGCAGAGTTGTTCGAGAGGGGCGAGACTACCAGAGTCCACCCAGGCCGCATAGGCCTGTAGGGCCTCGGGATACAGCTCGCGGCGCAGGCCGGTGAGGTTGGCGAAGTAGAAATGCAACGAAGCGGTGTTTTGCGCCTCCAGCAGGGCGGGCAGGGTGCTAAGGCTGTCGGCCAGGTGGTCGCGCACCGCGCGCACCATGAGTTCGGCCACCGAGCGCGGCGGCAGGGCGTCAAGCAGGTCTTCCCATTGTTCACCCAGCAGCGGCCGGGCCTGGGCCTCGCCGATCTCGTGCAGCAGCACGGCTTCCAGTTCGTTGTCGGTGATCTGGTCCAGCAGTGCCTCCATGGCCCCGTCTGCCGGCAGTTGCGCGGCAGGCTCTTCGGTGTAGCAGGCCAGGGCGCGGGCCATGGCGGTATCCGTCTGGTGTTTCATGCGCCATTCCTCGATGCGTTCCCAGATCACCCGCCGCAGGCATTCCTTGCGGATGTACACCGTGTCGTCCAGCAACATGGCCGGCGGCGCCACCAGGTCGCGGGCGTATTCCCGGGCGGAGACCAGCAGGGTGACGCCGTTGTGGCGGGTCTTTTTTTCCAGCTTGCCGAGAAAGAAATAGGGTTTGTGAAACACGCCGATGCCACCGCTGTAGACATAACCCAGCGGGTTGAGCGTCGCGTTGATGGCTGCGCAGTCGAAGGGATCGAAGTGCTGATCACCAATGGGCAGTGGCGTGAAGGAAAGCGAGTCCAGTTCGTCCCAGTAGCTTTCCCGCTCCGTGAGCCAGGCGCCCACCGCCTCTCGGGACAGGGGCTGGGACTGGGGGATAGCCTTTTCCCACCGGTAGTACTCGCGCATCTTCAATAGAAACACACACAGCGTGTATTGCCCGGCGTACTGGGCATCGGAGATGTGGCAGTTTTTCTGCACGGATTCCGTGAGTCTCTTCAGGTCAAACATGAGTCACCTCGGTTTCAGTGTAGCGAGCCGGGGGGTGGCTGAAAACCAGCAAATGCTGGGGGATTTGGGGTTTAAAAAGAGACAGTCCGGTGGCGGGGGGGCGCTATCCACAGTGGGTAGCTATCGAAAACCGGGGGCGGGAATTACAATGGCAGGATGATAATTCTCGGGAGAACACCATGGCCGTGCGTCTAAAAACCCGGTGGCACCGTTCCAAGCGCTCGCAGCGCAACCGTGAAGGCTCGCGGCGGGAAAAGTCCCAGGCCAACCTGATCAGCGTGGCCGCCATCAATATCTGGAAGCTGGCCAAGGAGGCCTTCACGCGCATGGAAAAGGAAGACTTCCGTTTCCGTGAGGACACCCAGGCCATCGACGTGATCGCCGAATTCTGCATTTTCATGCTGCACATCATGGACCGTATGCTCTATGGCAAGGTGAGTGAAGAGGATCGCGCCGCCCTGGTGAGTGGCGTGGCCAGGGAGATCGCCGCCACCATCGAAGACAACCAACGGGAATTGTTGGGCCCCGGCGACTACCGGGCAGTGTTTATCGACAAGCTCAACGAGCGCCTGGCTGACTACGCCGAGTGCAGCTTTAACGAGGAGGGCCCGGGCTATGACTTTTTACGTTACCTGGCCAAGAATGTGGCGGATATCATGACCGTCACCGACGACAAATGGGTGCTGGAACAGGTGATGGATATCGAGGCGCCGGAACTGGCGCAGCGTTTTCAGCCCGTGGTGCGCGACGTGTTTGCGCTGAAAAACAGCGCCTAGCGGCTCACACCATCTTGATCAGAAACAGCACAAACAGTCCCACCGCCAGCATGATCAACACGTAGTTCAGCCACTCCTTGCTGCTGCCCTTGCGGCCGTGCTTGACCGCCTGGCGCATGCTGGGAAACAAATACACCAGCATCATCACCAGGAAGATTGCGGAACCTATCTTTAGCCAATCCATAATGGTCTCTTCACCTTTTTAAAGCCCTTGATTAAGGGATCTGTAATTCCCACGCCTTTCGGCGACATCGTTGCTTTTACCCCCTCTCCCCTTGGGGGAAAGGGTTGGGGTGAGGGGTGAACTTGCACCGAGGTTGAATTGAACACTCACCCTAGCCCTCTCCCAGTTTTGGGATTACCCAAAGGGCATAAAAGGGGACAATCGGCCGTACGGCCGATCAACCCGGCATTTAGCTGGTGGCGTTTTCAGCAAACTGTTGGTACAAAATCTTCGCAAAAAAAAGCCCCGGTCAACCGGGGCTTTCTCGGTTCACCCTAACCGCGATTAGTCGTCACCGCTGAACGCACCCAGCAATTGCAGCAGCGCAGTAAACAGGTTGAGGATCGACAGGAACAGCCCAGCGGTGGCCATGATGTAATTGGTCTCGCCGCCATGAATAATGGCCGAGGTCTGGTACAGGATGAAGCCGCTCATGATCATGATTACCGCGACATTCACCGCCAGGAACAAGGCCGGGATGCTGAAGAAGATATTCAGCAGGGCCGCACCTATCACCACGAACAGCCCCACCATGAGGAAGCCGGCGAGGAAGCTGAAATCCTTGCGCGTAGTCATGGCGTAGGCCGACAGACCCAGGAAGATGGCGCCCGTGCCGCCCAGCGCCGTCATCACGATGGCGGGATTGACCGAGAGGTAATAACTCAGGATGGGCCCAAGTCCCAGGCCCAGCAGGCCGGTAAAGCCAAAGATCACCGGGATGCCAGCGGCCGAATTCGCCGTGCGGGGCAGCACGAACCACAGCAGCGCCAGGGCGCCGAAGTCCGCCACCAGGGCCATGCCCTGGGAGATGTGCATGAACACGCCCACCGCCGCCGTCAGTGCGCTAAACAACAGCGTCATCGACAACAGAATATAGGTGTTGCGAATCAGCTTGTTTGTCGCCAGCGCCGAAGTGGAAGACGGCGCACGCGTAGCAACAGAATAGTTAGGGTTCATTAGGGTAAAACCTCCAGGATTTTCAGAATTCGTCAATTTAGACCTGCACGGGAGTATAAGTTCCGTCTATGCAGGGGTCAAACCCATCTAATTCGTTGGCTGGCAAAGCCTGGAACGATTCAGTATCATTGCCCGCCTCGCTTGGATGTGGGGGTAAACTGGCCGGTTTCAAGGGGCCTAAATCCCTGCTGTTTATGTCATTATTGGCGCCGCCGCAAAGTAAAGATAGGCGGAAAAGACAATTCGATCGATTTCTGGAGAGCTGGTTGATTCGCGTCTGCGACGCTCACCCTGCGGGCAGCTAAAGCTGTCCCAAATGCTTTATCATTTGGTGATTCGCGTCTGCGACGCTCACCCTGCGGGCGCACTGAAGTGCGTCCCGTTTCACAAATGTGAAACGGTGAGTGGTCGACCGAATCGTAGGGAACGATTTGGAACAGCGAAGCTGGCCCCGAAGGGGTGAGGCCCATGGATGGGCCGAATAGAGCGGCGGGTACCGCCGTTTGAGACCAGACGGACCGCAACTTTCCGACAAGCGGAAGGGATGTACAAGTAGATAGTAATTTGGAGAGCTGGCTGAGTGGTCGAAAGCGGCGGTCTTGAAAACCGTTGACGGGCAACCGTCCGGGGGTTCGAATCCCTCGCTCTCCGCCAAAATAAAAAAGGGTCCCCGAATGGGGGCCCTTTTTTATTTTCGAGGTGAGTGAGATTTGGATGAGAGCCCGAGTTCGACAAATCGGCAGGACAGCCGATTTGGCCGCACGAAGTGCGCCCGAAGGGCGAGGGCCATGGATGGCCCGAGGCAATCCCTCGCTCTCCGCCAAAATAAAAAAGGGTCCCCGAATGGGGGCCCTTTTTTATTTTCGAGGTGAGTGGGAGTTGGATTTGACCCCCGGTTCGACAGATCGGCGAAGCCGATCGGGACGCCGGAGCGCAGCGCAGGGGTGGGCTTGCAAAGCAAGCGCATCAATCCCCTTGCTCAAGGATGTGCAAAGCGACCCCGCCTTCCGTCATATTTATCTATCACTTACGTTTCTTCAACGTTGCCCAAGGTTTCATTATCTGTTTTTTAAAGTCCTTGAAGGGATCTGTAAATCCCACGCCATTAGGCGGCATCATTGCTTTTACACCCTCTCCCCTTGAGGGGAGGGATGGGGTGAACATGCACCTGGGTTGAAACTTGAACCCTCACCCTAACCCTCCCAGTCTTGGGAGAGGGGACAATCGGCCGTACGGCCGATCAATCCGGCTTTTAGCCGTAACACGAAGCCACCGGCTTTAGTCGGTGGTTGTTTAGTTAACGTTACTGTCTGGCCACCGGGGCGCGTCACGGTGGTGAGTTGCTTGTCCAGGTTGTAGGTGTAGTAGGTTGCTGGCATAGCGACATCGTCTGTTGTTGGCGGTGTGTAGGCCTCTGTTTGGTCTACTGCAATTGCAGTTTAGTTGAATATGTGCCCGATCTGCCCGATCAATCGAGTCTGACCCTATCGCTATTTCCGGGTTACTCCTAAATCCTGTCAAGGTCTAAGTTGACTCTTATTGGGACTTGTTTTTATGCTTATCGGGAGTATCCGTCAAGTCGTTTCTGGAACACACCCTTACACTGTGGGGGGCAACATGAACCTGGATGCATTACTCGCCATGCAAAATGAAGATTTCCGCAAGGCCTTCGGGGCCCGGCTGAAGGAGCTGCGCAAACAGAAACGCTGGTCGCAGAAAGAACTGGCGGCTAAAGTGGATGTCCGTTTCCAGCAACTGAACAAGTACGAGAGCGGACTTAATATTCCGCCTGCCGAGATGCTGATCAAGCTGGCCGACGCCCTGGCCACCACAGTGGATTACCTGCTCACCGGCAACCCGGTCGAGGAGATGCCACTGGGCAACGCCCGGCTGTACCGGCGTTTCCAGGCGGTGGAAGGGTTCGAGACCGAGGACCAGGAGGCCATCATCCGGCTAATCGACGGCATGATCGCCAAACACAAGATGCAGACCACCCTGACGTCTCTCGACGATCAGGCTGTTAACGCCCTAAGAGATTGAAGGAGAACGACACCATGCAACCGGCCAAACAAGACGCCCTGGAGACCATCGGAAAGCTGCCCGACGATACCGACATGGACGAGATCATGTACCGGCTCTATGTGCTGGATAAGATCCGTAAGGGCCAGGAGGCCGCCGAACAGGGCCACACCACCAGCAGCGAGGCGTTGAAGCGCGAGATTGAGTCGTGGTGATCTGGTCGGACCCGGCCAAGGCCGACCTGCGCTCCATCCACGACTTCATCGCCCACGACTCCACCCACTACGCCAAGAAGGTCATCCAGGACATCGTGGCCAAGACCGATGGCCTCGACGAACTGCCGCGCATGGGGAAGATGGTGCCGGAACTCGGCAATGAGACCTCCGCGAGTTGTCGCTCTATTCCTACCGCATCATGTATGAGATCAAGGCACCCGATGTCATCGTGCTGGCGGTGATTCACAAGAGAAGGGATTTTCAGCGGGAGATGATCGAACGGTAGGGGCACACACAGATTACGCGGATAATACGGCAAGCCCTGCAATGCGGGGCTTGTTAGGCTACATATCCTGCCGACGTATAAAAGAATATTTGGTTTCCTCGCATACCTCATCAGGAAATGATGGGCTATAGACCCTTCTTCTCAGAAGAAAACCTTCATTGTCAAAATAAATAACTGCCTTGTAATGTGTCGCGGTTTCTCCGCCATCAATATTAAACCCTTTATCATCGACAGCAAGGACAACACTATTAATGTTCACCAGATCCGAGTATGCAGAAAAACGAACCAAGCTTTCATTCTCGCCAACCCGAACCGTTAGTTGTTTTATTAAATGTTCTTGGTGGCGACAATTCAGTACCCCACCACAACGGAGCGGAATACATAAAACCATCAGCCACATATTCGGACACGCTAACAAGAACACTAACCTTAACGCCGTTTCTCAAAACTCCATCTTTCTTAAACAAGGTTCCTTCTGCATGAGACACGTTCGCCTGTAATACGCAACTCGCAACAAAAGCAATCGTTAAGAAAATAAATCCCCGAAAATTATTCATCACGGCACCACGATGAAATTCGGATCACCACTATTGATGATTTGATTTCGTACATTACGATTGAAAATGACACATCCTTCTGAAGCACTACCGCACATGCACGAGTTATCTCCGTGGATTCGAAAATCGGTACGACCATAATCATTAGTCCCTGGATTCGGAGTAAGTGGAATAGCGAAAGGACCAACGTTCGGAGAATTGTACGGCGTACCAATAGTCCAGCCACCCTGGGGGATAGGGCCAACATTAGGTACGTTCTGCATACTTGGGTTGTTATATCCTGCACCGTTCCCAGAATAGCCACCTGAGGCAACAGGTGCAGGTGGGCCACCACCCTGACTAGCAGGAGGTTGATAAGACAAATTGCCTGTGGATTGTGAATAAATCCAATACCATCCAGTTCTGCGATGGGGTTGAGTTGATCCCGGGTCGCTCCCGGCATCCTTCCTCCCGCGACACTTGTACTTCCCTGTACATCGTATAGGAAGCCCTGCGTGAGTGTGCCGTCAAGCTTTTTGCCAATTCTCCGGTTCTGGCCATCAATGAGGTAGTCGATGGTCATGCCGCCGGGCAGGCTGGCCTGCAGGAGGTTGCCTAGCACGTCATGACTGTAGTTAGTTGTTAAACCGGTGTCGGTTTTGGACTGGAGTTCACCATTGGCAGTGTAGGCATAACTGGCGGTGCCCCAGGTGAGCAGGCGATCCTGTTCATCATACGTTGCGGAAAGTGTACCCTCGGTACGATTGCCGTTGGCATCGTAGCTGTAGCTGGCGGTGATGGCGCCATCGGTTTTGACTTCGATGAGCCGACCGGCCAGGTCGTAGGCGTAGTCATAGGTGCTGGTGACGCCTTCGATGGTTTCCTGCTTGGTGGTGATGCGGCCGAGCGGGTCACGTGTGTAGGTTGCGCCGTATTGCGTAGTGCTGCCATAAGCGGCCGTTTCGCTTGCCTGTTCACCGAAGGGGTTGTAGGTGGTGCTGGTGGTGGCGCTGCCCAGTGTGGTGCCGGTGAGCAGGCCGTTTTGCACATCACGCGTGAGGGTGAGTGCGCCAGCGCCGGTGAGCAGGCCGTCGTTGTCGTAGGTGTAGTTGATGATGGGGT
>Ga0256832_1000107_pt1 | contig 48446 bp, 35 predicted proteins | sample 134614metaG_FD_190534 | JGI IMG/M metagenome (GOLD analysis project Ga0256832, IMG submission 190534) | Hydrothermal vent microbial communities from Lau Basin, Pacific Ocean - 134-614 | ecosystem: Environmental > Aquatic > Marine > Hydrothermal vents | place: Pacific Ocean: Lau Basin | collected...
CTGGTCCACCACCCCGTCACCATCGGCATCCGCAACGGCGGAGTCCAGCGCGTCGATGATGCCGTCGCCGTCTCCGTCCAGCGGCGCCGCCGGGTCGGCCCCCACCTCGGTGCCGTCGTCGATGCCGTCACCGTCGCTGTCCGGGTTGTTGGGATCGCTTCCCAGCGCCGCCTCGGCCGCATCGCTCAGACCGTCCCCGTCACTGTCGGTGACCGCCAGGCAGGCGGCGTTGTCACCGTTCGGAATGCAGGGATCCATGTTGGCCGGGTCCTGCTGGTCCACCACCCCGTCACCATCGGCATCCGCAACGGCAGAGTCCAGCGCGTCGATGATGCCGTCACCGTCCCCGTCCAGCGGCGCCGCCGGGTCGGCTCCCACCTCGGTGCCGTCGTCGATACCGTCACCGTCGCTGTCCGGGTCGTTGGGATCGCTCCCCAGCGCCGCCTCGGCCGCGTCGCTCAGACCGTCTCCGTCGCTGTCGGTGACCGCCAGGCAGGCGGCGTTGTCACCGTTCGGAATGCAGGGATCCATGTTGGCCGGGTCCTGCTGGTCCACCACCCCGTCGCCATCGGCATCCGCAACGGCAGAGTCCAGCGCGTCGATGATGCCGTCGCCGTCGCCGTCCAGCGGCGCCGCCGGGTCGGCCCCCACCTCGGTGCCGTCGTCGATGCCGTCACCGTCGCTGTCCGGGTCGTTGGGATCGCTCCCCAGCGCCGCCTCGGCCGCGTCACTCAGACCGTCCCCGTCGCTGTCGGCCGTCGCCTGACAGGCGGTCAACTCGTTCTCTTCACCCTCGGTCAGGGTGATCGAGCGATAACCCTCCAGCGTCCCGGGCTGCACGGCCCGCTGCACGACGGCTCCTCCCACGAACCGGGCTGTAACCACATAGACGGTGTCGGGCTCGATGCCCCCGAAGTGTGCGCTGGGCGCTCCCTGACTACCGTGTCCCATTCCACCGTTGATCTCGCGAACACCCGAGACCGGATTGCCATCGCAGTCGTGAAGCCGTACGGTGGCCCCCGTGGCATCCCGTCCACCGCTCTTCAGGATGACTTCCAGGTAGGCGATATCGTTTTGCCCGTTGCGCCAGAGTTCGGAAGCGGCCCCGTCGCGGTTGATCAGCAGGTCCAGATCCCCATCCCGATCGAAATCGGCAAACGCCGCCGCAGTGGCCGGGCCGGTGCTGGCGATGCCCAGATTGTCCTGGGAAAAGTTGAAGTTTCCATCGTTGAGAAACAGTTGGCTCGAACCGCCGTCCCGGGCGGCAAAGAAGATATCCTCATCGCCGTCGTTGTCCACGTCACCGCAGGCCACCCCCATGAAACTGCCGCCGAAGGTCTGCTTGAGGGCGAACGTACCGGTGCCACCGCCGGTCTGTTCGAACACCCCCAGGGTGCCTGCATCGGTACGTACCAGATCGAAGTCCCCATCACCATCGAAATCACAAAACGCTGCGCCTCCTTTCTGATCGTTCAACGCATCCTCGTTGATGGAGACGTTCCTGGAAAAGGTGCCGTTCTCGTTGATGAACAGGTCCGCTTCGGCATCGGTGTCCGCGGTACCGGGCCGGCGAGCATAGAAATCCACGTCACCATCCGTGTCCAGATCGGTGGCCGCCAGATACTCACCGTTCACCCTGCCGGTGTGGATATCCATATAACGGTCGCCGGCAAGGCCACCTTCGTTGAGGTAGATCCGCAAACCAAAACCATCGTTCTCGAGCAGCAGGTCGAGATCGCCATCCGCATCGTGGTCGATCCAGGCCATTCCCTCGGAGTTGCCGGGATTGAATTGCGCCGCCACGGCAAACCCGGAGGCCTCCCCGGTGACATTCCGGTGAATGACCACCAGACGGGAAGTATTGACCGCCAGGTCGACCCGCCCGTCACTGTCGAAATCCCCCCAGACCACTGACCGGACCGGCAGCGCCTCGTTGAAACTCCTGACGAGAGAGAAACCGCCGCTGCATGCGCCATCCTGCATCCCCTGCTGGTACAGCAATGCGCCGGAATTGGTGGCGATTACGGCATCCAGGCAGCGATCACCGTTGAAGTCCGCCCATGCAACACCTCCTTCCTTTTCTCCCGGTGCATTCAGCTGACCCTCGATCCTCTCCTCGAAGGCTGCCCATGTGGTACCCAGGGGAGCGGCCAGCAAAACCGACAATACAGTCCAAAGGCCAACGCCGCTCAGGGGCTTGAATCCGACTCTGTTACGCATGACGAAACTCCATTGTTGCTTGACCTATCCCTGAAACCGGAAGGAACCGCAGACGGACCCGGACGCGCGAAATGCGCAACCGTAGTTTTGGGAAAGAACCAGTGAAGACGGTCGAGAACAACAGGCGGGGCCTTGAAAAAGATGGACGGATTGAATCACGTCCCATCCTGCCGAGTCCATTCCCGTTCGTAGCGAACTCCATCGCTCCCTCTCCCTCGATTCTTCTGATTATTTCGACGACAAATCGTACTGTCGCCAAAAGTAAACACTGGCCCAACAAATGTCAAGCAATCGTCAATCCGAACAGAAGCATGAAACATCTCTGGAAAGGGGAAACGAAGACGGAAAGAGAAGACCCCATGGCTTGCACTTTTCAGTCAACAGGTTACCCTTCACCCCCCCCCGCTGGTCGCGGAAAGGGTGGCGAGGGAAAACCATTCGGCAGCCTGGTGACGAAAAGGGTTTCGAAGATCGTCCGGCAAACGCGACACGCCGCCGGGGAATGGCAGAGGCCACCCACCCTATTTCCGCTCATGGAGCTCGACCCGACGATTCAACTGCCGCCCCCGCGCGGTATCGTTGCTCGCCACCGGCCTCCGTTCCCCATGAGCCTTCGCCACCAGGCGCCTTTTCTCGATTCCTTTCACGGTCAAATAGTCGATTACCGCTCTCGCCCTGCGTTCCGACAGCACCTGATTGTAGGCTTCGGTGCCACGACTGTCGGTATGCCCCTCCACCTCGACGATGGCACCGGGGACACGCAGGAGTTCGGAGGCCACCTCGTCCAGGACCACACGGGCCCTTTTGTCCAGTTCGGCGGAATCGGTGGCGAAGTAGACGGTACCGAGCTCACCCAGCTTTACCTTCTCTTCCGCTGGAGCAGGGGAAGGTGCCGGCGGCGGGACGCTCGGTGCCGGTGACGACACGACAGGCGACGAAGGCTCTTCCCGCCGCAGGGGTTCCTCCGCTCCCTGCCAGCCAAAACGGTTCAGCAAACCGATGGTCACGAGGCGGGAATCGGCGTCGTAGAGAACCAGATCCGAGCGCAAGGCAACCCCGTTGACGAATCCATACTGGAAACCCGCCCCCAGCAGAAGATGGGTATCGTTCAATCGTCTGTAGGGCAACTCGGTCTCATTCTCCATCTTTCCCGCCCCTGCACGGAGAAAAAAGGCCAATCCCCGGTGACTGTCATGCTGCTTGAAGAGATAGTAGAGTGCACTCAGACCGTGGTCCTTGTAACCGATATCACCTCCCGGTACCGCCGGCTCGGTGCTGCCGATCCTTACCTCCCCCAAGTCGGCATAGTAGGCCTCGACACTGAAGCGCTTCGACCAGTCATATCCGAGCAGCAGCTTGCCGCCACTGCTTCGGGTCTCCTCGTTGAAGTAGATGGTGGTATCGGGATCCGGTTCCAGCCTGGAGATACCGATACCAAATCCTCCATACCAGTGCCGATGGAATCCATCCGCGGCCTCGACCGGGCCGGACGCCAGCGTCATGCAGACAGATATGGCAAGAAAAAAGAAGAACGCCACGAAAAGAACGGCCGAGCCATTGGTGTCGGGGCCGGCAGCAGAGTGCCGGGAGAAGAGGCCGGTCGCGACGGACCGCCGCCAGGGAAGGGAGCGCAATGGATTCGTTGTCGTCATTCTCGTCGGGAAATCCACGACGGATTCCAGGCGCCCAGGGAGTGGCCCACTCGACACAGGTTTGCCGTCTGGTTGGGTTATTCTGCTTAACCTGTAAATTATAAAAGAAAAATATTAGCAACGTAAATCCAGCATTGCACCGCTCCCGAAGACGCCCAAACTACAGAAATCCACCCCGCGGTCGATTATCCCCTGGGGAAAGTCTGAAAATCCCTCCACGGCTTTTTCAGACAAGGGGAGAAAACGCAGTTTCCACCTCCCTTCCGCCAAATCAGTGACTTGTGTCAGCGATTTGCGTACAGCCCGTTCAGTGGCTGCGGAAGCCCCGAGGAACCGGCGCTTCCCTGGAAAAAATTTCAAGGACCTCTCGACTGCAGAATGGCTATATTCACCAACCGGTACAACGAAGCACCCATCCACCACAGGGCCATCAAATGAACGGCCGCCTTCTGCTTCTCCCTCTTCTGGCGCTGCTGCTGGCGGCCTGCGACCAGCGCTCCAGCAACGATCCGCCCACCTACGGCGTAGCCGGCACGGTCACCTCCGCAATCGGTGTGGCGGTCGACAGCGATGCCAACGACCCCGGTGCCCCACTCGAGACGAACGACATCCCCTCGGTCGCCCAGCAGCTACCGAATCCGGCCCTGGTCGGTGGTTTCGTTTCGCGTAGCGGCATCGGACACGGAAGATTCGCCGACCAGGGTGACCGCACCGACGTCTATCAGGCGACCCTCGCCAGCGGTCAGGCGATCACCCTGTTCATCAGTGACCACGATCCCGCCGATCCCTACGCCGTCGATCTGGATCTCGAGATCTATGACACGGCAGACATCAATATCGATACCCGACCGGTGGCCTACTCCATCAGCGCCACTTCGGGAACGGAAAGGGTCCGCGTACCCAAAAGCGGCAACTACTATATCTTCGTGCGATCCGTCCGCGGCGCATCGAACTATCTCCTCACCATCGGCCAGCCCGCAACGATGACTGCAAAAGAGGAGCCCCCTTTCGTCCCCGGCGAGATCGTCGTCCGTTTAAAAAAGACGGACGCCCCGATGAGGGCAGCCGCCGCCCCCGAGCTGTTTGCCGCCTCGACCGGGCTGATACACGAGCGGGGTACGCCGGGGCAGCCCATCCTGTTCACCCTGGGCAATGCGGCGCAACTCCGCGCAGCGTCGGCGAATGACGAATCCGCCACCGAACGACTGAAACAGGAGACCATCGAAATGGTGAGGGCGCTGCGCAAGCACCCTGACGTGGAAACCGCGGATCTCAACTATATCCGCCGGCCCACAGCGATACCCGACGACGAACACTATCCCCTGCAATGGAATCTTCCGCTGATCGACCTGCCGCAGGCCTGGGAGGTCACCACGATGCCGAACGGGGACGCCCGGCAGGTGATCGTCGCCGTGGTGGATACCGGCGTCTTCCTCGCCCACCCGGATCTGGGCCCCAATCTCCTCGATACCGGCTATGATTTCATCTCCAACCCCTCGATAGCCGGTGACGGGGACGGTATCGACAGCAATCCGGACGACCCGGGAGACAGCGCCACACCGGGTGGAAGCTCGTTCCACGGCACCCATGTGGCCGGCATCATCGGCGCCCTGACCAACAACGGCACCGGTGTGAGCGGCACCACCTGGGGCACCGGCACCCGCATCATGCCGGTCCGTGTACTCGGCCGCGGTGGTGGCACCACCTACGACATCATCCAGGGAATACGCTACGCGGCCGGATTGAGCAACGACTCCGGCACCGTTCCGCCGCAACGCGCCGACATCATCAACCTCAGCCTCGGCGGCCCCGGTTTCTCGATGACCGAGCAGGCCGAATACAATGCGGTGCGCGAAGCCGGTGTGATCGTGGTGGCGGCAGCCGGAAACGAGAACAGCAATCTGCCCAGCTATCCGGCAGCCTATGACGGAGTCATCTCGGTCAGCGCGGTCACCCCGAACAGGCAACGGGCACCCTATTCGAATTTCGGGCCCACCGTGGACGTCGCGGCACCCGGAGGCAATACTGCGGCGGACGGCGACGGCGACGGCTATCCCGATGGTGTTCTGAGCACCCTGGCAGACGACACCTCCGCCACCCGCAAGCCGGTCTACTCTTTTGCCCAGGGAACCTCCATGGCCACGCCTCATGTCGCGGGGGTGGCCGCCATCATGAAAGCGCTGGATCCGACCCTGGATCCGGACCGCTTCACCACCCTGCTGGAAACCGGCAAGCTGACCGTCGACCTCGGTGCTCCGGGCAAGGATGAACTCTTCGGCTACGGCTTGATCGATGCCCTCAAGGCGGTGGAGAACATCGACATCTCACTGCCGCCCGTGCTCGCCATCGACCAGGCCGGTCCCCTGGACTTCGGCCCGTTCATCGAGCAACTCACCTTCACCGCCCGCAACGCGGGAGGGGGTGAATTCACCCTCATCGAGGCGAGCGACGACGCAGACTGGTTGCAGGTGGATCCGCCATCCATCGCTGGCAACACGGGAACCTTCACCGCCACCGTGGACCGCTCTCAACTGGTCGATGGACTCTATCGCGCGACCATCTCCCTGAGCACCGATACCGCTGCCAGCCTCTCCATCCCGGTGACCCTCCAGGTGGGCCAGATCCACGAAAAGGGGAACACCGGACATCTCTACCTGATCCTGGTGGAGCCCGCCACCATGAAGACCGTCCGCACCACTCAGGCAGAGAATGTGAACGGCAGTTACCGCTATCGATTCGATGGTGTACCATCGGGGCGCTACTACGTGGTTGCAGGCAGTGACCTGGACGACGATGGCGAGATCTGTGATCCCGGCGAAGCATGTGGCGGCTACCCCACCATTGAACGCCTGCAGGCGATCGATGTCCAAGGGGAGACGGCCGGTATCGATTTTGGGACCAACTTCAATATCATCTTGCAGGCGCTGAACAAGGCGGAAACCGGAACCGCTCGACGGAGTTTCTCACGTATCACAGATGACTGACAAAAGGCTCACCGTTCTTCTGCTCCTCACGCTGCTGGCGGCCTCGGCGCCGCTTTCCGCCGCCCCCGCGGGGGGCGGGATGCCAGCGGTACAGCTGCTGGACTCCGGAGTTCAGTGCCCCCCCGTCAACGACCAACCGGAGGCGGTCCTGATCGACGATCGGCAACGGCTGCAACGGTTCGCTTCACGATTGCGGGGTGCCATACTGTCACCGTCGATCCCCCGGCTTCCTGCCATCGATTTCGAGCGGCAGCGGGTGCTCTACATCTCGGCCGGGAAACGCCCCACTGCGGGATACTCGCTGACCCTCGACGAACCACCGTTCACCCTGGATGGAGAGACCGCCGTCCTTCACCTGCGCCTGAATACCCCACCTCCCGACAGGATGGTCGCGGCGGTGGTGACCTATCCCTGCATCCTGGTCCGGATTCCGGCGCAGGGATACTCTGCCATCGAAATCCGGGGTCTTGGACAGGTACTCGAGCTGCCCTCACGGTGAACCTCCCGATTCCCTGCCGCGAAGCTTTCCACACTCCCCTTCCGGGATTTGAAATCACCGCAAATGGCCTCACATTGAGGATTAGTTACGTTGGCAAAAAAGGAGACCACCGAATGACATCCCCCCTCCACGTCGTCTGTCCCCATTGTGACACCGTCAATCGCATCCCCGGGGATCGGCTGGAAGAGCACCCCAAATGCGGCAAATGCAAGCGACCGCTGTTCACCGGAGAACCGGTGGAGCTGAACGCGCTCAATTTTCCCATCCACCTCAATCGCAGCGATCTGCCGCTGGTAGTGGATTTCTGGGCCCCCTGGTGCGGTCCCTGCAAGATGATGGCACCCGCCTTCGCCCAGGCCACCGCACAGCTGGAGCCTCGGGTACGGCTGGCCAAGGTCAATACCGAAGAGGAGCAGGTGCTGGCCGGACAGTACGGCATTCGCAGCATTCCCACCCTGATCCTGTTCAAGAATGGAGAAGAGGTGGTGCGTCAGCCGGGCGCCATGGGTGCTGCAGATATCGTCCGGTGGGTCCATACTTATTTGTAGAAGAACCATCCGCAGCCGGCGACAAGGAGAGGCAGAGATGCAGAAGAACAACTTCTCGACGGGAAAGAACAACGACAAGCTGGACATCAATCGTCCACCCCAGCTCAAGTTCTGGCAACGCCCGGAATTCACCCTGCTGGCCTACGTGCTGTTTCTGCTGGCCTCCTTCTACCTGTGGCAGAGCGCGGAAAAGGTCCAGCGGGAGGAGATACCATACAGTGAATTCCTCAAACACGTAGAGAAAGGAGAGGTGGCGGAGGCGATAGTCACCAAAAACCTGATCACCGGCACCCTGACACTCAAGGATCCCAAGACCCAGCAACCGCGCCGTTTCGTCACCGTTCCCCTGTGGGATACCGATCTGGCCAAGGAGCTCGAGAAGGCCGGCGTCACCTACAAGGTGCGCTCCGGGGAGAACTGGCTGACCAACTTCTTCTTCAACTGGGTGCTGCCCTTCGGTTTGCTGTTCCTGCTATGGGGATGGATGGTCAGGCGGATGGGACCGGCCGGCAAGGGATTCCTCAGCATCGGTAATCGCATCCGCATCCATCCGGAGGGAGACATCAAGGTCACTTTCGACGACGTGGCGGGCAACGAAGAGGCGAAGCAGGAGCTGGCGGAAACCATCGAGTTCCTCAGGGATCCCAAGTCCATCCAGCGCCTCGGCGGACGCATGCCCAAAGGGGTGCTGCTGGTGGGGCCGCCCGGCACCGGAAAAACCCTGCTGGCGCGGGCGGTGGCCGGTGAGGCAGGCGTCCCATTCTTCAACATCAGCGGCTCGGAGTTCATCGAGATGTTCGTCGGGGTCGGCGCCGCCCGGGTCCGCGAGCTCTTCGATCAGGCACGACAGAAGGCCCCTTGCATCATCTTCATCGACGAGCTGGACGCCATCGGCCGGGCCCGGGGGATCGGTCCGGTGATGGGGGGACACGATGAGCGCGAACAGACCCTCAACCAGTTGCTCACCGAGATGGACGGCTTCGATCCCTCCGTGGGCGTGGTGGTGCTGGCCGCCACCAACCGTCCCGAGATCCTCGACAAGGCGCTGCTGCGCGCCGGGCGGTTCGACCGCCAGATCGTGGTGGACAAACCGGATCTGGAGGCCCGGATCGCCATCCTCGAGTTGCACACCCGCAAGATGAAGCTGGCCGACGACGTGGATCTGAAGGTGGTGGCCCAGCGCACACCGGGCTTCGTGGGCGCCGATCTGGCCAACATCGCCAACGAGGCCGCCATCCGCGCCGTGCGCCACAAGCACGAGGCGGTTACCATGTCGGACTTCGAGGAGGCCATCGATCGGGTGCTTGCCGGTCCCGAGAAGAAGACCCGGGTGATGAACCCTGAAGAGAAGCACCGGGTCGCATATCATGAATCGGGACACACCCTGGTGGCCAAGAGCGTCCCCACCGGGGAACCGGTGCACAAGGTCTCCATCATCCCGCGCGGTGTGGCGGCGCTGGGCTACACCCTGCAGCTTCCGGAGGAGGAGAAGTTTCTGGCCACCGAGCAGGAACTGAAGGACCAGATGGCCATCCTGTTGGGGGGGCGCACCGCCGAGGCCATCGTCTTCGGTAACGTCTCCAGCGGCGCTGCCAACGACCTGGAGAAAGCCAGCGAGATCGCCCGCAACATGGTCACCCAACTGGGGATGAGCAAGAAACTGGGTCCCCTCACCTGGGGCAAGCGGCAGCAGCTTGCCTTTCTGGGAGTAGAGAGCCAGGAGGAGCGCAACTACAGCGAGGAGACAGCCCGTATCATCGACGAGGAGGTACAGAGTCTGGTGGAGGAAGCACGCCAGCGTGCCGAAGAGATCCTCACCGGGAAACGGGAGCTGCTCGACAAACTGGCGCACGAGCTGGAGAAGAAGGAGATCCTGAGCGGGGAGCAAGTGGACGAAATCCTGGGCTCCCCCAAGCACGGAGAGGAAACGCAAGCCGACACCGCCGGCAAACCGGCGCATGACGGCTGAACAGGGCACATATCATTGCCGGGTTATTGGTCACAAACAGGACAGACAGCCATGAATGAACAGAAACGTAACGACGACGAAAAACTGGTCCACGGCTACGAGCGCATGCTGGAGCGGGTAAAGGAGTTCATGGAAAAGGCCGTCGAAGAGGAGGCTCCGAGACTGCGCCAAGCCATCGAGCACGCCCGTGACAAGGCGGTGGAACTGGGCGAACTGACCCGTGAAGAGGCGGAAAAGCTGGCCGAATACCTGCGTCGCGACATCGAGGATGCCGCCGCCTATCTGAGCAGCGAGCAGGCCCAGGAGCTGAAGGAGTGGCTGCGGTTCGACATCAAACTGATCGAGGAGCGGCTGGCGGATATGTTCCTCAGCGTTGCCGACAAGGCCACGGTGGAATTTCTGAAATTCCGGGAACAGCTCCAGTCCACCGTCCGCTATCACACCGGCGAGATCACCGGGCCCGGCACCCTGGAGTGCGTCTCCTGCGGAGAACACCTGCATTTCCACAGACCCAGCCGGATCCCTCCCTGCCCCAAGTGCCACTACACCATATTCAAGCGGGTGGCCGACGAAGAGGAGAGCTGACCCGAATAATTCACCCGGCGGGGTTCGCCTGCTCCCCGATGCGCTCCAGCTCCGCATCGCTGAGCTTCGCCTGCGCCACCTCGAACAGCTCCTGCTCCTCGAAGCGGACATGCTGCCGAAGCAAAGTGGCCAGCTCGCGCAGCGCCTCGCTCCGATCCACTCTTTCGGACAGCTCCAGCATTCGGGCGTGTTCGCGGAGCGTACGCTCCACCAGCATACCCTCCCCGTGTCGTTCCAGTACGGGCAGCAAAAACTCCTCTTCCTGGACGAAATGGGGCTGCAGCTCGTCACGGCAGAACGCCTCGATCGCCTGCAACGCCGACGCATCGGGCCTATCGGCCTCGCTCGCCCTTTCCATCTTGCGAGCCATCACCAGCGCACGATGGTGATCGCTGGAGAGAGAACGCAGGCGGGGATCTCTTTTCATGGCAAAATCCGATTGAATACCACCACGGATCTTCCCCACGTCGCGGGGTGAAATGGCAAATCACCGCTTAGCGGCTTCGTCCTTGACAGGCGGAATGCACACCACATGCTCCGTAGCCAGAAGGGGATTGGGACCGTCTGGCTGGTGACCACCGAAGTATCCATTACCTGCGTGAATTGCAAGTCATCCGGCAAATCCCAAAGTGTCCCCAATCCCCTTCTGTCGACCACCTTCCGGCGTGTATTCCGCCTGTCAAGGATGATTTGCCATTTCACCCCACGATTTGGTGAAGACTCACTAACACAATCTTACTGGGTAAACTGTAGCGCATCCCTGGAAGAGAGGAAACCGCCTTGAGGGTTCTCATCATCGGCTTCGGCGACATTGGGCGGCGCGTTGCGCTGCTGGAGCGGCAAAACGGCAGCGAGGTGACGGCGCTGGCACGCAACCCGCGGCAGATGGAGGGCATATCGACCCTCCGTGCCGATCTGGACCATCCCGCGACCCTGCGGGATCTGCCCGCAGGAAATTGCCTGATCTACTACTTCGCCCCGCCGCCTGCGGAGGGCACGGTGGATCGGCGCATGCAGAACTGGCTCGACAGCCTCTCCCCCGAAGATCCGCCGCGAAAGATCATCTATATCAGCACCACGGGGGTCTACGGAGATCAGCGCGGCAGCCGGGTGGACGAGGCCACGCCGCCCGCCCCGCGGACGGCGCGCGCCAGGCGCCGCCTGGATGCGGAACAGAGGCTGCAACGCTGGAGCGGAGAAAGGGGCGTTCCGGTGGTGATCCTGCGGGTCGGCGGCATCTACAGCCGGGAGCGGCTGCCGGTGACGGCAATCCGCCAGCGCCGTCCGGTCCTCCGCCAGAGCGAATCCCCCTTCTCCAACCGGATCCATGCCGACGATCTCGCGCACGTCTGTGTCGCCGCCGGCCATCGCCGCACCGAAAGCACCCTCTACAACGTCACCGACGGCCAGCAAAGCACCATGACCGACTATTTTCACGCCGTCGCCGATGCCCTCGGCCTGCCCCGCTGCCCCGAGATCACCCGTGAAGAGGCCGAGAAACGGCTCTCTCCCACCATGCTCTCCTATCTGGATGAATCGCGACGCGTCGACAACGGAAAGATGTTGCGGGAACTGGGCGTTACGTTGCGCTATCGCGACCTGTGTAGCGGGTTAAGAAAGGACTGCCCCTGACCCCCCGATGGCCGACTCACGCCATCGCCTCGCACGAAGAAAGGTCGCGTGGATGGAGGGCTGCAAGTGTAATTCGACATGGTGAACTTCGAAATCCAAAGCGGCAGTCATACGGCGACCACCTGCCGCAACGCAGGTTCCAGATGGGGATACCGGAAATGAAAGCCGGCCTGCTCGAAGCGGGCCGGCAGCGCCCGTTGCCCTCCGAGCAGGAGCCGGGACCGCTCTCCGAGGATCGGCTTCAGCAACCAGGCCGGGGCAGGCAGCAGTGCCGGGCGGTGCAGGACCCGGGCGAGGGTTTCGGTGAATTCGCGATTGGTCACCGGATTGGGGGCGGTGGCATTGAAGACCCCTTCGAGGGTGTCATCCTCGAGCAGGCGATGGATCATGGCGAGGTAGTCGTCCATGTGCACCCAGGACATCCACTGCTCCCCGGAGCCGATACGGCCGCCGAGGCCTAGCCGGAACGGCAGGAGCATGGGTTGCAGGAAGCCGCCGCCCCTGCCGAGTACCAGGCCGGTACGCAGGAGGCACAACCGCACTCCGTACTGGCGAACCTTCGCTGCCTCCTCTTCCCATTCCCGGCACAGCTGGTGGCTGAACTCGTCCCGGCCCGCGGCCCCCTCATCCAACGGCTGGTCTCCCTGATCGCCGTAGTAGCCCACGGCAGAGCCGCTGATCAGCAGTTCCGGCTTCTGTTCACTGCGGCCGACGAAATCCACCAGCTTCGCCGTGATGCCCACCCGGCTGTCGAGAAGGATCCGCTTTCTCCGCTCCGTCCAGCGTCCGCCGAAGATGGGCTCTCCGGAGAGGTTGATGATGGCGTCGAAACGGCGGCTGCCGTCCAGCCTGTCGAGATCGGTGATGAGCTCGATGGAGTCATCAAGGATCCCGGCGGCCCTGGCCGGATCCCGCGTGAGCACGGTGAGGGTGTGGCCACGTTCGACCAGTGACCGACACAGCCGGCGCCCGATGAATCCGGTTCCGCCGGTAATCAGCAGCTTCATCCCTGGCGACCTCCTGCCCACTCTTATAGACCAGAAAGGCCGTCGGGTAAAGGAAGCCGGTTTCCGATGAAGCAGCGAAAAATGGTTGCGTTGAGGCGTACCGCCCACGTTGTTGCCTCGGCGATATTAACGGGCCGTTGAAAAACGAAGTTTTTCGATGGCCTGTGTGCGGCACAGGGAGGTGCCGCCATTTTCGATGACAGCAAGTCATCGAAAATGAAGGAAGCCGGAAATCGCATTTTTCGGCTTCCGTGGTTGAAAAAGCCAGGGATGGCCTTTTTCAACATCCTGTCAAGGGGTACCGAGGATTTCGGGGCTTACCGATTCTTGCAGTAGATGTTCCGCAACACCTGAATCAGATCGGCATAGCCCTCATCTGCCAGCGAATAATAGACGCTGTTTCCCTCCCGCCGGCTCTCCACCAGCCCCATGGCGCGCATCTTGGCGAGATGATGGGAGAGGTTGGACTGGCTGGTGCCTGTGGCCTCCATCAGCTCGTTGACGGTCATGGGACCCTTCTGCAGACGGCAGAGGACGTCCAGCCGCGTGGTGTGGGCAATCGCCTTGAGCCCCTCCGCTGCGGCCTGGATATCCTTGCCCTCGATCAGTTCGTGCTGCTCGTTCTGGTCGCTCGCACTCAGCACTTGCTGCCGCTCTCCACGCACCCGGAAGGAATACCCAGTTTGCCAAGAATCTGCGCCATCAGGCACCAGCGGGTGAAGCCGGACTGCAGCAGGTTGGCACCCACGAAGGCGGTGAACCAGAGCCAGTTGGGTCCGTCGAACAGGGGGATGCCGTTCACGGCCCAGGCCAGAAACAGGGACAGCAGTATGAAGCTGCCGGCAATGATGCGAATCAGTCGTTCAATGGTCATGATGATTTCTCCTCTCCTTAACGATTACAAGTCGGTTGGCGGCACAAGGAGGTGCCGCTATGTTCGACGACACCGAATCATCGAACATGGTGGAAACCGAAAATGGTCTTTTTCGGTTTCCGCGGATGAGAAAACCGGGAATGGTTTTTTCCTCATCCTTTTTCGGTTTCGCAGACATCGGCAGAAGCCAGCGGCTTGTTCCGCTGCCAGCGGTAGTAGGCCAACGGGATCACGAACAGCGTCAAGACGGTGGAGGCCAGGGTCCCGAAGGCCATGGAGATCCCCAAGCCGCCGAATACCGGATCGCTGATCATGATGGAGGTGGCCACGATCACCGCCAGTGCAGTGAGCAGGATGGGCCGGGTGCGGACTGCGCCCGCCTCCAGTACCGCGGTCTTCACGTCGTGTCCCTGGGCGCGATAATCGATGATGAAGTCGATCAGCAGCAGCGAGTTGCGCACCACGATGCCCGCGAGGGCGATCATTCCAATCATCGAGGTGGCGGTGAACGGCTGCTGCATGATCCAGTGCCCCGGGAAGATGCCGATCATGGTGAGCGGGATGGCTCCCATCACCAGCAGCGGGGTGGCGAAGTTGGCATAGTAGGCCACCAGCAGCAGGTAGATCAGCACCAGCGCCACCATGAACGCCGAACCCAGATCCCGGAACACGTCCAGGGTTAGGCGCATCTCGCCGTCCCACAGCAGCTGGTAGCCATAGGTGTCGTCCGGCTGCACCGAGACGAACTTCAGCCCCGCCGTGGTGAGCTTGCCGGCGCTGCCCAGATCCATGCCGTCCAGACGGCCATCCAGATCCAGCAGCGGATAGACCTGCGAACCGCGCATCGGCTCCGCCGAGACATAGGCCACCACGTGTCCATCCTTGGTGTAGACCGGCCTGGAGGCAACCACCTCGTGGATCTCCGCCAGGGAAGCGAGCGAGATGGGCCGTCCCTCCCGATCGCTGATGTAGATCTGGCCGAGATCGGAGAGATGGGCCCGGTACTCCCGGGGCAGGCGCACATGGATCTTCACCGGATGGCGCTCCTCCTCGTCGTGTACCGCACCCAGATCGAAGCCGCCCAGGAAGGATCCCACGGTCTGCATCACCCGCGCAGTGGAGATCCCCAGGCGGGCCGCCTTCTCCTTGTCCACCTCCACTCGGTACTCCACCTGGTCGTCACCCAGGGAGTCGTCGATATCCACCAGATCGTAGGTCTGCTCGAACTCGGCGCGCACCTTGCGCACCAGGTCCGCCAGCACCTCCGAGTCCGGCCCGTAGAGCTCTGCCAGCACGGTGGCGCGCACCGGCGGTCCCGGGGGGTCCTCCACCAGCTTGATATTGGCCTGCGGATGGGCCTGCATCACCGGCTTCAGGCGTTCGCGCAGCTCCAGCACGATGGCATCCGACTTGATGCTGCGCTCGTGCTTGTTCACCAGGTTGACCCGGATCTCCGCCAGATGGGGGCCGCGACGCAACACGGCGCCCCGCAGCATGCCGTTGAAGTCCACCGGCCCCGCCTGTCCCACGAAGGTCTCGTAGTCGGTCACGTAGGGGTAGACACGCAACACGTCCGCCACCTCGCGGGCCACGCCGTCGGTCATCTCCAGCGGGGTACCCTCAGGCATGTCGATGGTGATGTTGAAGGTATTCTTGTTCCCCTTGGGCAGCATCTTCAGCTCCACCGTGCCCGGTGTCAGCGGACCGCCGACACCGGAGGGACGGATGAACTGCCAGGCGGGCTGCCAGAGAGCGGCGATCATCAGCACCAGCACCACGAAGAACAGCGCCCAGCGTTGCCAGGTACCCTCCACGAGGGGCGTCGCCAGCCGGTAATAGGTGCGATGGATCCAGTCCTTCTCCTGGGCATCCCGTTCTTCCATGGTGGGTTCGGTGATCCTGCAGGGCATCCAGCGCTGCGCGATCCACGGGGTCACCATGTAGGCGATGATCAGGGAGGCAAGCATCGCCACCGGGGTGTTGAACGGGATGGGTCCCATGTAGGGCCCCATCATCCCGGTGACGAAGGCCATGGGGATGAAGGCCAGGATCACCGCGAAGGTGGCGATGATGGTGGGCTTGCCGGTCTCGTTGGTGGCCTGGATGATCACCCACGCCTTGTCCTTCAGGCTGCGCACCCCCTTGTGCAGATGGCGATGGATGTTCTCCACCACCACGATGGCGTCGTCCACCAGCATTCCCAGCGCCAGGATGAGCGCGAACAGGGTGATCCGGTTGATGGTCTGGTCCGCCAGCAGGCCGGCGGCGAACACCACGAACAGGATCAGCGGGATGTTCAGGGTGACGATGGCCGCCTCCCGCCAGCCGAGGAACAGCAGCAGCAGGACGATCACCGAGACGATGGCCACCCCGAGATGTTCGATGAGGTAGTTAACCGCATCGTCGGCCCGCTCGCCCGAATCCCGGGTCACGGTGACGGTCACGTTGTCGGGAATGAAATCCCCTTTCAGGGTCTCCACCTTCTCCAGGATGCGATCCGCCACGAACACCGCGTTGGTGCCCCGCTTCTTGGCCAGGGCGATGGAGACCGCCGGGCGTTGCGGCTCGCGCGCCGCATCGACGCTCGTCCCCGGCCCGAATCCGATACGGTGCAGGGTCTCCACCTCGGCGGGACCATCCCGCAGGGTGGCCACGTCCCGCAGATAGATGGGACTCCCTTCCCATTCCCCCACCACCAGGGCGCCTACATCTTCCACGCTCTTCAGATACCCCTGCAGCCACACCCTGGCCACCCGGTTGCCACCCACCAGATCGCCCACCGGACCGCCCGCGTTGGCGCCCTGCAGCACCTGCTGCAGCCGATCCAGCGGTATGCGGTAGGCGCCCAGCTTGACCGGATCGATCTGGATACTGATCTGGCGATCACGACCGCCGACGATGCTGGTCACACTGACCCCGTCGAGGGGGACCAGCTGCTCGCGCACCCGCTCGGCCAGCCGCTTGAGCTGCATGTCGTCCAGCTCGTCACTGGAGAGCGTCAGCACCACGATGGGCACATCGTCCACGTCCACCGGTTTCACCAGGGGCTGGCTCGCCCCCGGGGGAATGCGATCCAGGTTGTGCATCAGGCGGTCGTAGAGCTTGACCAGACTCTCCTCCTTGTCCTCGCCCACCTCGAACTGGACGGTGACGATGGCCAGGGAGTCCAGCGCCATGCCGTAGGTGTGATCCACGCCGCTCATCTCCCGCAGCACCGCCTCCAGCGGGCGCACCACCTTGTTCAGCACCTCGGTGGGACCGGAGCCCTCCATGCGCACGAAGACATTGGCCGCCGGCACGTCGATCTGCGGATTCTCCTCACGGGGGGTGATGAACAGCGCCACCAGTCCCACCAGGAAGATCACCACGCTGAGCAGCGGGGTCAGGGTGCTGTTCATCGCCGCCTGCCCCAGGCGGCCGGCGATGTTGAGCTCGGTATCGTTCTGCCGTTCACTCATGGCACATCACTCCCCTGCAACGACCCGCATGCCGCTACGCAGCTCACCTTCGGCCTCGAGTACCACCTTCACACCGGCGTCCAGCCCCGCCGTCACCTCCACCTTGCCGTCGTATGACTGTCCCAGGCGCACCAGGCGGTAGTGGGCGATACCCTGCCCGTCCACCACATAGACCGCCGGCAGGTCGGCACGATTGACCACCGCCTTCCGGGGCAGCATCAGCACCTCACGGCTGCCCACGGTGAAACGCACCTTGACATAGGCCCCCGCCGGAATGCCCGCCTCCTTCGGCAGACTGATCTTGACCAGGAAGTTGTGTGCCACCGGATCGGCGGCTCCCACCACCTGCAGCACCTCGGCGGTGAGCTTCTTGTCGAAGGCGGGGAAATCCAGCCGGACCTTGTCACCCGGCTTGATATGGCTGACATTGGCCTCGTCCACGTAGGTATCCACCACCAGCTGCTGCGGATTCTCCAGGGTCAGCACCGGCGCACCGGGGGTGGCGAGATCACCGTTGCGTTTCAGCTTGCGCACCACGATCCCGTCCCCCGGCGCGCGCACCTCGGCATAGGTGAGCTGGTTACGGGCCTGGCGCAGGGCCGCCCTGGCCTGTTCCACCGCGCTGCGGGCCACCTTCACCCGCAGACGGGCCTTGTCCAGCTGGCGCCGGGAGGCCGCGCCCTGCTCGAACAGCGCCTCGAAACGGCGCAGGTCCGATTCCGCATCCGCCAGATCGGCTTCAGCCTGCACCAACCGCGCCCGGGCCGCCTCCTGCTGCGAGCGAACATCCACCGGATCCACCCGGAACAGCACCTGTCCCGCCTTCACGGGGTCCCCTTCGTTCACCTCCAGATCCCGAATGTAGCCGGAGAGCCGCGAGGTGATGGTGACCCGCTGCTCCGAGACCACCGAACCGCTGGCGTCGTAGAACACCGGCACCGGTTCCGCCTCCAGGGTGATCACCTTTGCCTTCACCTCCGCGGCCGGAGGAAGCTCACCGGCCTGCTCTTCGCCGCCGCAACCCGCCAGCGCCGTTACCCCAAGAACCCCTGCGAACAACCACACTTTCGCGTTCATTGAATCTCCTCCAAAGAGAGCCTGCCGGCCGCCATACGCAGACGGGCCTCGGCTCGAATCAGTTCGAAATCGGTATGAATCCTCTGTGCGCGGGCCGCATTCAGACGGGCCTGCGCCTGCAGCAGATCCACGGTGCGCTCCAGCCCTGCCTTGAAGCGCAGCTCCACGATACGCAGCGCCTCTGCGGCCTGCCGCTCCGCCTCTTTCTGCGCCACGGCGCGGGAGCGGGCCTCTTCACGCCCCCGCCAGGCCCGGGCCACCTCGGCCCGATAGGCCCGCTGCGCTCCTTCCAGCTGATGCCTCAGCCGCGCCAGCTCCGCCCGTGCCCCGTCCACCTTCGCCTTGTGGGTCCCGCCGGCGAACAGGTTGAACTGCACCACACCGGCCACCGTGGTGTTGTCGTTCTCCAGCGCCAGGGTGTCGTCGTTCCACTCCCGCTGCGCCATCAACTGCAACGAGGGATAGAAAGCCGCCTGTTCCATCCGCACCGCGGCCCGCTGCGCCTTCATCATGGCCCGCAGCGCCAGCAGATCCGGCCGGGACTCCACCGCCATCCGTTGCAACTCCTCCAGACTCTCCCGCAGGGGCGGGATGGCCGGGACCGGTCCGAGAGAGAGCGCGCTGCCCGGCTCGAGATTGAGCAGCACCGCCAGCCGGTCGCTGGCATCGGCGACGGCATTCTCCGCCTTGCGCAGCTCCACTTCGGCGTTCAGGCGGTGCACCTCGGCGGTCATCACGTCGCTCTCCACCGCCATCCCCTGTTCCTGTTGCGCCCGAACCACCCGCGCATGCTGTTGGGCCGCCTGCAGCGCCTCCCTGCCGGCCTCCTGCTGCGCCCGCGCCTCATGGACGCCGGTATAGGCGGTCAGAACGTCCAGCGTCAGTTTCTGACGCCCCATGCCGTAACTGTAGGTGGCCGCTTCCAGCGCCGACTCCGCCCGGCGCTTGCCGGCCCACAGCGCCCCTCCCTGCCAGACGGGCCAGCTCAGTCGCACCGTGGTCTTGACGTTGTCGAAATCCTCCGGGTCGTTGAGCCGCGCCGGATCGAAATCCGCCGCGGTGACCCGCTGCTGTGAAAGCCTGCCGGCAAATGCCCCCAGCGGCGCGTTGGTGCGCGATGCCTCCACGTTGAGATCCAGCCTCGGCAACAGGCCGCCCCGAGCCGCACGCTGCTGCGCCCGGGCACTCTCGATCTGCTCCGCCGTGGCGGCCAGCGTGGGATTTTGCTCCAGCGCCATCCTCACCGCGGTGGGGAAATCCATCTTCTCCGGTGCAGCGTGCGCCGCTGCCGAACCCATGAGAATCAATGGGATGATCCATCGACCTCGCCGATAATGTGTCAGGTTGAACACCGTTGATTCTCCTTTGCCCCATATATCATGTAATGATGATATGAACATTTATTCATGATGTCAAGCCGACTCGGGGTGAGATCCCATCGGCCGCTGCGTGCTCGGCTTGAATCTTCTCCTGTTCGCACCCATCCCCTCTGGGTAGAATGGAGTGGCTCCGCCAACTGCCGGGGATAGCGGGGGAGCCGATTCCTTTGATTTTGCCTGGTTTGTCATCGAAACGAGGAGAGAAGATGCACGCGATCGACGTAGGAGAAGCCGATTTCGAACAGCAGGTCATCGAACGGTCCCATGAGGTACCGGTAATCGTGGATTTCTGGGCCCCGTGGTGCGGTCCCTGCCAGATGCTCAAACCCATATTGGAGAAGCTGGCCGAGGAGTACGGCGGCCGCTTCCTCCTGGCCAAGGTGAACTCCGACGAGAACCCCCGGCTGGCCAGTCGCTTCGGGGTCCGTGGCATCCCCAGCGTCAAGGCGGTGGTGGAAGGCCGGATCGTGGACGAGTTCTCCGGCGCGCTGCCGGAATCGGAGGTGCGGGTGTTCATCGAGAGACTGCTCCCTTCCGCGGCGGAGAAACTGCGCCGGCAGGCGGGTGAGCAGCGTGGTGACGGAGATGCCGAACGGGCCCGGGAGCTGTTGGAGGAGGCGTTGGCCATGGAGCCGGAAAACGATCGCATTCGCCTCGATCTGGCGCGCGTCTATCTCGACCTCGACCGGCCGGAGGCGGCACGAGAGCAGATCGAGGCGCTCTCCCCCGCCGCCCGCGTCGATGAGGAGGCGAAAGAGCTGGAGAGCCGCCTCCAGTTGGCGGAGCAGAGCCGCGACCTGCCGGAGGAAGCCGAGCTGAGACGGCGCATCATCAGCGATCCGAACGATCTGGAGGCCCGGCTGCAGCTGGCCAATCGCTATGCCGTGGAGCATCGTTACGCCGAGGCGATGGAGCAGCTGCTGGAGATCATCCGCCGGGATCGCGGTTTCAAGGAAGACATCGGCCGCAAGCAGATGCTGGCCCTGTTCAATGTGGTGGACAACCCCGATCTCGTGCGCGAGTACCGCCGCCGTCTGGCCAACGTGTTGCACTGAACGGAAGGCGGGCCCTGCCCGCCAGAATCAAAAGATCTGCGGCCCGAGAGCCGCCCGCTCCGAGCGGGTCTTCGACAAGAGGGAAAAGAGCCGCTCCTTCAGGCCGGGACGGAAGACGTAGTGCACCTCGACGATGTCGGCCTGCTCCCGCATGGCCATCAGATAATCGTCGCTGGTGAGCAGTTCGTCCACCAGACCCAGCTCCAGCGCCCGGCTGCCCAGCCAGTGCTCGCCGGTGGCTACCTTCTCCACCTCCAGTCCGGCGCGCTGTCGCTTGATGAACCCCTTGAACAGCCGGTGGATCTCTTCCAGCTCCTGCTGCATCTTTTCCCGCCCCTTGTCGGTATTCTCCCCGAACAGGGTGAGAGTGCGCTTGTATTCTCCCGCTTGAAGCTGCTCGAAGTCGATGTCGTGCTTCTTCAACAGCCGGTTGAAATTGGGCAGCTGGGCCAGTACACCGATGGAGCCGATGATGGAAAAGGGGGCGGCAATCAGCTTGTCGGCCACGCAGGCCATCAGATAGCCACCGCTGGCGGCCACCTTGTCCACTGCTACGGTGAGAGAGACATCATGCGCGCGGATACGCTCCAGCTGGGAAGCGGCCAGCCCGTATCCGTGAATGGTCCCTCCCCCGCTCTCCAGCCGCACCAGTACCTCGTCACCCGGTTCCGCAAGGGTCAGGATGGCGCTGATCTCTTCCCGTAGATGAGTGACTCCGCTGGCCTGGATGTCCCCGTCGAAATCGAGCACGAACAGACGCTTTCGCCTCGCTTCCGTCTCCCCCTGCGCCAGCGCCTGCTTGCGCCGCTTCCGTTCCGCTTTCTTGCGCTGTTTCTCCTCTTTCCTGCGCCGCTTCATCTCCTCCTTCGGCAGCAACGCCTCGGCCAGCGCCCGCGACATCTCTTCATATCTCTCGTTCAGGCTGGTGACCTCGAGATGGCCCTGCTCCGCCCTTCGTTTCCGCTGGGAAACGGCCACTACCCCAACCACCAGAAGCAGGATGGCGACCACGATGGTGAGTGTCTTGGCCAGGAACAGGCCATACTCGGCCACGAAAGACATCCGTTATCTCCACCGCCCTTCCGCTACCGGCGGAGTGACACCGGACGCTCCGGTCTCCTTCAACCAGTGGCGCCCCGCTTGCAGGAACCCACGTGCCACCGCCTGGCTCTCCAGCCCGCCGGCGGGACAGAGCAAAGAGAAGAGACAGCTATCCAGCATGTGTCCCGCACCGGTGACCACATGCAGCTGGCTTCCCCGCCGATCGCACGCGTAGGAGCGTCCCCGCCCCTCGGCGATGCGCAGGGGAACGCCCTCCACCGGCCCCTGCTCCGGATCGCCCGCAAGGGCATTGCAGAGCCGCACCGACTGGGACACCGGCACCAGGCTGTCACCACTGCCGTGGACGATGAACATGGGAGGATAACGCTCGGGCTGCGCGGCAACGACGGCGGGCAGGCTGTTGCGCTCGATGACCGGATCATCGGGCCGTATCTCGGCCGCCGGCCTGCCGATGAACCGTTCCAGCGCCGCCAGTCCCTCCGGCTCCTCACCCAGCTCGCCGGAGCGCCAACGGGTCAGGAAATCACCGAAATCGGTGGCCGGGTAGAGCAGCAGCAGACGGCTGATGGCATCGGGCTGCCGGACCGCCAGGCGCAGGGCCAGATGCCCGCCGGCGGACTGGCCGAACAGCGCCACCGGACCCGGTTTCGCTCCATACTCTGCCCCGTGCAACCGTACCCATGCCAGGGCGTCCGTGACATCCTCGACGATCTGCTCTCCCTCCACCCCGTTGCAAGCCGGTCCCCCCTCGGTATCGCCCACCAGCCGATAGATAGGGACGAAGACCACGAAGCCCTGTTCGGTGTAGTGAGAGATCTGGGACTCCATCCCCAGCAGGCTGTTACGGCGGCGCTCCCAGCTCCCGCCATGCAGCATCAGCAACGGCTCGAGATTGGTGCCGACCAGGTTGCGCCGGTAGATGCGCATCTCCAGGGCGCACTCTCCCGCCCTTTTGTAGATGGTTCGGGCGGTGAAGGGTTGGTGATTGCCACCGACGGGTTCCACCCCGATGTCGAGACGGGTGGCGGGAGAGAGAGACCACGGCGAGACACCCCCCGCGAGAAGGAGATCGGCGGAGGGATCTTCCGATCCGTTCAAAGCGGCACAGTAGCTCTTCAGGTCCACGGGCGAATAATCGACCACCTGCCGGCAGGAGAGGTCGGCGTAGTAGCTCCCTGCCGATGCCTTCTGCGGATCGACGGCGACGCAGGCATCCCCTTCCCGGCGGTAGAGCGGTTCCACCGGCATCCCCGCCATCAGTTTGTCCGCTTGCTGGCAAAGCACGGTATCGTTCAGCAGGGTATCCCACAGATCGCCGTTTCCGCTCAGCAGCAGGTAGTAGATCTCTCCCAGATAATCATCGGGATCGAACGCCTCATCCTCGAGCCGCTGCTCCAGATCTGCGACCATCTCTTCCAGCCGCTGCCGATCCAGCTCCGGCATGCGAAAAATCACGTACTCCGCGCCCCAGGCATCGAGGATGGCCTGCCGGAACCGCTGCTCCAACCGCAGGGAGAACTGCTCTGCTGCCGCCGGTTCCAGATAGGGCTGGATGAGACGGTCGATCTTCTTCCGAATCAGGGAGGCGAAGGCTTTGTCATCCACATCCACCCGGTAGGAGGAGTGCTCGATGCGGGCATGGACGGATGGAATCGGAGTGTATTTGATCCCCTCCTCGAGATATTCGATACGCGGAGTAACGGTGACCTCGAACGTCACCAGCAGATTCCCCGTGGCATCGAAGTCGAAATCATAATCGGCATAACGGGCGCAATGCCGCTCGTTGCCGATGCCCCATTCCTGCGCGATCCGGCCGGTGGAGAGCAGATCCGCATTCAGCGAGAACCGCAGGGAAAGTGGTTCGGCAAAGGAGACGACCCGCAACGCGGCGCGGCTGCTGTCACGCAAGGTGATGGTCCCTTCCACCTGCTCCAGAACGGAGCGCGAATCGCATCCATCCTGCAGCACGATATCCTGCTCGGTGAAATGGAACACCGGCTGGCCATCGTCCACGGAAAGGTCGAGCCGCTCGAAGAGCCCTTCCAGTTCGCGGTCCAACAACTGCTGAAGACGGCCATCGGCCTCATTCAGGGCCTGCTCCACCTCCGCCCGGGAGAGGGGAAGGGTCTGCGCGCCAGCTGCAAAGGGGAAAAAGAGGGACAACAGGACAATCGGGAGAAACTTTCTGGACATGGCAACCTCACCGTATGGCAGCGAAGAAAGGACAAAGGGACGTTCCACCAGCAGATACAGGCGTAAGCATATTACACCTTTCCCATTCCTGAAAGTATCGATACGACGGCTGAATAGTTGCCGGGAAACGACTACAATGGCGCAAACCGGACGTCCAGGGATGCGAATGCTCGATTTCATAGAACAGCTGATAGCACGCTACCGAAGCGTAGGCGGAGAGATCTCCCGCGGCGGCACGGAGCAAGCACTCCCTTATGAAGGCACCCTCGCCTCCCTGACCCTGGCCGAAGCGGCGTTACGCAAGCTGCAGGTCAACCGGGAATACCCGGATCACAATCCCCAGATCGCGGTCATCGGCCCCACCCAGGCGGGCAAGAGCACCGTGGTCAACCTGCTGCTGGAAAAACCGCTGGCCGGGGTGAGCGCCCTGGCGGGGTTTACCGTGCACCCCCAGGGGTTCTGCATCGACAGCCGGACCGAAGAGTACCCCTGGCTGCCGGATTTCTTCACCGGGTACCGGCAGCTCCCCCCTGCCGAGTTGCCGAACGCCCCCTACCGGGCCTTCAGCCTGAGCGAAGCGGGCGGCGCACCCCTGCCCCCCTCCGTATTGTGGGACACACCGGATTTCGATTCCGTGGATGCTTCCGGTTACCGGGATGCGGTCTTGCGCACCGCGGCCCTCGCCGATCTCCTGCTGCTGGTGGTGAGCAAGGACAAGTACGCCGACCAGCGGGTATGGGAGACGCTGGAGCTGCTGATCCCGCTCGGACGACCGCTGGTGGTGTGCATCAACAAGGTGGACGAGGCCTCCCGGGAGGTGATCCCGGACTCCTTCCGCAGGCACCTCACCGAAAAGGGAATCCCGGCCGAACGCCTCCCCCTCTGCACCCTTCCCTACCGCAAGGGGCTGGACCCCTCGGGCCAGGGGATCGATTCCGATGCCGTCGACCGGTTGCGGGCGCTGATGACCGGGCTCGCCTCCACACCGGACCGGGAGCAGCAAGCCCGCCACCTCTACCGTTTCATCCGCCTCCACTGGGAGGAGTGGCTGACACCGATCCGGGCCGAGCAGGCCGCCGAGGCGCGTTGGGAAGAGATGGTCCGGCAGGCACTGGAAAAGGCGCTGGCCGACTACCGGCGGGACTATCTGGATCATCCGCAGAACTACGAGACCTTCCAGCAGGCCATCGCCGAGCTGTTGACCCTGCTGGAGGTCCCGTTGCTGGCCGACTCGCTCAACCGCATGCGCCGGGTAATCACCTGGCCGTTGCGGCAGGTGATCGGCGCGGGAAAGTCCCTGTTCGGCAAGGGGGAGGAGCATGGCGGCAAAGGCAGCAATCAGGAGCAGCAGCTGCTGAACCAGATGGCGCACCACACCCTCGTCCATCTCGCGGAAGAGGCCCTCGACCTCGGCGAGACCGAACCGGAACAGAGCGCCTGGTGGAAGGGGATTGCGCATGCCCTGCGCGAGGAACGGCCGCACATCGAACAGCGCTTCGCTCAAGCGGTGGAAAACTACCAGGCGCGCTTCCAGCCCGAGATCGAACGCAGCGCCCGCCGTCTCCATGAACAGCTTCAGCAACAACCCGCCATCCTCAACACCCTGCGCACCGCGCGGGTCACCACCGATGCCGCGGCCGTAGTGCTGGCGGTCAAATCGGGAGGGCTGAGCGTACACGACCTCGTGGTTGCTCCTGCCATGCTCTCCCTCACCAGCATGCTGGCGGAGAGCACCCTGGGACACTACATGGATCGGGTGGCGGCAGAGCTGAAACAGCGCCAGCAGGAGATGGTGGAGAAAGAGCTGCTTGCCTCCCTCGGACTGGAGCTGGCCGCGCTCGAGCGACACATCGACCCGGCCCGACGCTTCCACATCCCAGAAGCGGAGGTCACCGCCGCGGAGCAGGAACTGGAGAGACTGGCACATGACCACTAATGTACTCCATCGTTTCCACCAGCGTGCTCTCACCTGGGCCGAAACCGCAAAAGAGGCCGGCTGGCTCCCGGAGCGGGAGGTGGAACGGCTCCGTGCGGTGGAAGCAGCCACCCCGGCCGAGCTTTTCGGGGAGGAGAACCAACGTCCGCTGGTAGTGGCCTTCTTCGGGGGCACCGGCGTGGGCAAGAGCAGCCTGCTCAACCGGCTCGCGGGACAACCGGTCGCCCGCACCGGGGTGGAAAGGCCCACCTCCCGTGAGGTGACCCTCTATCTCCACGAGTCGGTCTCCATCCAGCATCTTCCGGAGGAGTTTCCGGTGGACAAGGTGAAGATCGCCCTGCACCGGCAGGAAAGCAACCGCGACATCCTCTGGATCGACATGCCCGACATCGACAGCGTGGACACGGAGAACCGCGAGCTGGTACTGGACTGGCTGCCCCACATCGATCTCCTGATCTACGTGGTGAGCCCGGAACGCTACCGCGATGACCGCGGCTGGCGGCTGCTGCTGGAGCACGGCCACCGCCATGCCTGGCTGTTCGTCATCAACCAGTGGGACAAGGGCGACCCCGCCCAGCGAGAGGATTTCGTCTGCCTGCTGAAGGAAGCGGGTTTCCGGGAACCGCTGGTCTTCTGTACCGACAGCCGCGAGGGAGTCACCACCGATGACGACTTCGAGCAACTGGCGCGGACCATCCGCTCCCTGGCCAACGCCCACACCGTCCGGCAACTGCAGATCCGCGGCATTTCGCTGCGCATGGAGGAGCTGCGCAGGACCCTGCGAGCGGTGGCGGAAAAGGTCGGCGCCGAGGATGCATTTCCCGCCCTGGAAGAGCGGTGGCGGGAGATATGGCAAAAGACGGCCGGCGAGCTGGAACAGGGGCTGGAGTGGAAGATCGACGCCCTGGCGGAACGCTTCGCCCCCTCCCGTGAACCGAATCTGCTCCGGCGCAACGAGGCGCCCGCCGCTACATCCGCCGCCGAACCCGGCAGCACTGGTGACGAGATCTGGGACGCGTGGGCCCACACGCGGCTGGAAGACGCGCTCGACTCGCTGGTGGTCGAGGCCGATGCCCTGGGGATCCCCACCGCTCCGCTGCGGAAACGGCTGGCTGCCGTCCGGGAACAGACGCGGGGATGGATGGAAAACCACCTCCAGCTCGCCTTGCGCGCCGCGCTGCGCAAACCCGGCACCGCCCTGCAACGACTCCTCTATCGCACCACCGGCCTGCTGGCGGGGCTGCTTCCCATCCTGGCGCTGGTCTGGGTGGGATACCGGCTGTTCACGGGTTACTATCAGAGCGCCGTGGAGCCATCACACTATCTGGGGATCGACTTCGCCATCCACAGCGTTCTGCTCGTGCTGACCGCCTGGCTGCTCCCCTACCTCGCCCATCGCAAGCTGAGACCCTCCCTGCAAAAGGCGGCGCGGCGCGGCCTGCAGGCCGGTCTCGCCGAGGGACTCACCGAAACCGGACACCGGGTCGAGAAAGCGCTGGAGGAGCTCCAGACCAGACAACGAAAGCTCCTTCGGGAATGCCAGGAGATCCTGGATGAATTCGACCATCGCCGGAGCGCACTCCCCGTGGAAGAGGCCGGGGAGGATGACGCCCTGTCCCGCCTGCTGACCATGCGGAATGCCGCTGTACCACGATAGACTATTGGTGCCCGGGGCCGGGCTCGAACCGGCACGGTGTCGCCACCGAGGGATTTTAAGTCCCTTGCGTCTACCAATTTCGCCACCCGGGCGTGATGGCCCAATTGTACCGTCTACCCAATACCCGAACCACATCCATTCTCCGAAACCCGCGCGACTCCGCACCATCGAGAGGAAACGGCCGCACGAAGAAGCACACCACCGGGAAAGGTCGTTCGTGGAACAGTAAGCAGTAATTGGCTTGAAACCAGAAGAGGGAATGGAGGCTGGGCCCGGAGTCGAACCGAGGTACACGGCTTTGCAGGCCGCTGCATAACCACTCTGCCACCCAGCCCTGGGGGCGCAGGCCGTTGCGGCCTGCATGGGAGCCAAACAAAAAACCCCGGCGGACGCCCATCCGGGTCACCGAGGTTCCTGTCGAAATCTGGAGCGGGAAACGAGACTCGAACTCGCGACCCCAACCTTGGCAAGGTTGTGCTCTACCAACTGAGCTATTCCCGCTTGCTGGCGAATTGCATATTCTAGCGACGAGTTCCGACGTGTCAAGCCCCGGTTCCACTGCCGGAACGGCACCCTGGCGGTTGTTTTGGCACCACTATGTTATACTGTGAATTGTGAACTGGTTCACAGACGACCCACATGGAAGATGGCTGGTGGATAGGTTGCCCTTTTCTTCTTTCTCGCATCCATGAGCAGGAGCAGTTCGATGCGCCATGAAAGAGGTCGCTCGGTATTCCACTTTTCCCCTTTTTGGCGGAACGCCTTTCTGGCGCCATTTCTTATCCTTCCTTCTCTCTGTCTGGCAGCAAACGGCATCATCCCTCATTCTTATACCAAGTTCGGGATCGGTGCCGAATGGTTCAGTTGGGAATCGAGCGACCCTGCGGCGTCGGAAGCGGGACCACGGCTGACCCTCGCCCTCTCTGCCGATAATTTCCAGCGTTACGAGCCAGGAGCGGTCTTCGGGCTCGAAGGAAGGATCTACGGCGGAAGGGTACAGATGAAGGAAGGGGGCGATACGGAAAAGTCGGTCGAAACCGATTCGGACTACCTGGGGCTGCGCCTTGAGGGTCTGCTGGGCTACGGTGGCAACCGCACCAATGTCTTTGCCGTGTTGGGAGCGGACGCCTGGCAGAGGACGGTTCATGAAGTGATAACCGCCGACGATCGGCTCTTCCCTGGTTTCGACGAGCAGCACCTGATCGTTTATGGAAAACTGGGCGGTACCATCAGGGAGTACGATTATTACACCGATCTCGGTTTCCCGCTGCCATTCGAGATCAGCGCCGGTTTCAAGTTCCCCCTGTTCGTCGCCGCCTCGCAGGATCAGGGCAAGAACAAGGCAGAAGCCACCATTCCGGCCGGCCGCACCAACACCATATTCGTCCAGATCTCCAAGCGTTTCTGGATGAAATACGCCATCTCCATCTATTCCGAGTTCTATCAGATCGACGACCTCTCGAAATCGTTCAACGACAGCGTGACCGGCGACGAAGAGACCATCAAGCGATTGCAAAAGGATATCTCCATCGTCGGCCTGCAACTCAGCCGCCGGTTCTGACCCCCCAGCCACATTTTCCATATCAATCCATTTCCGGAAACTGAGAAAAGGTTAAAGTTCTCTCCCCCGTCTGCCGATATATCATCCACCGGTGATTTCCTGATGGTGGACGGGAGCATTTCTCTTGATCAAGATCCTTCTCATGATTTGGATAGCTGTATCCCTGTTCATGCTCTACATCTTCTGCGCCGCTGCCCGCCGTTACGTCTCGGAGGATCCAGGGCAAAAAGCCGATAACCATGAACGAACTCCGCCGCTCGGCAAGACAGCAAACCCTTCTCCAACCGCCAAACGCGAGAAGGATTGCCGAAAAGGGCACTCCCGAAGTGTCGTGAAGAACACCCCCATGACGAACTTCTCCGCAAGGCAGCGGATCCTCTAGCCAGAGCGCATCTGCATACGGGCGGAAATCAGGGCCGCCGCCACTATCAATCCACCTCCCAGCCACTCACGCAGCGCGATCACCTCATCCGTCAACAGCTCCGACGAGATGGCTCCAGCAACCAGCTCGAACAACAGGATCACCGCCGAACGGTGGACCGGCATGTGGGTCACACCGTACTGTACACAAAGAGTGGAGATCACGATCACCAGCGCACCGAACAGCAGCGCCGCTCCCACCACACCGCTTCCCACCGAAGGCAACGGAGCGCCATCGACCATGATCCAGATCCCCGCCACCAGCAGTACACCGAACCAGCTGCTCAGCATCTTGGCCGGAATGGTTATCCGCTGCCCTTCACGAATGAAGGCATTCAGTATGGCGAATGCCATGCCCGAAGTGATCGCCAGCCAGTCCGCCCGGCCGGTCGGCCAGGGAACCACCATGCCCGGCTGCCACAACATGAATACCGCCCCCAGAATCGACACACCCAGCATCAGCAGGGAGAGCGGCGTCAACCGCTCTCCCATGAACGCCCAGCCGATCAGCGTCGCCCACAGTGGTGAGAGATAGAACAGCAGCAGCGCCCGCATCACGTTGCCCTCCAGCATCGCAAGATTGAAACTGGTATTGGCCCAGCCGCTGGCCAACGTGATCCCCAATGCCACCCATGGTTGCCGCCACAACGTGGCCAGGTGGCGGGGCATCAACGCCAGTCCCACCACCGTGGCACCCGCGAAAAAGGTGAAGGTAACCCAGAGCCCGTCCAGGCCGCGATCCTCGAACAGACGCAGGGGGAACCACATCACCCCCCACACCGTGGCACTGAACAACAGCGCCAGCACCGACAGGAGTGTCGTTGTTTCGTGTTTGGACGGCTTCATTTATACTGTTCCGCTCGCAATCGACTGGCTAACCGTCTGATTCATGAACCCCGATCTGGACAAACTGCGCCCCTATCCCTTCGCCCGGCTCGCCCGTCTGAAAGAGGGTATCACGCCCGTAGCCGGGAAGGATCACATTCCGCTCTCCGTCGGGGAACCACGCCATGCACCGCCCCATTTCATCGGCCAGGAGCTGCTCACCCACCTGCACGGCCTTGGCACCTATCCGCTCACCCGTGGCAGCGAGGCGTTGCGGAGCAGCATCGCCGACTGGTTGACCCGCCGCTATCGACTCACTCCCGGTGCAGTGGATGCGGAACACCACGTGCTTCCGGTGAACGGCACCCGCGAGGCGCTGTTCGCCTTTGCCCAGGCGGTGGTGGATCGCGCTTGCCGGCCTGTGGTGATGATGCCCAATCCCTTCTACCAGATCTACGAGGGTGCCGCCCTGCTCGCCGGCGCCGAACCCTGGTATCTGAACTGCTCCGCCGGGCGAGGCTTCCTGCCCGACTTCGAGCAGGTACCGGCAGAGATCTGGCAGCGCTGCCAGCTGCTCTATCTCTGCTCCCCCGGCAACCCCACCGGCGCGGTGGCGGATCTGGAGACGCTGCAGCAGTTGATCCACCTGGCGGACCGGCACGATTTCATCATCGCCTCGGACGAATGCTATTCCGAGATCTACCTCGACGACCGCGAACCGCCGCCGGGACTGCTCCAGGCCGCCTCCGCGCTGGGCAGGGAGGATTTCTCCCGCTGCGTGGTCTTCCACAGCCTGTCGAAGCGCTCCAACGTCCCCGGCCTGCGCTCCGGTTTCGTGGCGGGAGATGCCGGGATCCTGGAGCGGTTCTTTCTCTATCGCACCTATCACGGCTGTGCCATGTCGCCGCCGGTCCAGGCCGCAAGCATCAAGGCGTGGGGTGACGAGGAGCATGTGAAGGAGAACCGGCGACTCTACCGGGAAAAGTTCGCCGCCGTGCTGGAGATCCTGGAGCCTGTGATGAAGATTCCCCGGCCCCGGGCCGGCTTCTATCTCTGGGCCGAGACCCCCGTGGAGGACACGCGCTTCGCGCGGGACCTCTTCGCCCAGCAAAACGTCACCGTGCTGCCCGGAAGCTACCTCTCGAGGGAGTTCCAGGGCACCGATCCCGGCCGCAACCGGGTGCGTCTGGCGCTGGTCGCCACCCCTGAAGAATGTATCGAGGCGGCCGGCCGGATCCGCGAATTCATCGAAACGAACCGTTTACAACCAGCTTGACGGAGAAACCCATGAACGACATGCAGAAGGTAATCGAGCAGGCCTTTGAAGACCGGGCGGAGATCACACCGCGCTCTGTGGAGACCCACGTCAGGGAGGCGGTGGAAGATGCGCTGCACCTGCTGGACCGGGGTGAGCTGCGGGTGGCGGAGAAGATTGACGGTGAATGGACCGTCCACCAGTGGCTGAAGAAGGCGGTCCTGCTCTCCTTCCGCATTGCGGACAACCGCTTCATCGAGGGGGGCTTCACCAACTACTACGACAAGGTGGACGGCAAATACGCCGACTACAGCGCCCGCGACTTCCGCGAGGGTGGCGTGCGGGTAGTTCCGCCGGCGATGGTGCGCAAGGGATCCTACATCGCCCCCAGCGTGGTGCTGATGCCCTCCTACGTCAATATCGGTGCCTACGTGGACAGCGGCACCATGGTGGACACCTGGGCCACGGTGGGCTCCTGCGCCCAGATAGGCAAGAACGTCCATCTCTCCGGCGGAGTCGGGATCGGCGGCGTGCTGGAACCGTTGCAGGCCAATCCCACCATCATCGAGGACAACTGCTTCATCGGTGCCCGCTCGGAAGTGGTCGAAGGGGTGATCGTGGAAGAGGGATCGGTGATCTCGATGGGGGTCTACATCGGCCAGAGCACCCGCATCTACAATCGCGAGACCGGGGAGATCAGCTATGGACGCATTCCCGCGGGCTCGGTGGTGGTACCGGGAAACCTCCCCTCCAAGGATGGCCGCTACAGCCTCTATTGTGCGGTGATCGTCAAGCAGGTGGATGAACAGACCCGCTCCAAGGTAGGCATCAACGAGCTGTTGCGGGACATCTGAGTCTGGAGACGAAATGCACACACTCTACGGCATCGAGAATTGCGACACGGTCCGGAAGGCGCGCCGCTGGCTGGAGGAGAGGGAACTCCCCTTCCGCTTCCACGACCTGCGCAGAGACGGTGTCACCCCGGCGCTCCTGCAAACCTGGGCGGATGAATCCGGCTGGGAAGCGCTGCTCAATCGACGCAGCGCCACCTGGCGCGGGCTGGCCCGGGAACAGCGGGAGTCGCTGGATGGAACGGCGGCCCTCGCCCTGATGCTGGCCCATCCCACCCTCATCCGCCGCCCCATACTGGAAAGAGAGGGGGAGATCCTGATCGGATTCGACGCGCAGCGGTGGTGCGAGGCACTGGCGTGACGACCCCATCCCCCACGCTGGAACTGGCCATGGAACTCATCCGGCGGCGTTCGATTACGCCGGAGGACGCGGGTTGCCAGAACCTGCTGGCCGAAAGACTGGAGCGCCTGGGCTTCCGGGTGGAGCGGCTGCGCTTCGGGGAGGTGGACAATCTGTGGGCCCGGCTCGGCGACGATGCGCCCCTGTTTGCTTTCGCAGGACACACCGACGTGGTTCCCCCCGGGCCGGTGGAACGCTGGCAGAGTCCCCCTTTCGAACCCACACTGCGGGATGGCTGTCTGTACGGCCGCGGCGCGGCGGACATGAAGGGCTCCATCGCCGCCATGGTCACCGCATGCGAGCGCTTTCTGGCCACCTCCAGACCGGCGGGGTCCATCGCCTTCCTGATCACCAGCGACGAGGAAGGACCCGCGGTGGACGGTACCGTCAAGGTGATCGAACAGCTGGAGAAACGGGACGAAAAGATCGACTGGTGTCTGGTGGGAGAGCCCACCTGCGCAGAACGGCTGGGCGATACGCTCAAGAATGGTCGGCGGGGTTCACTGGGGGGACGATTGCGGGTGTTCGGAAAACAGGGTCACATCGCCTACCCGCACCTGGCGCAGAATCCCGTTCACGCCGCCCTGCCGGCCCTCGCCGAGCTCTGCGCCGCCGAGTGGGACCGGGGGAATGCTTTCTTTCCTCCCACCAGCTTTCAGATTTCCAACATCCATGCCGGTACCGGTGCCACCAACGTCATTCCGGGTGAACTGGAGGTGTTGTTCAATTTCCGCTTCTCCACCGAGGTCACCGACGCGGAGTTGCGCCAGCGGGTGGAATCCATCCTCGAGGCCGGCGGATTCGACTATGCTTTGGAGTGGACCCTCTCCGGGCAACCCTTCCTGACCCCGACCGGCAGACTGGTGGACGCCGCCCGCGCCGCCGTCGGTGAGGTCACCGGCCTCGAGCCGCAGCTCTCCACCAGCGGAGGAACCTCCGACGGCCGCTTCATCGCCCCCACCGGGGCGGAGGTGGTGGAACTCGGGCCGCTGAACGCCACCATTCATCAGATCGATGAGCGGGTGGGCGTCCAGGAGCTGGAGCAGTTGTCGACCATCTACCAACGGATCCTGGACAGACTGCTGACCGGTTCCGGTTAGGGCACCCCGTTCCGGGACATCAAATGCCAGGGAGACACTCGATGTCGAAACTGAACACCACCTTCCTCACCGGCCTGGTCACTCTGGTTCCCATCGCCGCCACCCTCTATTTCCTCTACTGGCTGGCGATCACCACCGAATCGCTGCTGGGCCGGGCGGTACGCATGGTGTTGCCGGAGCAGTACTACATCCCGGGCACCGGTGTGGTGGTCAGCCTGCTGCTGGTGTTCCTGACAGGCCTGCTGATGAAATCATGGCTGGTGCGCACCATCTTCTCCTGGTGGGAGGGGCTGCTCTATCGCATTCCGCTGATCAAATCCATCTACGGTTCCATCCGCGACCTGCTCTCCTTCATCTCGCAATCCTCCGATGACGAATTCCAGCAAGTGGTCACCGTGGAGACGGCACCGGGAATCCGGATGATCGGCTTCGTCACCCGCAACAGTCTCGACGATCTCCCCCAGGAGAATCCCGACAGCGACGGTATCGTGGTCTATATCCCGCTCGGCTATATGATTGGCGGCCATACGGTGCTGGTCTCCCGTTCCCGGGTCCGCCCGCTCGCCCTCTCCAAGGAAGATGCGATGCGCTTCACTCTCACCGGCGGTCTGGCCGCCCCGGGCAACGGGTCCAGTGCGCGGCGCCATTGATCATGAAGCGGCTGTTGATCGGCCTGCTGCTGCTTGCCAACGGCCTGCCGGGATGGGCGGCCGAAACACCGAAGGTGAAGGTATCGGTGACCGGCGTCAAGGGGGAGCTCCGGACCAACATCTATGCCAACCTCAGCCTGCAGCAGCGGCTGGGTGACAGAATCCCCATCGATGAGGCAACCATCCGCCGGCTGCACAGAAAGGCGGAAAAGGAGATCCGCACCGCCCTGCAACCCTTCGGCTATTACAAACCAGAGATCGCCTCTCGTCTCGAACATCAGGGGCCGGTGTGGAAGGCCAGTTACCACGTGGAGCCCGGGCCGCCGGTCCGGCTCTCCCGGGTGGAGGTGGTGGTCCGCGGTCCAGGGGCGAAGGACCCGGTCTTGCGGCGCTGGCGGAAACAGTTCCCGCTCCAGGTCGGATATGTATTGCGACATCCTCTCTACGAAAATGCCAAAGAGGAGCTTCTGCAGCTGCTGCAGGATCGGGGCTACCTGGAACGCAAGCTGGAGCGGCACGAGATCCAGGTGGACCTGGAACGCTACAGCGCCACGCTCCAGCTCGTGGTGGACACCGGCCCCCGCTATCGTTTCGGCGCGGTGGAGTTCCAGCAGCAGATCCTCAAGGAGTCACTGCTGGAACGCTACCTCCCTTTCCATCCGGGTGATCCTTACGACGCGGACAAGCTGCTCGAACTGCAGCGCGCCCTGAGCAACAGCGGTTACTATCGGCGGGTAGAGGTCCAGCCGCTGCTGGATCAGACCCGGGAGCGGCGGATCCCCATCCGGGTCGCTCTCGAACCCCGCAAGCCCACCCGCTATACCGCAGGACTCGGCTACGGCACCGATACCGGCCCCCGCATCAGCTTCGGCATCGAACGCCGTTACCACAACCACCTCGGCTACAAGATAAGCGGCGACGTCCGGATCTCGGAGATCCGCCAGGAGGCCACCGCCCGTTACCGGATCCCGCTGGAGCGGCCGCAAAGCGACTATGCGGAGCTGATAGCCGCCTCGGTCAACGAGCAGAACGTCACCAGCAGCCGCAAGACCCGCAAGATCGGCGTCAGCGCCAACCACAAGCTGCGTCATCTGCAACGGACCGTGGCGATCACCTACGAGACCGAGGATTACGAGGTCGCCGGTGCCCCGGACCACTCCGCCCTGCTCATCCCTTCCATCACCTTGCAGTATGTCAGGGCGGACAATCGCATCCATACCCGACGGGGATGGCACGCCCGCGCAACCCTGAAAGGGGCCTCGGATCTCCTCCTCTCCAGTACCAGCTTCCTCCAGACCCGTTTCAGCACCGGCTTCATCCACTCCTTCGGCGCAGCGGGAAGGTTGATCTCCCGGGCCGAACTGGGGGTCAGCTGGTTGGCGAAGCTGGCCGAGCTGCCCGCCTCCCAACGCTTCTTCACCGGAGGGGATCGCAGCGTGCGGGGCTATCGCTACGCTTCACTCGGTCCCGCCGACGAAAACGGCAGGGTGCTCGGCGGCAAGCACCTCCTGACCGGCAGCATCGAATACGAATTTCCGTTCGCCAGGAAATTCGCCGTGGCCACCTTCTTCGATGCCGGAAACGCCTTCGATTCGTTCAACGACTTCACCCTCAGGCAGAGCGCAGGCATCGGACTGCACTGGTTCCTGCCGGTGGGAACCCTGCGCCTCGACCTGGCCTCCGCCTTCCTGGAGCCGGATCGTCCATGGCGTATCCATCTCAGTATCGGGCCGGACATGTGATGCGCAGAGTGCTCACCACCCTGTCGCTCCTTCTCCCGGCTTCGATCATCCTGGCCGGCGGGATCCTGCTCGGCACGGAGAGCGGACTGCGATGGTCCGTCCGGCAACTGGAATCGGCCACCCACGGCACCCTGCGCGTCGGTTCCGTCCAGGGGCGCCTGCTCGGCGGGATCCGGGTGCGCAACCTCCGCTATCGCGATCCCCACAACGAGCTTCACATCGAATATCTCCGCCTGCGCTGGCAGCCCCGCGCACTGCTGCAGCGACAGCTGAGAATCGTCTCCCTGGAGGCCTCCGGCATCTCCCTCCAGCAGAAAGGCGAAAAGAAAGCGCAAGGGGCGTTCCAGGGCTTCTCTCTCCCCCTCACGCTCCGGCTGGAGCAGGCGTCACTGACCCGGCTGCGGTACCAGAAAGATGAGAACGAACCCCTCCTGCTGCACGAAATCCGTCTGCGCGGCAGCTTTCGGCAGACCACCCTGACACTTCAGCAGCTCGAGATCTCCATGCCGCAGGGGGAGTTGCAGGCGGAGGGCCGCCTGGAAACCGCCGCAAAGCTGCCCTTCGACATCACCTCGAGCTGGCACTGGAATGCCCCGCCCGACGCACCCGTCGGCGCCTCGGGAACCCTGCGGATCGAGGGGACACCGCAGCGATACCGGTTCGAGGCCACCGCCAGCCTGCCATCGGAAAGGTTCTCTCCCGCCCAGATGGAGATCGAGGGTTCGGGCGATCTCACACAATTGCGGGTGGACCAGTTGCTCGCCCGCTGGCTGGACGGGGAGTGGCGCGGCAGCGGCCGTCTGCAATGGCAGCCGGCCCTGAAGTGGGAAGCGTCGCTCGCTGCCGACGCCGTCGACCCTTCCCGGGCCTGGAAGGACTGGCCAGGGGGGCGAATCGAGCTCAGTCTGACCGGTCAGGGGGACGGCGAGAAGAGCCAGGTGGAACTGGATCGGCTTCGTGGCGAAGTAAGGGGGTATCCCCTCTCCGCCCGGGGGAAATTCCGTTTTTCCGCCGGCGTCCTGCGGATGGAGCAGGTCCGGCTCGACTCCGGCTCCGCACGGTTCACCGCATCGGGGAGCCTCGGTGAACGATGGGATACGAGGTGGCGCCTGAACGCACCGGATCTGGGCCATCTCTGGCCGGAGCTGGCGGGAAGCCTGGAGGCGTCGGGAACCGTCAGCGGGCGCCGCATGGAGCCGAACTTCCGTGTGCAGCTGGACGGAAAGGATATCCGCTGGAGGCAGTATCTCGTGGAGCGGACGCAAGGTGATCTGAAGATCGGACTGCAAAGAAAGGAGCCGTGGGCCATCGATGCCCGGCTGGACGGTATCGAGGCCGGAAAACTCCGGTTGCAGCGATTCTCCCTCACCGGTGAGGGCTTCACCCGTGACCATCGCCTGCAACTCCGGTTGGTACGGGACGAGAGCACCCGCATGCAGAGCGAGATCCGTGGTGAACTGAAAGAGGGAGAATGGCACGCCCTGCTGGAAGGGGGGGAGCTGGTGCTGCCCGAGTTGCACTGGCGACAGCAGGAGAGCGCGGAGCTGCGACTCGGCAAGAGCGCAGCCTCACTCTCCCCCTGGTGCTGGCAACACGAAACGGCCCGCATCTGTCTGGAAGGAAGGCGAGCGGGCAACGGCTGGCTCGCCGACCTGACGATGGAACGTCTCGATCTGGCCTGGCTGCAACCCTGGGTGCCGAGAAACGACCTCTTCGTCACCGGCCTGGCCGAAGGCAATGCACACCTCAGCTACCGGGATGGCCGGCTGGATGGCAGCCGGGCGAATCTGCGCCTCTACCGGGGAGGGCTGGACTACCTGCTCGCCGAGGAGGATCGGTACCGGGTCGCCTACCGGGAGATCGCACTGCGGATGGAAAAGCGGCCGGAGGCGCTGGAGGCCACCCTGGAGGCCGATCTGCAGAAAACCGGCAAGGTGCGCGGCAGCTGGCAGTTGCCCCAATGGAGCCTCTCGTCCGCCACGGCAGAGGAACAGCCGGTGACGGGCCGACTGACGCTGCAACTGGAGGATCTCTCCCTGCTGGCCCTGCTCGTCCCGCGCATCCAGCAACCCGCCGGCAAGGTGGTCGGTGACCTCTCCTTCGGTGGCAGCCTGGGCACCCCTCGCCTCGATGGCAGGATCCGGCTCGAGGAGGGCTCCCTCACCCTGCCCGATCTGGGGATCTCGCTGCAGAAGATCGCCCTGCTGGCCGAAACCCGTCAGGAAAGCAGACTGGCCCTGCAGGGAAGCGCCCGCTCGGGAACAGGAACCCTCACTCTCACCGGCGAACTGGATTTCAGCTCGCTCAGCCGATGGCAGAGCTGGCTCAGCCTGAAGGGTACGAAGGTGGAGGTGGCGCGGCTCCCCGAGGCAAGGATGATCGCCTCGCCGGATCTGATGGTCAGGATCCGGCCGCGCATCGTTCAGCTGTCCGGCCACGTGGAAATCCCGCGGGCAAAGATAAAACTGCCGGAGAAGCAGGGTCTGGTGCCGGTATCCCCCGATGTGGTCGTGGTCGGTGGCGAGGAGAGCGAACCCCCGCGGAAGCGCTGGCAAATCGCCACCACGGTCGCCTTGAAACTGGGCGAGAAGGTCGAGGTACGGGGCCACGGCTTCGAGGGACGCATCAGCGGGCAACTGGCCATCATCGAGGCGCCCGACCGCCCCGCCATCGCCCAGGGGGAACTGGAGATCCACGACGGCAGCTACAAGATCTTCGGACAGAAACTGAGTATCGACGAAGGGCGGCTGCTGTACGCCGCCAGCCCGCTCGCCAATCCCGGCCTGCAGTTCCGTGTGGTACGCCGGCAACGGGATGTGGAGGTGGGCATCCTGGTCTTCGGACGGCTCAAGAAACCCCAGCTCCAGCTCTTCTCCACGCCGCCCATGGACGACAGCGACATCCTCGCCTACATCCTGATCGGCAAACCGCTGCGCGAAGCCACCACCAGCGAGGGAGACCGGGTGAGCCAGGCGGCCCGTTCGCTGCAACTGGCAGGCGGCACCTGGCTGGCCAAAAGGCTGGGCAAGGAGCTCGACATCGAGGAGGTGAGCATCGAATCCGGTGCCGGCGACGACACCGCGTCACTGGTGCTGGGCAAATACCTGTCGCCCCGGCTCTATGTCCAGTACATCATCGGCCTCACCGAAGGGGGCAACATCCTGCGGGCCCGCTACCAGATCAACCAGAACTGGATCCTGGAAAGCGAATCGGGTATCCACAGCGGGGTGGACCTGCTATTTACCCTGGAGCGCTGAGAGCCGCTCGCCCATGCTGCGCCGCGCCTCGTACAGCGCCCGCGTATCGTCGTCCCAGTCGCCGACCCCTCTGGCAAAACGTTGGATCTGCTGGCGGGCGAACGGCCACTCCCCGGCGTCGCGCAGCAACTGGATATAGGCGTAGTCCTCCACCGCTTCCCGGAACCACTTGAGCCGTATGGAGGGCACCGGCCCTTCGAAGCCGATGCGATCGCGAAAACCGGGGTAGATGAGAAAGCCCTCCCCGTTCAGCACCAGTCCGCGGCTGTCCGGGTCATTGGGATCGTCGTGCCGGTAGTTGCCGGCATCCCGCCACACGTCCACATCCGGCTCCCACCAGATGGTGTCCCAATAGAGCAATCCGGTGATCCCGGCAAGGGCGTTGAGCCAGGTGGGAATCCGGTAGTTGATGGGAGCGTAGTCGATCAACCACTTGGGGGGATGGGAATCCACCAGCGAACGGCTGAAGGGGTGCGCCCGATCCCACTCGGACGGAACATAGGCCAGCGCCGCGTAGCTCCACACCCGGTTGCCCGCCGCCAACTGCTTGCGGATGGCACCCTTTTCGTAGTATTCGTCCAGCCACACGGCGTTGAACTCCGGAACCCAGATATCCACATAGCCGTCCAGCGACCCCCAGGCGGTATCCTCCGGTTCCGGCTGCTCGGTGATCATCAGGGGTGCCGGTGTACCGGCCCGTTTCTCCACCTCGTTGAAGAACCGCCCCCAGGAGCGGATCTTGTCGTACGCCGCCTTGCTGGAGGGTTCGTCGAGGAATCCGTAGGGCATGTGCGCCCGGTCGCTCCAGCCCCGCCGCTTCAGGTAGTTCACATAGCCGGTCAGGAAATTCATCATCCGCTGCCGGTCCCGCCCCAGGGGATCCGCAAATGGGGAGTGCTCCCAGAACAGGTAACTGTAGCTGGCGGCGTGCTTGCGGTCGAAGTAGTAGGCCAGGCCATCCGCCGCCGTGCCGAGACCGGGGTAGACGGCGTTGAAATCGGGCTTTCCGGTCACCGGATCCACATTGGGCCGGGTATCGAACAGGAAGGCGGGGGAAAGCAGGTGGTCCAGCAGCAGATCGTAATAGCTGCGCACCAGCCGATTGAAGCGCCGCACGTCCCGTTCCGGAGAGAGCCGGTATATCTCGGCCACCCGGTCACTGTTGAGCCCGAAATCGGACCCCATGGGAGGGACATCCGGCAGAGTGAAATCCCACACCGTCAGGCGGATGGGCAGCTGGGCGCGCAACCCCCCTTCCGCGATCACCGTCACCCGCCCGCGATACTCCCCGGCCGGCACCTCTTTCGGAATCCGGAGATCCACCCAGAACGGCTGGTTCTCCCCCTTCACCACGGTGACCGGTACCGCATCATAGACCGGCCCTTCGAGAGGGCGGTTGGAGCGCGGATCCCGAAAGGGAATCAGGGCATCGGGGTAGTCCGCGGGGGAAAACTGGGAGAGGGGCGAGGGCTTCGTCACCGGGACGTAGTGCTCCCGGTAGAGCACCGCCCCGCTGATCTCCTTCCCTTGCGGCCCCTTCAGGGGACTCACCGTCACATCCAGCACCCGCAACGGCTTGTGATGGGCGGAAACCACCACCTGGAACGGCTCGGTCTCGTTGCGCGCGGCGTAGAGCCGTACCTCCTTCTCCCCGCGAAACGCCCCGCTGCGCTCCACGCGGGTCATGGCATCCACCGCCCGGACCTCGTAGGGCGGCCTCTTCTCCACCAGGCCGAATGACTCTCCCACGCCGCCGGCATCCACCAGCACCAACCCTGCAGCAGCCGCCAGTGCGGCAATCCCCGTCGCAATCATCGTTCTTCTCCCCCTCATCCCGGTCGTAGCCGTTCGCCTTCTCATGTTAACGTATCTTCCTGTAGAATTGCCGGCTGGCAGACAATTCCGGTACCGAAAAATCCATGGAACTCTCCCCCCTCACCGCTGTTTCCCCCGTCGATGGCCGTTACGCCGACCGGTGTGCCGTGTTGCGGCCTATTTTCAGCGAATTCGGCCTCATTCGCCACCGCATCCTGGTGGAGGTCCGCTGGCTGCAGTGGCTCGCCGCCCATCCCGGCATCCCAGAGGTGCCGCCGCTGAGTGGCCACGCAAGCCATCTCCTCGATGGCATCGTGGACAACTTCAATCTCGACGATGCCCGTCGGGTGAAGAACATCGAACGAACCACCAACCACGACGTCAAGGCGGTGGAGTACTTTCTCAAGGAGCGGATCGCCGGTAACGCGGAGCTGGAGGCGGTGAGCGAGTTCATCCACTTCGCCTGCACCTCCGAGGACATCAACAATCTGGCCTACGGGATGATGCTGCGGGAGGCCCGTAGCCAGGTGCTGCTGCCAACGATGGATCAGCTCATCGATGAGATCACCGATCTCGCCCATCGCCATGCCGATCTGCCCATGCTCTCCCGGACCCACGGCCAGCCCGCTTCACCCACCACCCTGGGCAAGGAGATGGCCAACACCGCCGCCCGCCTGCGGCGCCAGCGGGAACAGGTGAGTGCGGTCTCCCTGCTGGGCAAGATCAACGGCGCGGTGGGCAACTACAACGCCCACCTGGTCACCTATCCCGAGGTGGACTGGGAGCGGACGGCCCGGGAGTTCGTCACCAGCCTGGGGCTGGAATGGAATCCCCACACCACCCAGATCGAGCCCCATGACTACATTGCGGAGCTGTTCGATGCAGTGAGCCGCTTCAACACCGTGCTGCTGGATTTCGACCGGGATGTCTGGGGTTACATCTCCCTCGGATATTTCCGGCAGCGGACGGTGGCCGGCGAGGTGGGCTCCTCCACCATGCCGCACAAGGTGAACCCCATCGATTTCGAGAACTCGGAGGGAAATCTCGGCCTGGCCAACGCCGTCTTCGCCCACCTGGGCAGCAAGCTGCCGATCTCCCGCTGGCAGCGGGATCTGACCGACTCCACCGTCCTGCGCAACCTGGGGGTGGGTATCGCCTACTCCGTCATCGCCTGGCAGGCCACCCTGAAGGGGATCACCAAGCTGGAGGCCAATCCGCAACAGTTGCAGCAGGACCTGGAAGAGAACTGGGAGGTGCTGGCGGAACCCATCCAGACGGTGATGCGCCGCTACGGCATCGAACAGCCCTATGAAAAGCTCAAGGAGCTGACCCGTGGCAGGCGGGTGGACCGGGAATCACTGCGGGCCTTCATCCGGTCGCTCGAGATTCCGGAAGAAGCGAAAGAGCGGTTGTTGCGGCTGACCCCGGCCCACTACGTGGGCAACGCAGCCGAACAGGCACGAAAGATATGAATCGGCCTCCATTGATCCTCGCCTCCTCCTCTCCCGCACGCCGGCAGTTGATGGAGCGGCTGAAGGTTCCGTTCGAGGCCATCTCGCCCGAGGTGGATGAAAGCGCCCGCCCCGGCGAGCCGCCGGAAGCGCTGGTGCTCCGCCTGGCGGAGGCGAAGGCCCGCGCCGTGGCGGAACATCGCCCGGACGCCCTGGTGATCGGCTCCGACCAGGTGGCGGTCATGGAGGGGGAGATCGTCGGCAAACCCGGCAGCCACGAGCGGGCGCTGGAGCAGCTTCGGGCCGCCTCCGGAAACCGCATCACCTTTCACACCGGTCTCTGCCTGTTCAACGCCGGAACCGGCTCACTCCAGCTGGATCGGGTTCCCTGCACGGTCTGGTTCCGCCGGCTCACCCCCCGGCAGATGGAGAACTACCTCCGCAAGGAACAGCCCTATGGCTGTGCCGGCAGTTTCAAATCGGAGGGACTCGGCGTCACCCTCATCGAGCGGCTGGAGGGGGAGGATCCCAATGCGTTGATCGGTCTGCCACTGATCCGGCTGGTGAAAATGCTGGAGCGGGAGGGGTTCGACCTGCTGGAGGAGTAAGGCCGGTCGTATCCATCGTACGAAACGAGGCGGTAACTGTTCAGGCCAGCTCCTCGCTGATGCGCTGCAGTGCCTGCAAGGGATCGGCAGCGCGGGTCACCGGTCGCCCCACCACCAGATAGTCGGCCCCCGCCCTCTGCGCCTCCGCCGGAGTGAGGGTGCGGGTCTGATCCCCTTGCGCGGCCCACGAGGGACGTACGCCGGGGGTCACCAGGCAGAACGGCCCGCCGATGCGCTGCCGCAGTTCCGCAACTTCCTGCGGAGAACAGACCACGCCGTCCATACCGGCCGCATGTGCCAGCGCCGCCAGGCGATTGACGTTCTCCTGAGGTGATCCCGTCAATCCGATCTCGTGGATGTCCCGTTCGCCCATGCTGGTCAGGATGGTGACCGCGGTCAGCAGGGGGCGATGCGCCCCGGCCTCGATCGCCTCCCGGGCCGCCTCCATCATGCGCCTGCCCCCCAGCGCATGGACATTGACCATCCACACCCCCAACTCGGCGGCTGCGCGGCAGGCACCCGCCACCGTGTTGGGGATGTCATGAAACTTGAGATCGAGAAACAGCTCGAAACCCGACCCCACCAGCCGTTCCACCACCGCGGTTCCACCACGGGTGAACAGCTCCTTGCCAACCTTCAAGCGGCAGTGGGCCGGATCCAGCCGCCGGGCGAAACGGAGTGCCTCGGCCGGATCGGCAAAATCCAGCGCAACGATGATACGCGGCGGAGAGGAGAGAGCGTTCATCACGGGCGATCAGGACACCATGAGGGAAAGGGTGCGGGTCCTGTCCGGCTGCGGATTCTGCTTGATGCCGTGCAACGGCTTGATCGCTCCCCAGCGCTTGCAGCTCGGGCATTGCCAATGGAGCACCCTGCCCTGGAATCCGCAGTTGTGGCACAGGTAGTCCGGATCCCCTTCCACCAGGCTTCTGACGATCTCGCCGATCCCCGCGAGCAGCCGTTGCTCGGGGATCTCGTCACACCGTGCCGCCAGTTCACAAAACCGGTCCAGCCCACGCAAGGAAGGGTGTTCGTGCAGGTAGTCCAGCAGGGCGGTCGCGGCCTGTCGCCCCCCCTGTCGCTCGCAGATGGTCCCGGCCAGCGCCAGCATGATACCGAGGCTCCCGTGGCGGGCCACCACCGTCTCCAGGTAGCCCTGCATCTCCTCCTCCCTGCCAAGCTCCCGGTAGCAATCCTGTATGGCCGGGATCGCCTCCGGGAGAAAATCGGCGTCCTGCTCTTCCACACGCTGGAGAATACCGAGCGCCTTCTCGTAATCCCCCCTCTCCATCACCATCGTTCCTTCCATGAGGCTGGCACGGACACAGGAGGGCCAGATGGCGCGGGCCCGTTCGATCATCTGCTGCGCAAGCCTGGAATCCCCTCCCCTGCGGGCCTCTTCGGCAAGCTCGCAGTAGTGCTGGGCGATGGTCGGCCGGACATCCTCCACACCGCACTGCTCCAGCTTGAATCCGGCATCGATGGCCTTCTGCCAGTCCTTCTCCTGCTGGTAGATGTCGATCAGGTGGCGCAGGGAGTCCGTCAGGTATTCCCCTTTTTTCACCAGCTCCTGAAACAGGTTCTCGGCACCATCCAGCAGGCCGGCACGCATGTAGTCCTCTCCGAGCTCGAACAGGGCCCGAATCCGCTGTTCATCGCTCAGGGTGGTGCGATCCACCAGGTTCTGGTGGATACGGATGGCCCGATCCACCTCCCCCCGGTTACGGAACAGGCTGCCCACGGCCAAGTGCAGCTCGATGGTCTCGCTGTCCTCCTCCAGCATGCGGATGAAGATGTCGATGGCCTTGTCGTGCTGGTCGTCGAGCAGGTAGCTCAGGCCACGGAAATAGTCGGGAGGAAGCTGGCGATTCTCCCCTTCCCCGGACGACTGCTGGCGACGCGCCAGCAGCCAGCCGGAGGCCGCCGCCACCGGAAGCAGAAGAAAGAGAATCGTCTCGGCACCCATCTCAACCCTTGCCGGGCTGCGCGGTGGCGCGCAGATTCTCGAGCTGCTTCTGGGCGTCGTGAAGCGTCCTGCGCAGGCGCAGCGCCTCCCCCTTGGCACCCATGATCTTGCCCATGGTGGCCAGAACGCCCAGCACGCCCCCCACGGCGAGGGAGAGCACGATCAGCAGTGCCAGCGGCATCTCCACACTGCCCAGGTAGTAGTTCACTTTCACCGGTTCGAGATTGATGACGGCGAAGGCCAGCCCGATAGCCAGTACGACCAGAAAAAACAAAAGGAAAATGATACGCTTCATGTTCGCTCCATCCCTCAGGTCAACCGTTCCACCGTATCCTATCCCGCCCCGGTTCTTTATACCAGCAAAACAGCACCGCTCCTTGCCATTTGGCAGGAACCGGAACGGTTCGGTGAGCCGTTGAAAAAGCCGCCGGGGACTTTTTCAACGGCCTGCCGGGGGTTCAGGACGCTTTCCCCAGCTCCAGCAACAGGGCGTTGAGCCGCGCCACGAAGGTGGCGGGGTCGTCCAGTTGCCCCCCTTCCGCCAGCACCGCCTGGTCGAACAGTACCTCCACCCAGTCGTCGAAGCGTTTCCCCGGCTTCTCCTCGCGCAGCTTGAGCACCAGCGGATGCTCGGGGTTCAGCTCGAGGATGGGCTTGCTGGAAGGTACCTCCTGACCCGCCTCCTTGAGGATGCGTTCCAGATGGGTACCCATGTCGTAGAGGTCGCTCACCAGACAGGCGGGAGAGTCGGTCAGACGATGGGTCAACCGGACCTCCTTGACCCGGTCCCCCAGCGCCTTCTTCACCCGCTTCACCAGATCCTTGAACTCCTTGGCGATCTTCTTCTGCTCCTTCTTCTCCTCTTCGTCCTCCAGATCGCCGAGATCCAGCTCCCCCTTGGCGATGGATTTCAGCGGCTTGCCATCGAACTCGGTGAGCGAAGAGACCAGCCATTCATCCACCCGGTCGAACAGCAGCAGCACCTCGATCCCCTTCTTGCGGAAGATCTCCAGGTGCGGACTGTGCCGGGCGGCGTTGTAGCTGTCGGCGGTGATGTAATAGATGTATTTCTGCCCCTCCTTCATCCGCTCCACGTAGTCGGCCAGGGAGACATTCTGGGTATCGTCCCCGTTGTGGGTGGAGGCGAAACGGAGCAGCTTGGCAATCCGCTCCCGGTTGGCATAATCCTCTGCCGGCCCCTCCTTCATCACCTTGCCGAACTCGGACCAGAAGGTGGCGTATTTCTCCGGCTCGTTCTTCGCCATACCATCCAGCAGATCGAGCACCTTGCGCACCGAGCCGGAGCGGATGGAATCGATCACCTTGCTCTGCTGAAGGATCTCGCGGGAGACGTTGAGGGGCAGGTCGTTGGAATCGATCACCCCGCGCACGAAGCGCAGATAGTTGGGCATCAGCTGCTCGGCATCGTCCATGATGAACACCCGGCGGACATAGAGCTTGACGCCGTGGCGACGTTCCCGGTCCCACAGATCGAACGGCGCCCGCTTGGGGATGTAGAGCAGTGAGATATACTCCAGCTTGCCCTCGATCCGGTTGTGGGTCCAGGCCAGCGGATCCTCGAAGTCGTGGGCCACATGTTTGTAGAACTCCTTGTACTCCTCCTCCGGGATCTCGTTGCGGGGCCGTGCCCACAGTGCCGAGGCCTTGTTGATCTGCTCCCACTCCCCGGTCTCCTTCTCCCCCTCTTCCTTGGGCATCAGGATGGGAATGTCGATGTGATCCGAATATTTGTGGATGATGTTGCGCAGCCGGAAACCGTCGAGAAACTCATCCTCCCCCTCCCGCAGATGGAGCACGATCTCGGTTCCGCGATCCGGCTTCTCCACCGTCTCCACGGTGAACTCCCCCTCGCCGCTGGACTCCCAGCGCACCCCATGCTCCGGACCCATCCCGGCCCGCCGGGTGGTCAGGGTCACCTTGTCGGCGACGATGAAGGCGGAGTAGAAACCGACACCGAACTGGCCGATCAACTTGGCATCCTTGGCCTGATCCCCGGTCAGGCTCTCCAGGAACTGCTGGGTCCCGGACTTGGCGATGGTGCCGATGTTCTCGATCACCTCCTCCCGGGACATTCCGATCCCGTTGTCCTGGACGGTGATGGTGCGCGCCTCCTTGTCATAGCTCACCCGAATCTTCAGCTCGCTGTCATCCTCATAGAGCGCACTGTCGCTCAGCGCCTCGAAACGCAGCTTGTCGGCCGCGTCGGCGGCGTTGGAGATCAGCTCACGCAGGAAGATCTCCTTGTTGCTGTAGAGAGAATGGATCATCAGCTTGAGCAGCTGCCGGGCCTCGGCCTGGAAACCAAGGGTCTCTTTATGAGCTTCTACGGTTGTCATGTTCGATTCAGCTCCTCCGGAATGGTGAAAAATGTTCGTTTATCTATAAGGATACCACCCGCGAAGTTCAAGGATAAATTCCCCGCTCCCCTTGACCCCGAACGGGGGGCGGGAAATACTTGTGTACCGGCGAGAACAGAAGGAAACAGATGAAATGACCCCCGGCACGATATCCACCCGCCCCTTCACCGATCAGCGCCCCGGCACCTCCGGCCTGCGCAAGAAGGTGACCCGTTTCCAGGAGCCCCACTATCTGGAGAACTTCGTCCAGTCCATCTTCGACAGTGTCGGAAAGCTGCAGGGCGAGACTCTGGTGGTAGGGGGCGACGGCCGCTACTTCAACCGGGAGGCGATCCAGACCATCATCCGCATGGCGGCGGCCAACGGCATCGGCCGCCTGC